>ERZ507072.1696-NODE-1696-length-9816-cov-4.554144_pt1 | contig 9816 bp, 10 predicted proteins | sample MGYA00512864_ERZ507072 | MGnify/ENA metagenome assembly ERZ507072 | reverse complement strand
GCGCACTTGACACAAACTCGGCATGCGCAAAAAGCGTGCGCAGAAATGAGAGGAAAGACAGAAAATGAGCGATCAGATGGATAAAATGGAGAGCACGCAGGAAATCGGCACAGAACAGACTGCAAAGGAAAAACGTGCAGCAAAGAAAAAAGAGCGGGCAGTCAAAAAGGCGTCCGGAACCGGGAAAAAGCACCGCAAGGCATGGATTGCAGCGATTGCTGCAGTAGCGGTCATTGGCGTAGGGCTGTATGTGAGAGTGAGCAGCAGCAAGGTGCTTCCGAGCGTTCTGTGTCAGGCGGCAGCTGTCGGGGATGTGGAGGAGACGCTTTCAGCAAGCGGCAAGGTGGGCAGTGCGGAAACGCAGACCTACTATGCGCCGGTCGGCACGATTGTGCAGGCACTCAATGTCAAAGAGGGCGACGCGGTACATAAGGGAGAGGTTTTGGTAACGTTCGACACAGAGGATCTGGAGCTGACGAAGAAAAAGGCAGACCTGGATGCGGAAGCAAGCGAGGGCAGCTATCAGAGCGCTCTGCAGCAGAGCAACGAAAACCAGAATAAATATTCCGACGCGTCCATTGGTCTCGATGAATTAAAACAGATGAAGGAAGATCAGGAACAGTACGTTCAGGGTCTGAAATACGAGCTGGAGGATGACAAGAACGCAAAGCGCAAGGATCTAAACGAATGGGACAAGAAGCTGATGCAGGAGCAGAACTATCAGAACCGGAAGCTTTCCGAGCAGCAGGCATACGGCGGCGATACGGAGTCCATCAGTGAAGTCATTGACAATATCAACAGTCAGCGTGCGGATGTGGCGAACCAGCTGAGTATGATCGACAGCGACGAAAAGATTCTGCAGAAGCAGCGCCTGATTGACGCTGAGCAGAAAAAGCTGGAGGATATGCAGGAGGAAATTCAGAAACGCGAGAGCAAAAAAGATTCCTCCGAGAACGGTATTTTAAACGGTTATGATAAAAAGAGCAAAGAGGCGAGCGTAGAAAGCGCAAGGTTGAATGCCGATCAGGCGGCCTCCGATCTGGAAAAGGCGCAGGAAGGCATTATTGCGGACTTTGACGGAATCATCAGCGGGATTAAGACTGCAGCCGGAAGCCGCGTGGAAAAGGGCAGCGAGCTGTTCACCATCCAGAGCAGCAGCGCGGTACAGGTAACAGTTGAATTGAGCAAATACGATCTGGAAAAGGTGAAAGAGGGACAGAGCGCGACGGTGACGGTCGCAGGCGTTTCCTATTCGGGAACGGTGAGCCGAATCAACCGCGTTGCCCAGAATAACGCTCAGAATACACCGGTCGTTTATGCGGATGTGACGATCGAAAATCCGGACGGCAATATTTTCCTCGGCATCGAAGGAAAGGCGGAGATCCTGACCGGTTCCGCAGAGGGCGTCGTACTCGTCCCCTATGAGGCGGTCAACACGGATAAGGAGGGCGATTTCTGCTATCTGGTAAAAGACGGTGTGATTGTGCGGCAGAACGTTGTAACTGGAATTTCCAGCGATATGGATGTTGAAATCAAAGAAGGAGTCAGTGAGGGGGATACTGTTGTGATTTCCTCGGATATGGATCTGATGGAAGGACTGCAGGTAAATCCTGTGATGCAGTAAGCAAAAGGAGAATATATGTCACAGGTTTGGGAATATATCAAAATTGCGCTGATGAATATCAGGAGCAATAAGGGACGGTCTGTTCTGACGATGCTGGGTATTATCATCGGTATTTCCTCTGTCATCATGATTATTTCGGTCGGAAACGGCATCAAGTCAGAGGTAAACGGCGAGTTAAACGATATGGCTGGCGGACAGGTCGCAATTTATACGGATATGCAGCAAAATCAGGAGGAACAGGTTTTCTTCAGTGAAGAAGATTTTGATGCAATTCAGGAAAAGGTGGCTCATGTAAAGAGCGTTACGCCGGTCTATAATGTATATGGTTCCACGAGTACCCGGAAGGGAAGCTTTGATATCATGCTCAACTGCGGGACGGCTGGCTTAAAGGATTATAGCAAAGACCCGATCATCAAAGGACATTTCTTTACAGAAAATGATTATTATGGGGCAAAAAAGGTCTGCGTGATCCCGGAGAGCACGGCGAGGACGTTATTTGGCACGACGGATGTGGTCGGAATGACGCTGAATCTGGATATCGACGGTATTTCCCAGGAATTTGAAGTGATCGGTATCCGGCAGGATAGCAGCGCCGCATTGATCAATATGACGAGCGGAGGAATGCAGTCCATGGAGATCCCGCTGTCGACGCTGGAAACCTTCGGCTATTATGTGAGCGATTTTTCAGACTTTTACATTATTGGGGAAAGCAATGAATATACCTCGAAGATCGCAAAGGACAGCGTGAGCCTTCTGGAAAAACGCCATAATGTGCGCGGAAAGGGAATTATTTTAGTGCAGAGCTTTAACGATGCGCTTGCCCAGGTCAACAGCGTATTGAACTACATCACGATTTTTGTTGTTTTGGTAGCGGCGATTTCTCTGCTGGTGGGCGGCATTGGCGTTATGAATATCATGCTCGTATCAGTTACGGAGCGGACGCGGGAAATCGGAATCCGTAAAGCGCTCGGTGCAAGAACCGGTTCTGTACTGTTGCAATTTTTGTCCGAATCTGCAATTATTACATTGTTGGGAGGATTGATCGGAATCTTGCTGGGCGTACTGGGCGCATTTGGCGTCTGCAGCCTGATCGGCTTTTCTGCAAAGGTGAAGCTGTCTACGGTGTTGGGCGCGACGCTGTTTTCTTCAGCGGTTGGAATTTTCTTCGGAATCTATCCTGCAAAAAAGGCTGCAAAATTGAGTCCGATTGAAGCACTCCGGCATGAATAAACTGGCATAAAGAGAGGGCAAAGATTTGTGTCTGCTCGCACTTGACACAAACCAGGCATGCGCAAAAAACGTGCGCAGAAATGGGAGGAAAAATGGAACAGCTGCACACATTTGAAATTAAGGATCAGTTCTATCTGGACGGGAACCCGTTTCGGATTATTTCCGGCGGAATGCATTATTTCCGGGTACTTCCGGAATACTGGGAAGACCGCCTGTTAAAATTAAAGGCGCTGGGCTGCAATACTGTAGAGACGGTCGTACCGTGGAACCTGCACGAGCCGAAAAAGGGCGAGTTTGATTTTACCGGGAAAAAGCTTCACGGGCTGACAGACCTTGTAGGCTATGTAAAGCTTGCGCAGAAGCTCGGACTGTGGGTGATCCTGCGTCCGTCCCCGTATATCTGCGCGGAATGGGAGTTTGGCGGATTCCCGGCATGGCTGCTTGCAGACGGCGATATGGCGCTGCGGACGAGCGACGAGCGGTATCTGCGTCACGTCCGGGACTATTACAAGGTGCTGATGCCTTATCTTGCGCCGCTGCAGATCACACAGGGCGGACCTGTTTTGATGATGCAGGTGGAAAACGAATACGGTACCTTTGGAAATGACAAAAAATATATCAAGGCGCTGCGGGATATGATGCGCGAAGGCGGAATCGATGTGCCGCTGTTCCAGTCGGATGGCCCGGCCGATGATATTTTTCAGAATACAGCGGTGGAGGACCTGTTTCCGACGGCAAACTTTGGCAGCAGAGGGAAGATCGCATTTGACTGTCTGAAAAAATATAATCACGGCGGTCCCTGCATGTGCGCAGAGCTGTGGGTAGGGTGGTTTGATGCCTGGAGAAGCGGAAAGCATCATACAACGGATGCAGATCAGGCGGCAAAGGAACTTCGTGAGGTTTTAGAGGGCGGCAGTGTCAATCTGTATGTAGCGGAGGGCGGAACGAACTTCGGCTTCATGAACGGTTCTAACTATGGAGAGTTTTTGACACCGGATGTAACGTCCTACGATTATGATGCATTGCTGACAGAGGACGGTCAGATTACTGAAAAGTATAAAAAATGCCAGAAGGTGATCGCAGAGTTTGAGCCACAGCAGAAAGTAGAGCTCTTGCCATCGGTAAAGCGCAGCGCATACGGAGAAGCGCCCGTTGTGGCAAAGACCGATCTGTTCCATGCCCTGCCGGATTTGGCGCAGCCACAGGAGAGCGTAACGCCGCAGGCGATGGAACGGATGGGACAGAGTTACGGCTACATGCTGTATTCTACTGTTCTGGAATCCAGCTCGGAGCTAAACAGCCTGAAATTATTCAAAGCGGCGGACCGCGCAATCGCGTTCATTGATAAACAGCGCGCGATGACAGCATACGACCGGGAACTGGAGGTGCGTCATGAGGTAGGACCGTTCCATGGGAAAAATATGCACCTCGACATTCTGGTGGAGAACATGGGACGCGTCAACTACGGACCGTACTTAAACTGGCAGAGAAAAGGTATCGACGGCTGCGTTATGATTAACGACCGTTTTGCACAGCATAACTGGAAGCAGTATGCATTGCCCATGACGAACCTGGATCAGCTGAACTTTGAAGCCGGTTATGAAGAAGGACTTCCTGCCTTTTATCAGGTAGAATTTAACGTAGACGAGCCTGCAGATACGTTCCTGGATATGACAGGCTGGGGCAAGGGCTTCGTGGTTGTAAACGCCTTTAATCTCGGACGCTTTTGGGAAGAAGGTCCCCAGCGCCGCCTCTATCTGCCTGGCGCATTATTAAAGCCCGGCAAAAACGAGCTTTTGATTTTCGAAACAGAAGGGAAACACAAAGCTACAGTAATCCTGTGTGATACGCCGGATCTCGGAGACGAGTGATCCGGAAATCAAAAGCGTGATAGATAGTAAACGCTGCAGCAACAGGCATATGCATACCTTTTGAGAGGGCGGTTTTGCTTGACCGTCCTCTTTTTCTGTTGTAATCTGATAAAGATAAGAAAGAGACGCAGGAGGAAGCGATGGAACTGGAATTTGACGTACATGTGGATGCGAATGCGTTATACGATTATATGCTCCGCCATACCTTTACAAAGGCTGCGGGGATTCTGGGAAGTACAGCAGGCGCGCTCGGCATCGTTGCAGGCATGATGCAGCGGTATCCGATTTATGTGATTTTCGGCGCGGTGGTTTTACTGTATCAGCCGGTGTCTTTATGGCTGCGTGCGCAGAAACAGGCGCTGCTTCCCGTTTTTAAGGAGCCTCTTCATTATAAGATGACCGAAGAGGGCGTGGAGGTTTCCCAGAAGGAGACGCAGCAGTTTCAGAAATGGGAAGATATGTACCGCGCGGTTTCCACAGGCAAAAGTCTGATTTTGTATACAGACAAAATTCATGCCAGCATTTTCCCGAGAAAGGATCTGGGTGAGAAACAGTCTGCGGTAATCGCGATGATTTCTTCCCATATGGAGCCTGGAAAGGTGCAGATCCGCTCTTAAAAGGCGGCAGAAAAGAGGTAGCGATGATCATCGAAAGTTTGTGTGCGGACGATACGTTCGCATTTGGAAAAAAGCTCGGTGAAGCTGCAGAACCGGGAACTGTCTACACGCTGGTAGGCGATCTTGGCGTTGGCAAAACCGTGCTGACACAGGGACTGGCAGAGGGACTTGGCATCACAGAGGCGGTCAACAGCCCCACCTTTACGATTCTGCAGGTCTATGAGGAAGGACGCCTGCCACTGTATCACTTTGACGTGTACCGCATCGGCGATGTGGAGGAAATGGACGAAATCGGCTATGAGGATTATTTTTACGGGGACGGTGTCTGCCTGATTGAGTGGGCGAACCTGATCGAAGAGATCCTGCCGGAAAAATATACCGAAATCCGAATCGAAAAAGACCTGGAAAAAGGCTTTGATTACCGAAAAATTACAGTGACGGAGGTGGAAGCATGAAGGTGCTTGGACTGGACAGCTCCGGCCTTGTGGCTGGGGTTGCATTGATACAGGATGATGTTTTGATTGCGGAATACACGACGGATTACAAAAAAACACATTCCCAGACGCTGCTTCCGATGCTGGATGAACTGCGCAGGATGGTGGATCTCGATTTAAAGAGCATTGACCTGATTGCGGTTGCGGCAGGTCCCGGCTCCTTTACAGGGCTGAGAATCGGCTCTGCGACGGCGAAGGGGCTCGGACTTGCATTGGATATTCCGCTGGCAGCAGTACCGACGGTGGATGCCCTCGCTTATAACCTGTACGGCTGTGAACAGCTGATCTGCCCGATGATGGATGCGCGCAGAGGACAGGTATATACTGGAATTTATACATTTGTGAACGGTGAAATGCAGGTGATCCAGGAACAGTGCGCGATTTCTGTAGAAGAGCTTGCGGGCAGACTGAAAGAAGAATGCGAAAAATACGGCAAAAAAGTGGTTCTGCTGGGGGATGGTGTTCCGGTCTATCGGGAAAAAGTGCAGGAAATCCTGCAGGAGCAGTGTGAATTTGCACCTGCAAGCTGCAACAGACAGCGTGCGGCGTGTGTTGCTGTCTTAGGACAAAGCTTGGCGGCAGCAGGCAAAACGGTAAGCTCCGACGATTTTGCACCGGAATATCTGCGCATGTCCCAGGCAGAGCGCGAACGGATGGAAGCAGACGAGGCGCATCGCGAGCTGATGAAAGCCGGGATCACCAAATGAGTGTAAAAACGGACACGGAAAACAAAAAGGGCGCGCTTGTGCTTGGACAGCTTCCACAAACATCTGCGAAGGAAGCAGCAGAGTTGGAGGCGTCCTGTTTAAAGGAAGCGTGGAGCAAAAGTGCGTGGGAAGATGCGTTGAAGGATAAAAACGCATGGTATGCGGGCGCGTGGCTGGATGGCAGGCTGGTCGGCTGCTGCGGACTGTGGCAGTCCTTCGAGGATGCGGACATTTGCAACGTTGCGGTGGATCAGACCCTCAGACGGCAGGGAATCGGTGAACAGCTGCTTCTTTTTTTGATGGAAAACGGCAAAAAACGGGGTGTGAAAAATTTTACGCTCGAAGTGCGCAGATCCAATGAGGCTGCAATCGGACTATATCATAAGCTTGGATTTCTGGACGAGGGCGTGCGTCCCAATTTTTATGATTCGCCGAAGGAAGATGCTTTGATTTTATGGAAAAAGCAGGAAACGCAGGGATAATTTACCGCTGTTTATTGTGCATAAGAAGCGCTACAATGAGCAGGAAAAGGAGGTTGCCATGCGGAAATGGAAACAGGATGAAGCTGTGCTGCAGTCTGTTGTCTGCAACCGATGCGGAAAACAGCTGAAGGTAGAGAACGGAGTGCTGAAAGAAGGCTGCCTGCAGGTATGTCAGACGTTTGGCTATTTTAGCGCAATGGATGGAACAAAAGTCAGATTTGACCTGTGTGAGGCATGCTATCTGGAGTTAAAGAAAAGCTTTCTGATTGCACCGCAGGAAGAGGAAGCGACAGAGCTTCTCTGAATGAAAAACAGATATTTTATCATTTAGAAATGAGGAACAGAATGCTTGAAGTTTGTCTTTTGGGAACCGGAGGAATGATGCCGCTGCCATATCGGTGGCTGACGTCTCTGATGGTTCGTTATAATGGAAAAAGTATCCTGATCGACTGTGGAGAGGGTACACAGATTGCGATGAAAGAAAAAGGATGGAGCCCAAAGCCTATCGACGTGATCTGTTTTACTCATTTTCATGCAGATCATATCAGCGGGCTGCCTGGAATGCTTTTAACAATGGGAAATGCAGAACGGACAGAACCCTTGACGGTAATCGGTCCCAAAGGGCTTACCAGGACGGTGAATGCGCTCCGTGTGATTGCACCGGAGCTTCCGTTTGAAATCAGATGTATTGAATTTGAAGAAAATGAACAGACCCTGTGTTTTGATGGGCTGAGAATAGAAGCCTTTCGGGTCAATCATAATGTTATCTGCTATGGATACAGTCTTTCGATTGACCGTGCAGGCAAGTTCCAGCTGGATAAGGCGGAAGCGCTCGGAATTGAGCGACGCTATTGGAACAAGCTGCAGAAAGGTGAGACACTGGAGCTGGATGGGAAAATCTATACGCCGGATATGGTCATGGGAGAAGCCAGAAAGGGTCTGAAGGTCACTTACTGTACGGATACCAGACCTACGGAAGGCATTGTAAAGCATGCGGCAGGTTCGGATCTTTTTATCTGCGAGGGCATGTACGGGGAGCCGGAAAAGAAAGATAAGGCAAAAGAACATAAGCACATGACGTTTCTGGAAGCTGCGGACATGGCGAAGCGTGCACAGGTGAAAAAGATGTGGCTTACCCATTACAGTCCGTCACTGGTGCATCCGGAGGAATTTATGGGCGGCGTGCGCAAAATATTTCCGGATTCCTTTGCGGCAAAGGACGGATGGACCCAGGATCTTGCATTTGAGGAAGAATGAGGCGTAAGGACATGACAGATACAAAAGAAAAAGATGTGCTCATACTGGCGATCGAAAGCTCCTGTGACGAAACGGCAGCGGCTGTCGTCAAAAACGGCAGGGAAGTGCTTTCCAACGTCATTTATTCGCAGATTGACCTGCATACGCTTTACGGCGGCGTAGTGCCGGAAATTGCGTCACGCAAGCATATTGAAAAGATAAATCAGGTTGTCCGTAAGGCGCTTGCGGACGCAAGCTGTACGCTGGACGATATTACAGCGGTCGCAGTGACCTACGGGCCGGGACTGGTCGGAGCGCTTTTAGTCGGTGTGGCGGAAGCAAAGGCAATTGCATTTGCTGCGAACAAGCCGCTTGTCGGTGTGCATCATATCGAGGGGCATATCAGCGCCAATTATATTGAAAATAAAGAACTGGAACCGCCATTTTTATGTCTCGTCGTATCGGGTGGACATTCCCATCTCGTCCGGGTAAAGGATTACGGGGAATATGAAATCCTCGGAAAAACAAGGGATGACGCAGCCGGAGAAGCCTTTGATAAAGTTGCGCGCGCAATTGGACTTGGGTATCCTGGCGGGCCCAAAATCGATCGCGTATCAAACGAAGGCAATCCTGAGGCAATTATATTTCCGCGTGCCAAAATCGCAGACAACGTATATGATTTCAGTTTCAGCGGCTTAAAGTCTGCTGTTTTGAACTATCTGAACGGATGCCAGATGAAAGGCATTGAAATCAATCAGGCTGACGTCGCCGCTTCTTTCCAGAAAGCAGTGGTGGACGTTTTGGTAGAACACTCGATGGATGCTGTAAAACGGTATCATGTGGACAAATTTGCGATTGCAGGAGGTGTTGCGTCAAACAGCCATCTGCGGGCGGCGCTGGAGAGTGCGTGCAACAAACAGGGCGTGAAGTTTTTCAGACCATCTCCGATTTTGTGTACGGATAATGCTGCAATGATCGGGGCGGCAGGATATTATGAGTATTTAAAGGGTATCCGGCATGGCTGGGACTTAAACGCAGTGCCGAATCTGAAACTGGGAGAGAGAATCTGATGAAAAAAACATTCTGTACGGCAATCGTACTGGCAGCAGGCTCCGGGAAAAGAATGGGGACAAAGATTGCAAAGCAGTATCTCGAAATAGACGGGAAACCGCTTCTGTACTATACGCTCCTTGCTTTTGAACGTTCTCCGCGGATTGATAAGATCATACTGACTGTCGGCAGCGAAGAACAGATTTCCTATTGTCAGGAGACTATTCTGCGTCCCTATGGCTTTCAGAAGGTTGCTTCGGTTATCACAGGTGGAAAAGAACGCTATGATTCCGTCTGGATGGGACTGAAGGCGGTAAAGGACGATCTGCCAAAAGAAGCGACAGAGGGAATTGTGTTTATTCACGATGGAGCAAGACCAATGGTATCGGAGGATATTCTGGAACGGTGTTTTCAGGATGCCCAAAAATATAATGCGTGTGTTGCTGCAGTGCCGGTAAAGGATACGATTAAAATTGCGAGATCGGAAGAGCACACGTCTGAACTC
>ERZ507072.1676-NODE-1676-length-9930-cov-9.819342_pt1 | contig 9930 bp, 10 predicted proteins | sample MGYA00512864_ERZ507072 | MGnify/ENA metagenome assembly ERZ507072 | reverse complement strand
CCTTTTAACCCCGGTGAGCGGGCTTTACGGCGTTTACGACGTAAAGGGCGTGATTTCCGGGGCCTTAGCGGCGGCAGCTTGCTGCTGACGCTTAGGGGGATGTTCTTCAGTTATTTCAGCGACACCAGGGAACTTAACACGGTAGTTGCAAAGCTATACCCGCTAAAAACGTCTCAGACGCCTCTGTACGCGGTCGGAGTGGTCCCGGCAAGGCGACAGCCGCAGCCGGGGCGTATCTCCGCGTTAGCGGGCCGCAGGGCCGCTTACGAGCGTGTACCAGATAACTGACCGCAGCTCCACCCACCGCGATGAAGAAGAGTAGTTACAACACCCATCATTAAAAGCGATGGTGTTCCCCGGCCTTCGGCCGGGGGCGGCGGCGCTTTTCAGTGGTGGGGAGGGGCTCCTGGCCGGCAAACCAGCGCTTGTTTTATGATGAATCTCATTATGAATGCTGTAACTAATTTAATTCTCCGGCCGGGGCCCGTCGCGAAGCGATGGGAGCTCTCTTTGGTGTTGCCGAACCGGCGCGACCGTCAGGTCGCTGCAAGGGCGGGCATTATCAGGAGCCTGTCCACAGGGCAGGCGATGAACAGGTTATGTGTTTACAGGATTTATTAAAGGATTTTTAAAAGAGATACAGAGCTGATGTTTAAAAGGAACCACGCACCCTGAAAGTCCGACGGCAGGCTCAGAAGATGCTCCAGCGTGGCCATAGTACGTTCACCGAAGACGTGTGCAACAACCGTCCTCCGTATCCTGTCATACGCGTAAAACAACCAGCGCTGGCGTGATTTAGCGCCGACGTAACCCCACTGTTCATCCATTTCAGAGCAGACAATCACATCACTGCCCGGTTGTATGCGTGAGTTTACCGACTGCGGCCTGAGTTTTTTAAGTGTCGTAAAATCGTGTTGAGGCCAACGCCCATAATGCGTGCACTGGCGCGACATCCGACGCCATTCATGGCCATATCAATAATTTTCTGGTGTGTACCGGGCTGAGAGGCGGTGTAAGTGAACTGTAGCTGCCATGTTTTACGGCAGTGAGAGCAGAGATAGCGCTGATGTCCGGCAGTACTTTTACCGTTACGCACCACGCCTTCAGTAGCTGAGCAGGAGGGACAACTGATGGAGATGGAAGCCACGGGAGCACCTCAAAAACACCATCATACACTAAATCAGTAAGTTGGCACCATTACCCGGGAAGAGGGAGAAAATCTAGTGTGACAAACTACCCTCAGGATAGAGTGACAAATTGCCCTCAATTCTGACTCCACTACCGGTTACAGCCAAAAAAACTATGAGTAAGCGCAGGATGCCAGGGAGGGAACAGCAAAACTGTGACAAATCACCCTCAACTTTCCAGATCAAATGTGACGAACCACCCTTAAATCTGTGACAGATAGCCCTCAACTATTCAATCGTCATGGAGGTTATATCACGGAAGGAAAATACGATATGCGTCGTCTGGCGGCCTTTCTTTTTCTCGATGTAAGAAAGGCGCATTGGTGTCCGGCTGTTGATCTCGTCAACACTTGCCTGCAGGAAACGGCGGCGAAAGTCCGGCATACGCTGGTAACTTTGAGGTAGCTGGTAGCGTTCCATGATCCAGTCGATTTTCAGGGACACGACACCTGAGCCATCAGGTTTACGGTACTGGCACAGAGATTCGTATAAACGCATGGCGTACGGATTGGTAATCTCTTTTGTTTCACTGAGCCGGAACTGCGTAAACCGGTTCTGTAACCCGATGAAGAAGGGAATCAGATATGGGTTGATATGTACGCTGTAAAGCCCTCTGGATGGGCTGTGCGCACGTTTAATAAACCAGGGAAAGGATTCATACCCTTTTTCATCGCCGGCATCCTCTTCAGGGCGATAGAAAACCACTTCCTTACCCGCAAAACCTTTTAAAGCCTGTCGTATATCCTTACTGGCTTCAGCGGAGGTCAGCCCGAATGTTTCAGCGTATTTAGCAACGTGAATTTCGCAGATGCCGTCATGTTCCTGCAGGGAGCCGTCGGATTTTCTGATCTGGTCAACGAACAGATACAGCATACGCTTTTGATCCCTGGAGAGACTATATGCCGCCTCAGTCAGCTCGTTAGACTGGACAATCCGCGGGCTATTTTTACGTTTTTTATGGTTTATAACCGCTATTTCCGCCATGACAGGTCCATGCGAAGTGTGACAGACTTTAAGATTGTCACACTTCATAAAACAGAGTCAACAGGGATGGATAACTTTGTGAAAAGCAACGCTTCCTGAGGGCAATTTGTCACAGGGTTAAGGGCAACTTGTCACAGAAATGGCGGCTATTTGAGGGTGATTTGTCACACTGAAAGGGCGTTTTGTCACAGATCCCTCTCTGGAACCCGCATGGATAAAGGCCTGTGGGCATTCTAAAAATAAAAATCTAACAACTATTTAAAAAGATCTTATAAAAATATCCCCGTGGATAAGTGGATAACCCCTATGGGAGGTGATTTTGCAGGCATTGAGCGTATGCAGAATTTATGAGTACTGTTCCATGGTGCTTCCTCGCTCACTCGGGGCTTCGCCCTGTCGCTCGGCTGCGGCGAGCACTGCTGGCTCGATTATATCTGTGGCCAGAAGTTAGACATACAGCCTATTCTGTCCAGTTCTGGGTAATGCTACCAACTTGCTGATTTAGTGTATGATGGTGGTTTTGAGGTGCTCCAGTGGCTTCCATCTCCATCACTTGTCCCTCCTGCTCAGCTACTGAAGGCGTGGTGCGTAACGGTAAAAGTACTGCCGGACATCAGCGCTATCTCTGCTCTCACTGCCGTAAAACATGGCAGCTACAGTTCACTTACACCGCCTCTCAGGCCGCAGTCGGTAAACTCACGCATACAACCGGGCAGTGACGTCATTGTTTGCGCGGAAATGGACGAACAGTGGGGTTACGTCGGCGCTAAATCACGCCAGCGCTGGTTGTTTTACGCGTATGACAGGATACGGAGGACGGTTGTGGCGCACGTCTTCGGTGAACGCACTCTGGCCACGCTGGAGCGTCTTCCGGGCCTGCTGTCGGCCTTTGAGGTCGTGGTATGGATGACGGATGACTGGCCGCTTTATGAATCACGCCTGAAGGGAGAACTGCATGACAAAGTCATTGGACATTATCTGAACATAAAACACTACCAGTAAGTTGGAGTCATTACCCCTCAATCAAACGTGAGAAGTCGTCACCTTTAAAACTGGTCACATTTTCAATACCCAGATCGGAAGCAGACTGGTTGATAGTCTCTACCGCATAGAACTTGCACCAGTCAGGCGCGGGGCTAACAGGTAAGATGAAATTAAGGTTTTACGAACACTGCCACTGTAATTAATTACCGCTACTTTCATAAATCACCTCAGAATTTTTTGTTGAACTTCTTAGGGTCGAAATTCTCACCGATTTTATTGAAGAATTCTTTATCAATAATGCCGGGACTCTCTGCTTTTTCACTTTCCTGCGCTTCAGGCTCAGACGGTTGTGTATTGTGCAATACACTTTCCGCTGCACCCTTCGCGCTACTCTTATCATGTGTATTGTGCAATACATTTTTTCGGTTTTGCCGCGTTCTATACAGTGCCATCTCAAGCCCTTTGGCTGTTACCGAAAAGCTGTATTCGCTGTCGAGGATTTCAGCAATTTCATGCCGCGTTAGCCCTCTGTCCAGCCAGTTCTCGATTTCATTTAGGCGCAATCTGACAGCAGCCGATAAGTTGCGGGGTTTCAGATCTGCTGGTTTATTCATAACCCCCTCCGTTGTATGAAAATGACTCTACAACACTCGTAAGAAGGGGTCAATCGAGTTTTGTAGTTTATCTGTAGTTTTCTTGTAGTCTATTTGTAGTCTGTCACGTTTTTTGTATTTTCTTTGTAGTTTCTTTGTAGTTTTCTTGTAGTCTATTTGTAGTCTTCCAACACTAAGGCAAAACGTTTTTTGTAGTTTATCTGTAGTTTTTGGTTGCTCAGATGGTCATGCAAGCATGACCATCAAAGAATAGGACGCTTTTTAGCCAAATGACCCTTAACCTACGGAGATCGCCCTACCAAAAAAAGATGATTTTTTATCCCTTAACCTGCTATACACCTAACGCAGCGTGATAAATCACGCTATCTAACTGATTTAAAAGAAAAAAAACCAAATTTAACCATGCTGCGGTATTACCCAGGTATTACAAATCTAATCTAACTTACTGATTTAAAACATTTTTTATTTATTACTTTGGTAATACTATGATTTCACCGTATTAGACACCCTTTTTTCGTTTAAAAAATGCACAAAGTGAGGACTGAATGCCAACAATAACCGCAAAAGTATCAGATGAACTTTTGGCCTATATAGACCTGGTTTCAGGTGGTAATCGGTCAGAGTATCTGCGGCGCTGCCTTGAAGCTGGCCCAGGTGATCTGGAGTCCGGGGGCTTTGTTGAATAAATCAGATTTCGGGTAAGTCTCCCCCGTAGCGGGTTGTGTTTTCAGGCAATACGCACGCTTTCAGGCATACCTGCTTTCGTCATTTTGTTCAGCGCTCGTACCAGGGCCATAGCCTCCGCAACCTGACCATCGTAGTCACGCAGCGTCAGTGACCCCCCGAACAGCTGTTTTACCCGGTACATCGCCGTTTCCGCTATCGAGCGACGGTTGTAATCTGTTGTCCATTTCCACCGCGCATTACTCCCGGTCAGCCGCTGATTAGCCACTGCACGGTTACGGTCTGCATATTCACCGGGCCAGTAACCCGCACCTTTTCGGGGAGGGATAAGCGCGCTGATTTTCTTACGCCGCAGTTCATCGTGACAGAGCCGGGTGTCGTAAGCGCCGTCTGCCGATGCTGCCCTGATTTTTCTGTGAGTCTGCCGGATAAGACCCGGGAAGGCTTCTGAGTCCGTCACATTGTTCAGCGACAGGTCAGCGCAGATGATTTCATGTGTTTTACTGTCAACGGCGAGATGCAGCTTACGCCAGATACGGCGGCGTTCCTGGCCATACTTTTTGACTTTCCACTCGCCTTCACCGAAGACCTTCAGCCCGGTGGAATCAATTACCAGGTGTGCGATTTCACCCCGGGTGGGCGTTTTGAAACTGACATTAACCGACTTTGCCCGCCTGCTGACACAGCTGTAATCCGGGCAGCGTAGCGGAACGTTCATCAGAGAAAAAATGGAATCAATAAAGCCCTGCGCAGCGCGCAGGGTCAGCCTGAATACGCGTTTAATGACCAGCACAGTCGTGATGGCAAGGTCAGAATAGCGCTGAGGTCTGCCTCGTGAAGAAGGTGTTGCTGACTCATACCAGGCCTGAATAGCTTCATCATCCAGCCAGAAAGTTATGGAGCCACGGTTGATGAGGGCTTTATTGTAGGTGGGCCAGTTGGTGATTTTGAACTTTTGCTTTGCCACGGAACGGTCTGCGTTGTCGGGAAGATACGTGATCTGATCCTTCAACTCAGCAAAAGTTCGATTTATTCAACAAAGCCGATCACTTTTAGAAGTTTAAGGATTAATGCGGTAATGAAGAAAATGATAAGAACAATCGACAACCCTGGTAATGCGGACGCCATCGCTAAGGCAATCTGTCGTATTACATGCCACGACCAGTCGCCTAATGATGTTGCCCAGACGCGCGTCCAGGGAAACAGGCTAAAGGCCCAGCTAAGCCAACCATAAAAAGCTAAAATCACTACAAAACACATCAGCAAGCCATAAAGACGGGCTTCAATGACGCCTGTAAATCGACGCCAGTTTTGAGGTATCCAGCTTCGTTTCTCGGCTACCCGGCGGCGATAATATCCTCTCACCCATCTCCAGGATCGCAAAGCAACGTAACTCAGCATCAACCATGCCAGGAAACCGGCCGCGGTCTTCGCAGCGGAAAGCGCAAGCCACTGAGTGTCATATTGGTCGCGAAGCAAGGTACGCTGCGCTTCCATACGCGCCAGGACACGTTGCGCAGCCTGGTCTAACGTCAGATCGTCCCCTTCATCCAGATCCGATTCGGTCAGCAGCATGACCGGCTTAGCGTTCATTACGAACAGTCTGCCTTGCTGGTTGTAGCGCGTGACAGGAATGATTTTCAGCGGTTCACGAACATCTTCCTGCGTGAAATTTCGCAAGGTATCCCGAATGCGTAATACGCGTTCTTCTGGCGTGGTGAAACCGAACTTCGCCTGCAGCATAACGATGGGCTGATGGAAAATATAAACCGTCCGCGCACGTTCTTGTTCCGTAGGTTCGAGCCGGGGTTCAGCCGATATGGCGCTGAATGAGAGAAAGAAGACTGAGACGATTAAAGAGCTTATCAGAGATAGCACTACTTTGTTCATGTCTACCATCCAGAGCAGTCACGCCATCGTTTAAAACCGGGCTACACGCCCGGTTCTGTTTTCTGCCCAAAGGGCTCTATTCGCTCAACCCGCGATTTTCCAGCATCGGTTCAATTTTCGGATCGTGCCCACGCCAGCTGCGATAAAGTTCAGCCAGATCCGTGCTGTTACCACGGGACCAAATCGCCTCGCGGAATTTTTGCCCGTTTTCACGAGTCAGGCCGCCCTGTTCGACAAACCACTGATAGCCATCGTCCGCCAGCATTTGCGTCCACAGGTAGGCGTAATATCCCGCCGCGTAGCCACCGCCGAAAATATGGGCAAAATAGCTGCTGCGATAGCGCGGCGGAACGGCGGGCAGATCCAGCCCCTCTTTTTTCAGTGCTGCCGCTTCAAACGCTTCAACGCTCGAAACGGCTTCGCTAATCCCGTGCCAGTTCATGTCCAGCAGCGCGGCAGCCAGCAGCTCCGTCATGTCATAACCCTTGTTGAAATGGGTCGCGTTGAGCATGCTTTCCCGCAGCGCGTCCGGCATCGGTTCACCGGTTTCGTAATGGCGGGCGTAGTGGGTAAACACCTGCGGATGACTGGCCCAGTGTTCGTTGATCTGCGACGGGAATTCAACGAAATCGCGCGGCGTATTGGTCCCGGAAAGCGTGGCGAAACGCTGGCTGGCAAACAGACCGTGCAGCGTATGGCCGAACTCGTGGAACAGGGTGATCACGTCATCCCAGGAGAGAAGCGCAACGCCGCCGTTAGCCGGTTTTTGGTAGTTACAGACGTTGTAGATCACCGGACGGGCAGCAAGCTCGAAGGATTGCTCGACGAAATTCCCCATCCAGGCCCCGCCCTGCTTGGAATCGCGGGCAAAGAAGTCGCCGTAAAACAGCGCCATGCCCTCACCGGTGTGGTCGAAAATTTCCCAGACCCGAACGTCCGGGTGATACACCGGAATATCGAAGCGCTCCACAAAGCGGATGCCAAACAGCTGGCTTGCGGCCCAGAATACGCCATCGTGCAATACGGTATTGAGCGCAAAATAGGGTTTGATTTGCGATTCATCGAGGGCATATTTTGCCTGACGCACGCGCTCGGCATAAAAAGCCCAGTCCCAGGCCTGCACGGTGAAACCGCCCTGCTCGTCATCAATCACTTTCTGAATATCGGCCTGCTCGCGCTCTGCCCGGGCGCGGGCGGCGGGCACAATGCCGCGCATAAAGGCCAGCGCGGCGTCCGGGGTTTTCGCCATCTGGTCGGCGATACTCCAGCTAGCGTAATCCTCAAAGCCCAGCAGGCGGGCCTGCCGCGCACGTAGCGCCGTAAGGCGGAGGATCAGCTCGCGAGTGTCGTTTTGGTCCCCTTTCTGGGTGCGCGTCCAGCCCGCGTTGAACAGGTTTTCGCGGGTCTGACGATTGCGCAGCGCGGAAAGCGCGGGCTGCTGGGTCGTGTTCAGAAGCGGAATCAGCCAGCGATCGTTTAGCCCTCGCTCTGCGGCAGCCTGCGCCGCGTCGGCAATCTCGCTGGCGCTGAGCCCGTCAAGCTGATGCGCGTAATCCACTACCAGGCCGCCCGTCTTGTCGGCAGCCAGCAGACGCTGGTTGAACTGGCTGGTCAGGGTGGCCGCCTCGGTATTCAGCGCCTTCAGCTCAGCTTTTTCCGTTTCATTGAGACGCGCGCCGGCCAGAATAAACCGCTGATACGTCTCCTCGACCAGCCGGCGGGATTCGGCGTCCAGCACGGCACGGTCCTGCCAGACGCTCTCCACGCGTGCGAAAAGCGTGTCATTCAGCCAGATGTCGTTTGCCAGCGCGGCAAGCTCGGTGGAGAACTGCTCCTCAAGCTCCTGCAGGTACGCATTGGTGTGTGCCGAGGTCATGGCGAAGAACACGCTGCTGACGCGCGCGAGCATGGCGCCGCTTTTCTCCAGCGCCAGCACGGTGTTGGTGAAGTCCGGCGCAGCGGTTTGAGACACAATGGCGTCAACGTCCGCCCGCTTCTGGCGAAGCGCTGCATCGAAGGCCGGGCGATAGTGGCCGTCGTTGATTTCATCAAAATGGGGGGCCTGATAGGGCAGCAGGCTGATTTCAAAAAAGGGATTTGTGGCCGTCATCTTTCACTCCTGAGTACGGGTATCCTCCCAGAGTAGGCCAGGCCGCCATCCCCTGCAACGCCGTCATACAAATGTTGCCTTAACGCACCCTCTGCGGCCGTGCTATGTTAGTACAACACAAAAAGCGTTGAGGAACAGTGAGATGATTATTTTAGTTACCGGGGCAACGGCAGGTTTTGGTGAAAGCATCACGCGTCGCTTCGTCGCCAACGGGCACAAGGTTATTGCCACGGGCCGTCGTCAGGAGCGCCTGCAGGAGCTGAAGGACGAATTAGGCGACAGCATCCTGACCGCGCAGCTGGACGTGCGTAACCGCGCGGCCATTGAAGAGATGATTGCCAACCTGCCTGCCGAGTGGCGCGCCATCGACGTGCTGGTCAACAATGCCGGTCTGGCGCTGGGCATGGAGCCCGCACACAAAGCCAGCGTGGAAGACTGGGAAAACATGATCGACACCAATAACAAAGGGCTGGTCTATATGACCCGCGCGGTGCTGCCTGGCATGGTCGAGCGCAACCGCGGCCACATTATCAATATTGGCTCCACCGCCGGGAGCTGGCCTTACGCGGGCGGCAACGTCTATGGTGCGACGAAGGCGTTTGTGCGCCAGTTCAGCCTTAACCTGCGTACCGATCTGCACGGCACCGCCATTCGCGTCACCGATATCGAGCCGGGTCTGGTGGGCGGCACCGAGTTTTCCAACGTGCGTTTCAAAGGCGATGACGCGAAAGCGGGCAAAACCTACGAAAATGCTAACGCGCTGACGCCGGAAGATGTGACCGAAACGGTCTGGTGGGTGGCAACGCTGCCAAAACACGTCAACATCAATACTGTAGAAATGATGCCAGTCAGCCAGAGTTTTGCCGGACTTAGCGTCCATCGTGGCTAAATCTGCCCTTCCCGGCCTGCGGGCCGGGTCTGTTTCGGGTTATAAAAGAATGGTAGTATGTTCAGGCTAACTCTCTGAGAAATGACAACTCATGGCCGCTGAATCGCAACTCAATCCCACCCAGCCCGTTAACCAGCAAATCTATCGCATTTTGCGACGTGATATTGTCCATTGCCTGATCCCACCGGGAACGCCGCTTTCTGAAAAAGAGGTGTCCGTGCGTTTTGACGTTTCCCGTCAGCCGGTACGTGAAGCGTTTATTAAGCTTGCTGAAAACGGGCTGATTCAGATCCGCCCGCAGCGCGGCAGCTACGTGAACAAAATTTCACTCTCTCAGGTACGCAACGGCTGTTTCGTTCGCCAGGCCATTGAATGTGCGGTGGCGCGCCGTGCCGCAACGCTTATCAACGACAACCAGTGTTACCAGCTTGAGCAGAACCTTCATCAGCAGCGTATTGCGATTGATCGTAAGCAGCTCAATGATTTCTTCCAGCTGGATGATGAATTCCACCAGAAGCTGGCGCAGATCGCGGATTGTCAGCTGGCCTGGGACACCATCGAGAACATCAAGGCCACCCTCGACCGCGT
>ERZ507072.1668-NODE-1668-length-9985-cov-5.424572_pt1 | contig 9985 bp, 8 predicted proteins | sample MGYA00512864_ERZ507072 | MGnify/ENA metagenome assembly ERZ507072 | reverse complement strand
CTGCACACTCGAATCCACATCCTACGCGATTGGTATAGTTATTTACGAAACGCTGTACCAGAATACAGAAAAAGGAAGATACGGATGGGAAATCATCACTGGAAAAAATTAGCAGCAGTTATGCTTGCGGCAGCGATCGGAATACAGCCTGTCTATGTGCAGGCAAAGACACGGGAAGAAATTCAGCAGGAACGAGAACAGAAAAAGAGCGAGCAGCAGGGCACGCAGAGTCAGTATAAGCAGAGCCAGAGCAAGGTCAGCAGTCTGGAAGGGCAGCAGGACGCTTTGGAGGAAGAAATACAGGAGCTGGATTCCCAGCTGGTAGAGGTCATCGCCAGCGTAAGTCTGATGCAGGATCAGATCAGCGATACCGAAAAGCAGATCGTAAAGGCGCAGGAGGACTATGATGCGGCGAAGGCGCAGGAGGATGCACAGTATCTTGCAATGAAGAAGCGTCTCCGTTACCTGTATGAAAAGGGCGATACCAGCTATATCGAGATCCTAAGCAACGCCTCCAACTGGAGCGGCATGCTCAATCAGGCGAATTATGTGGAGAAGCTGTATGAGTACGATAAACAGATGCTCAACCGCTACATCCTGATTAAAGAAGAGGTTGCACAGAAAAAGAACGATTTGGAAGATAAAAAGAGCGACCTGGAAACGCAGAAATATGAGCTGGAAGAGGAACAGGCTTCCATGCAGCAGATGATCGATGAGAAAAAGTCCCAGTCGAACGATTTCGACGCGCAGATTGCGAAAGCGAAGCAGGAAGCTGCGGCATATAAAGCGTTAATCAAACAGCAGAATTCCGAGCTGGCAAAGCTGGACGAGGAAGAAAACGCAATCATCAAGGCCGAGGAAGAGCGCCGGAAAGCCGAGGAGGCTGCGAAAAAAGCGGCGGAAGAAAAAGCAAAGGCGGAAGCCGAGGCGAAAGAAAAAGCTGCAAAGAGCAGCGATTCCGGCGCTTCTGACAGTAGTTCCGGCAGCTCCTCTTCCTCGAGCAGCAGCTCCGGCAGTTCTTCGGGCGGCTTAAAGACCGTTCCTCCTGCGAGCGGATCGAGTGGAAGCGACATTGCGGCGTATGCCTGCCAGTTCGTCGGAAACCCGTATGTAGCGGGCGGAACGAGCCTGACAAACGGTGCGGACTGCTCCGGATTTATCTGGGCAGTGTACAGGCAATACGGATACGGCCTGCCGAGAAACTCTGCTGCTATGAGAAGTGCAGGACGCGAGGTTTCCTATGAAGCTGCTCAGGCAGGCGACATCGTCTGCTATGCAGGCCATGTGGCGCTGTATCTGGGCGGCGGACGAATCGTGCATGCCAGCACAGCGAGAACAGGAATTAAGTATGGATATGCGAATTATAAGCCGATTCTGACAATTCGGAGAATTGTGGGATAAAAGAAAAAATGTTACAGTTCACTCGCACCATTCGCAAAAACCACGAGTGAACTGTAACTTTTATTCATGACAATAGAATGCTCGCAGAGCGTGCATTCTATTGTTGCTTTAAAGACTCTTTTTCAGAAACTTGATCGTTTCGTCGATCAGCTGGGATACGGACAGATCGGCGGTTCCGATGATGTGGTTGTTGCAGCGGTTGACCGGAAGCAAAAGCTTCTGGGCATGGCTCTGTCCGACGGCGACCGCCATGGCGGGCGTCACTTCCCCAAGCAGGGAGTCTGCGGACAAAATGCCGAGGGGACCGATGATAAAATCCGCATCCCGGCAGGCAACAAGCACGGGATTTTCTCCGGTTGCACCGAAGTCCGCCCCGGCTTTGAGCATGGCAGCGGTTGCGGTTGCGTTGGTGCCAATGGCATACAGTTCACAGTTGGGCAGCTGCTCTTTACGGAGGCGGGCAGTCACAAGACTGCCGATTCTGCCGCCCTGACCGTCAATTACTACGATTTTCATAAATCCTCCATTTAGAGACATTTTGCACAGAAAAAATAGGAGCTGAACAATATTGTTCAGCTCAATTTTTTATCTGGCTCAGTCGTCGTTATCTAAAGCCAGTCCTTTTTTATACTTTGCGACAGCAGCCTGGATCTTATCGTTGGGATCGAGCAGATCGCTGATGGAAGTATCATGGTTCAAGGTATCGATCAGATAAGCAACGTATTTGCTCATATCACAGTTGACGTACCATTCCCGCTTTAACAGCTCTTCAGGCTGATAAATCAGGTTGGTGGTCAGGACACGGTTGATATTGCCGCATGCATAAGCCTTGTCGAATTTCTCCATACCGCTTGTGAACAGACCGAAGGTGGTGCAGATGAAGATCTTACGGGCACCGCGCTGCTTTAATGCGGATGCAACTTCGAGTACACTTTCGCCGGAGGAAATCATGTCATCGATGATGATCATATCCTTGCCTTCTACGCTGGTACCCAGGAATTCGTGAGCAACGATCGGATTTCGTCCGTTAACAACTCTGGTGTAGTCTCTTCTCTTATAGAACATACCCATATCCAGACCGAGTACGTTTGCAATGTAAATTGCACGTCCCATACCGCCTTCATCCGGGCTGATAACCATCATGTGGTTGGAATCGATCTGCAGGTCGGGCTCGGTGCGCAGCAGGTTTTTGATGAACTGATAAGAAGCCTGAACGGTTTCGAAGCCGTTTAACGGGATGGAGTTCTGGACTCTCGGGTCATGGGCATCAAAGGTGATGATGTTGTCGACGCCCATCTTTACCAGCTCCTGCAGAGCGAGTGCGCAGTCCAAGGATTCCCGTGCGGTGCGCTTGTGCTGGCGGCTTTCATAAAGGAAAGGCATAATAACGGTAATTCTTCTTGCTTTACCGCCGACAGCAGCGATGATACGCTTCAGATCCTGATAATGATCGTCAGGAGACATATGGTTTTCATGACCGCAGAGGGAATAGGTCTGGCTGTAGTTGGTTACGTCAACCAGCAGATACAGATCCGTACCGCGGACAGATTCCAGAATAACGCCCTTAGCTTCGCCGGAACCAAAACGCGGCACCTTGCTTTTTAAAATGTAGGAGTCACGCTGGTAGCCTGCAAAGGCAAGGCTGTCTTTGTGCTCGCTCTCGCGCTGGGTGCGCCATCTTACAAGATACTGGTCAACTCTCTGTGCAAGGGATTCGCAACCCCTTAACGGGATAATCCCCAGGGAGCCAACCGGAATGGTTTCGAGATTTCTGGTTTCTTCACGTTCCATCATGGAAGTTCCTCACTTTCTGAAGGTAAAAGTTAATATTTTGGATATCTGTGTCAGCGGACCGGACCCGAGACAGCGGATACCTTTTTACACATACGAATATCAGGGCCGGTGAGTTTACAGAATTCAAAATTGCTGGCAATTCTGGAAAAAATTCGGTCCTGATAACGGTTTCTGCAATCTTCCAGAGAAAGATTGGTAGAAATGATAACGGATTTCTGCCGGAGCAGACGTTCGTTCAAACAGGTAAAGAAATGGGAGAGCGTCACTGCCGTGGCAGTTTCGGTGCCGAGATCGTCGATAACGAGCAGATCGCAGCTGTAGAGATCCGCACAGAGTGCGGAAAGCTCTTCCCGTGCCCTATAGTCAAACGTGTTCCTGGCGAGTAAGTCGAAAAGGGATGCTGCGCTGAAATAAAGCACAGAACAGCCCTGCTCGATACATTCCTTTGCAATGCAATTGGTCAGGAATGTCTTGCCCGTACCTACTGTACCATAAAAGAAAAGGTTTTGGTAGGACGTTTTAAAATTTGTGCAAAAATTTTTACATTTTTCGACAGCCTGGCGATAGGAAGTCAGTTCGTCTCCCTGAAAAAAGGAATAGGAGAGCGTGCCGAAGTTTTCTTTTTCGAGCATTCGTTTCAGGTTGGACTGTTCGTAAAGAAGCGCGATCTCCGCCTGACGGAAGCAGTGGCATTTCTGACCGTTCACATAGCCGGTGTCCTGACAATCAGGACAGTCGTAGATCGGATCGAGAAAATCTGTCGGGTAGCCGTTTTCCAGCAAAAGGGAGGCACGTTTCTGCGCAAGGTCTTTGAGCTGGTCTTTGAGCTGTGCAAGCGCATTTGTATCCCCTGCGAGCATCCTTTTGCCCTGTGCGACAGAGGTGGATGCAACGGCTTCGTCGAGGGCCTGATAGCCGGGGACTGTCTCATAAATGTGATGCAGCCGTTGATCGTGCAGATGGCGGTTGCGGGTCTGATGTTCTTCGTATTGCCGCAGGATGGAATTGTATTGGGAAACAGTCAGTGCCACATCAAACCTCCTTACTGCTTCAAAAGCGCCTCTTCAAGCGCATCGAAATCATAGCTGGAATGCATGAAACTGTTATATTCTGCTGTAGAACCGCTGCGCGCCGGGCGAGATGCACGCTCTTTCTGATAGGAGCTGTCGAGTCTGGCGATGTCCGCGACGTGGTGGACGCCTGCCTTGTACCAGGCAGCGAGGATGCTGTCTGCATAGGCGAAGCGGTGTCTGTCGGTAGCCAGGACGGTGCGTCCGCAGGCTTCTAAAATAACGTCGAGCTCAAAGCAAAATTCCTCTGTCCAGCGGCGGATATAGGCGAGCTCATTGCGTGCGGGGGTATTGGTCTTGCCGAGTGCGTTCATAATGGAATAGACGTTCTTGTCATAACGGGAAATATGACCTTCTGCCTGGGCAGGTGTCGTGATTCCAGCTTCCGCCCAGGCGATCGCGACCTTTTCAATGTAGCGGAAATCCTTTTTGCCGCGCTCGACGCAGTATTGCAGCAGATAGTCGATCAGGTCATCGGAGAAATGAAGCTTATCCGTGAAAAAGAGGATCGACTTCATATCGGCGGGGCTTAATGTGCGTCCGAGATACTGCTCTGCGATGAAAATCAGCTGCGCGGTGTTCTCCTGCTGCTGGAAGGATTTGAGCTCGTCCAGACTGTATGCAGGCTTGGCATAGGGATCGGCAGGATCAAGGGACTGGTGGGAAAGCATCGTAATGCTGCGGATCTGCGGTGCGGCCGTGCGTCCGGAGGGAGCAGCCGCAGTGTTGGACGTATCGTACGCGGCTGCTCCGGGCAGGGTCGCGTCAGCGCCTTGCTCAGAATTGCGGGCTGCGTCGCCAAAGCGTTCGGCATCAGAGCCGCGAGTCGTGTCCGCAAGCCGTCCGACGTCGCGCGAAATATGTCCGGTGGTCTGTTCCGTAGAAAAATCAGCTTGTCCTGCGTCCTGTCTCTTCCCCTTGGAAAGGGGGAGCAGACGGATCTGCTGCAGGGTTGTGCGGTCGGGCGAAAGCTTAAGCGTCAGGACGCCGCACTTTTCCCAGTAGCAGAGGGCGCGCAGAATGTCCTTTTCCGTATGATTAAAGCGGTCTGCCATGTCCGAAATGCTGACAGGATCGCCTGCCTGCAGACGGCGCACGAGAAAAAGATACACCTTTAACTGTGCATCGTTGGCATCTTTTAAATATTCATCGATAAAAACGTTGGAAAGGACGGTAGCATCCGCTGCTCCGCCGCACAAAAAAATCTCACTCATACTAGTATTCCCGGTTCTTTGTAAAAATTGCTGCAGTTTGTCTGCGTCCTGCAGACTGTGGAAAACTTTTCAATTCCTTTTGGCAAGCCCCATTTTAACACAGACATTTTAAAAAGGAAACAGGAAGTTTCCGGCTCAGGGCTGATAAACACTGGGGTTTTCGTGGATGTGGATAATGTGGAAAATGTGTAAAAGATTGTCAAAGGCGCAGAAATATCATCTTTTTTTGGAAAAAAATATCCACAGCCAGAGAGGAAAGTTTTCCACGTTCTGACTGTGGATAATGTGGATAAGTTATCTGGAAAGCAGGTTTTCGCCGATATTTACAACATCTCCGGCTCCCATAGTTATCAACAGGTCCCCGTTGATACAATTTTTTAAAACGAAGTCTTCAATTTCCTCGAATGTATGGAAATAAAAACATTCTTTACCCTCTTTCTGTACCAGAGCCTGCAGATCGGCAGAGCTGATGCCGAGGGTGTCAGTTTCGCGGGCGGCGTAGATGTCTGCGAGGATGACTTTATCCGCCAGCGCGAGGGACTTGGCAAACTGAGGTAAAAACGCTTTCGTTCTGGTGTAGGTGTGAGGCTGGAAAATGCACCAGAGCGTCTTGTGCGGATAGTTGAGTGCAGCGTGCAGGGTCGCGGCGATTTCAGTCGGATGATGTGCGTAATCGTCCACAATTGTTATACCATTTACCGTTCCTTTATATTCGAATCTGCGGTCAGTCCCGTGGAAGTTCAGCAGCGCCGCCGCGGTATCACGGTAATCGATGCTGAGCAGATCGGACAGGGCGACTGCAGCGAGGGCGTTGGAGATATTGTGTTCCCCGGGAACGCCGAGCGTAAGCTGTCTGGTCTGACCGTTTAAGCTGTGCACGGTAAAGGTTGCGTCTGCTGTTTTATTATAGGAAATATCGGAGGGATAATAGTCGGAAGCAGAGGTTGTGCCGAACGTAACGACGCGGCATGCCAGCCCCTCTGTGATCTCCTGCCAGTTTTCGATGTCGCCGTTGATAAACAGAGTGCCGTCCGCAGGCAGAAGCTGTGCAAATTTGCGGAACGAAGCACGGATATCTGCCAGGTCTCTAAAGAAGTCCAAATGGTCTTCTTCGATATTCAAGATGATGCCGATTTTCGGGAAAAAGCTTAAAAAGCTGTTGGTATATTCGCATGCCTCTGCGACGAACAGACCGGAGTGGCCGACGCGGATATTGCCGTGGATGGATTTCAAAATGCCGCCGATAGAAAGGGTCGGGTCGGTATTTGCCTGCAGCAGAATCTCGGAAATCATGGAAGTGGTGGTCGTTTTGCCATGGGTGCCGCTGACAGCGATCGGCGTGTCGTAGTTTTTCATCAGCTGTCCGAGAAATTCCGCTCTGGACAGCATGGGAAGCTGCAGCTCTTTGGCACGGGAAAATTCCTGATTGTCTGCATGTACTGCGGCGGTGTATACGACGAGGTCAATGTCGTCTGTGATGTTTTCCGCTTTCTGGGGCTTGCCATAGTTGACGTGTGCGCCGCTTTTTTCGAGGTGCTCGGTCAGGGCAGAGCGGTTCCAGTCGGAGCCGGATACGGTAAAGCCCTCGGATAAAAGAATTTCGGCGAGGCCAGACATGCTGATGCCGCCGATGCCGATAAAATAAACGTGAATTGGATGGTTAAAATCTACCTGATACATAAAGAATCTCCATTTCTGAATTGGAATACTGTACTGGGTCAATTGTAGCGCAAACTCTCTGAAAAAACAAATAGAAACTTCGGCGCCGTCTGCAGCGTTTTTTTTCTTCGACAAAATAACAATGTGTTATCGGTTGACAAAACATACCGGAAAAGACGAAAAAGGACATTTTGTGAATAATTAAAGAAGGAAATGGGAGCGATAGCTTGAGAAAATTGAATATTTTGAATAAAAACATAAACCTACTAATTTGATTTGTGTCTATATTTCACAAGAAAAAAGGTCGAAAAGGGCGTGCAAATGTAAAATTATTATTCACTTTTACAGATGCGTGTGATATACTTTTCTTAAGCCCGGCGACAGCCGTGGGAAAGTTGATAGAAACAACGAGGTGAGGACATGATTAAGAAGGAAATGATTGCCATGTTACTGGCAGGCGGGCAGGGAAGCCGACTGGGTGTGCTGACTGCAAAGGTAGCCAAGCCTGCAGTTTCATTTGGCGGAAAATATCGGATCATTGATTTCCCATTAAGCAACTGTATCAATTCTAGTGTTGATACAGTCGGTGTATTGACACAGTATCAGCCTCTGCGGCTGAATACGCATATTGGGATCGGTATTCCGTGGGATCTGGACAGGAATATCGGAGGTGTTACTGTTCTGCCTCCTTATGAAAAAAATGAAAACAGCGAATGGTACACCGGTACAGCAAACGCGATCTATCAGAATATCGAATATATGGAGGGCTTTAACCCGGAATATGTGCTGATTCTTTCCGGCGACCATATTTATAAGATGGATTATGAAGTGATGCTGGATTTCCACAAGCAGAACGGTTCAGAGTGTACGATCGCCGTTATGCCGGTTCCGATGGAAGAAGCCAAGCGCTTCGGTATCATGATCACCGATGAGAACAAGCGGATCGTGGATTTTGAGGAGAAGCCTGCCAACCCGCGCAGTAACCTTGCATCCATGGGTATTTACATATTTAACTGGAAAACGCTGAAGCAGGCACTGATCGATAATGCAGATCAGCCAAACCTGGATTTTGGCAAGCATGTCATCCCTTATTGTCATAAAAACGGCGCACCGATGTATGCATATGAATTTAACGGTTACTGGAAAGATGTCGGAACCCTGACCTCCTACTGGGAAGCGAATATGGAGCTGATCGATGTTGTTCCGGAGTTTAATCTTTATGAAGAATACTGGAAGATTTATACAAAGAGCGAGATCCTGCCTCCTCAGTACGTTGCAAAGGGCGGTGTGATCGAACGCAGTATCGTCGGAGAAGGCTCTGAGATTTACGGACAGGTTTATAACTCTGTAATCGGCTGCGGTGTTACGATCGGTAAAGATACGGTTGTGCGTGACTCCATTATCATGAACAATACAGAGATTGGGGCGAGCTGTGAGCTTAGCAAGGCAATCGTAGCGGAAAACACGAAGATCGGTGATCACGTCAGACTGGGCGTCGGGGAGGAAGCACCGAACGATACTGCACCGCATATTTACTGCGACGGTATTGTCACTGTTGGTGAGAAGAGCGTTGTGCCTGCCAATGTATCTGTAGGCAAGAATTCCGTTGTATTCGGCATTACGACAGCAGACGATTATCCGGATGGATATCTGGCAAGCGGCAAAACATTGATTAAGGCAGGTGACAAACAGTGAGAGCAATCGGTATCATTTTAGCAGGCGGCAATAACCGCAAGATGAGAGAACTGTCCCAGAAGCGCGCGATCGGCGCGATGCCGGTGGCAGGCAGCTACAGAAGTATTGACTTTGCGCTGAGCAACATGACGAACTCTCATATCCAGAGAGTCGGCGTGCTGACCCAGTATAACGCCAGAAGCTTAAATGCACATTTAAGCTCCTCCAAATGGTGGGATTTCGGAAGAAAACAGGGTGGATTGTTTCTGTTTACTCCTGCGGTAACCGCAGAGAACAGCTCCTGGTATAGAGGCACGGCAGATGCCATTTATCAGAACCTCTCCTTCTTAAAAAACAGCCACGAGCCCTATGTAGTTATTACCTCCGGCGATTGTGTATACAAGATGGACTACAACAAAGTCCTCGAATATCATATTTCCAAAAAAGCGGATGTGACCGTTGTCTGCAAGGACATGCCGGCAAATGTAAACGTAGAGCGGTTCGGTACCATCAAGATGAACGAGGAAAGCCGGATCGAAGAGTTTGAAGAGAAGCCGATTGAGGCACGCTCCAATACCATTTCCTGTGGTATTTATGTTATCCGCAGACGTCTCCTGATTGATATGATCGAGCGCTGTGCAATGGAAGACCGTTATGATTTTGTAAAGGATATTCTGATCCGCTACAAAAATCAGAAACGGATCTTCGGATATAAGATCAAAGATTACTGGAAGAATATTGCAACGGTGGAAGACTATTTCGATGCCAATATGGACTTCTTAAAACCGGAGATCCGTAATTATTTTTTCAAACAGTATCCGGATATTTATTCAAAGGTTGACGATTTACCGCCTGCAAAGTATAATGTTGGAGCGAAGGTTGAGAACAGCCTGATTTCCAGCGGCTGTATTGTCAACGGCACGGTAGAGGATTCCGTAATCTTCAAAAAATCCTTTATCGGAAACAACTGTTACATCAAGAATTCCATTATTTTGAATGACGTATACATCGGCGATAACACGCACATCGAGAACTGTATCGTAGAAAGCCGGGATACGATCCGTGCAAATTCCTTCTATCGCGGAGAAGATGAAATCAAGATTGTAATAGAGAAAAACGACAGATACATTATCTGAAACGCTAGGGGGAATAAGTTATGACGATTACCGATGT
>ERZ507072.1664-NODE-1664-length-9994-cov-5.235839_pt1 | contig 9994 bp, 7 predicted proteins | sample MGYA00512864_ERZ507072 | MGnify/ENA metagenome assembly ERZ507072 | reverse complement strand
CCGATCTTTCCACCACATCGGTGATTTTCCCGCGCTTACGCACCCCGGCGGTGTCGATGAGGACATACTCGCGCTCGTCGCGCTGCATAGGAATGTAGATACTGTCACGGGTGGTGCCCGGCATGTCGTAAACGACCACGCGCTCTTCACCCAGAATACGGTTAGTAAGCGTAGACTTACCTACGTTTGGACGACCCACGATAGCCAGCTTGATCGGCAGATCCTGCGGGTTGAAGTCGTCTTCAGGCTCTTCTTCGCCCTCTTCTCCGTCTTCGAACTGCGCCCAGTATTCAGCGTCTTCGTCGACTTCTTCCGGCGGGTTCACTTCATCAACCCACGGCAGCAGAACGGTTTCCAGCAGGCTGGTCACGCCACGGCCATGCGATGCCGCAATCGGGTAGATTTCACCCAGGCCCAGAGACCAGAAATCCGCGACGGCCTGATCGGCATCGATGCCGTCAGTTTTGTTCGCCACCAGGAAGGTCGGCTTTTCGCGTGAACGCAGGTGTTTGGCAATAGCGGAGTCCGCCGGCATCAGGCCAGCGCGCGCATCCACCATAAACAGCACCACATCCGCTTCTTCAATCGCCAGCAGCGACTGTTCCGCCATGCGGGTTTCGACGCCGTCTTCTGTGCCGTCAATACCACCGGTATCAATACAGATGAACTCGCGTCCTTCCACCTCTGCACGACCGTACTTACGGTCACGCGTCAGCCCCGGGAAATCCGCAACCAGCGCATCACGGGTGCGTGTTAAACGGTTAAAAAGAGTGGATTTTCCAACGTTAGGGCGCCCGACAAGCGCGACCACAGGTACCATGTTTGAAGCCTCATAAAATTCAAAATAACGTCGCTTTCGCGGCGTTTTTAAAAATGTCAAAACGGCTCCTGAGTGAACAGGAGCCGTTTAGTATACTACAACCGCCGGGTAATTAACGCGTGATCGCGTACAGCGTGCCGTCTTTTGCCTGAATCAGCAGTTTGCCGTCGGCCACAACCGGATCGGTCAGGAAGCCAGAGCTGTCGACTTTTTGCTGTGCAACAAAGCGGCCGTTATCCGGATCGATCCAGTGCATATACCCTTCGCTGTCGCCAACCACCAGGCTACCGTTGTACAGCGCAGGCGCGGTCAGTAGACGGTGCAGCAGATCGCTTTGCGTCCACAGCGTGACGCCGCCTTCGGTGCTCAGCGCCAGCAGACGGTCGTTCTGATCGACCATATAGATGCGGTTGCCCTCAACGATGAAATCGTTCACAGAACCCAGCTCACGTTTCCACATGATCTGGCCGCTGCGCAGATCCAGCGCGGTCAGGTTGCCATTATAGGCCAGCGCGTAAACCACACCGTTAACGATGACCGGCGTTGTGTCTACGTCGCTCAGACGGTCAATTTCCGTTGAGCCAGTGGCCTGAGAGATACGCTGCTGCCAGATCATCTGGCCCTGCTGCATCAGCACTGCGCTCACGCGACCGTTGTCACCGCCCACAATGGCAGCACCAAATGCGGTAGCCGGTGCGGATTCGCCGCGCAGAGAGAGCGCAGGCATATCCAGGTTAACGGTCCATTTCACCAGACCGTCAGCTTCGTTCAGCGCCTGCAGCTGGCCGTTGCTGGTATGAATCAGCACCAGACCGTCGCTTACTACCGGACGAGACAGGGATTCACCTGCTACGGTTGTTTGCCAGGCAATAGAACCGTCGCTGCTGTTCAGCGCATAAACCTGCGCTTTTTCGCTGCCCACGTAGACATGGCCACCGGCAACGGTCAGACCGCCAGACAGCAGTGCAGGTTTACGGGAGAACCAGCCGTCTTTTTCCGCCAGGTTAACGGACCATACTTCTTTCCCGTCATCGGCGTTCACCGCTTTCACGGTACCTTTGCGGTCAGCGGCAAAGACAACGCTGTCTGCATACGCCGGATGAAGGTTGGAATAGAAATCACCAATCCCATTGCCCACGGAGACATCCCACGCGGTGGATGGGGTAAACTGGTTTTCAACCGTCGGCAGTGGGGACATTTTCACAACGTCTTCTTCGCCACTGAACAGTGAACAACCACTCAATAACGTAACAGAAAGCAGTCCTGGCAGAAGTAATTTACGCAATTGCATCGGGTCCCTCTCAGACGGACAAATTATTTATTTTCATCTGCATCATTTCGCTCAGCGCAGGTGAAGCATTGCTCTCTACGCCAGCTTGCCACGCTTTACGCGCGCCCGCTTTGTCACCTTTGCTCAGCAGTGCTTCACCGCGCAGATCGGCAACGATGGCAGCAAAACCTTCGCCTTTGATGGTATCGAGCGTTTTCAGCGCATCGTCAGCTTTCTTCTGCTGAACCTGAATACGTGCCAGGCGCAGATTGATCACCGCTTTCAGGTTCTCATCGCTGGCCGCAGCAAGGCTCTGCGAGAGCTGTGCAGCGGCTTTATCCAGTTCGTTCTTATCAACGTACTGCTGAGCCACTTCCAGCGCAGCCAGTGCACCGTAGGTGTTTTTGTTGTCAGCCGCAAATTTTTCTGCCGCAGTCAGCGTTTGCGGCTGATCGGCACGAATTGCGCTAACGGTAGTTTCATAAGACAGTGACGCGCCGCGCGCGGAATCCGCCTGATGATTGTTCCAGTAACGCCAGCCCACCAGCGCACCGACACCTAAAATAACCCCAACAACCAGCGCTTTGCCGTTTTCAACAAAGAAGCGTTTAATCGCGTCGACCTGATCGTGTTCGTTCTCGTAAATTTCCACGCAGTCCTTCTCCTTAGCCCAATAGAGTGCGCAAGTGCGCCGCAACGCCGTCCTGCGTTACCGTTGTCTGCTCACCAGAGCGCAGGTCCTTCACCACCACTTCGCTGTTAGCCACTTCGGACTCGCCCAGCACCAGTGCAATACTTGCGCCCCACTTATCGGCACGAGCAAACTGTTTTTTGAAGTTGCCGCCGCCATGGTTGGTCATCAGCTTAACGCCCGGCAGCGCATCGCGCACGCGTTCGGCAAGCTGCATCGCCGCAGACTGCGTTTCCGCGCCTGAAGCCACCAGGTATATATCGACAACGGAATCTGCTTTAAATTCCGGATTAACTGCCTGAACCAGCAAAACAAGTCGCTCAAGGCCCATCGCGAAGCCAACAGCCGGGGCTGCGCGACCGCCAAGCTGCTCAACCAGACCGTCATAACGGCCGCCCGCACATACGGTGCCCTGAGAACCGAGGCTGGTGGTCACCCACTCAAACACGGTACGGTTGTAGTAGTCCAGACCGCGCACCAGGCGCTGGTTCACGGTATAGGCGATGCCTGCCGCTTCAAGCAGCTTGCACAGGCCCGCGAAGTGTTCGCGAGATTCTTCATCCAGGTAGTCACCCAGCGCAGGCGCATCGTTCAGCAGTGCCTGAACATCCGCGTTTTTGGAATCCAGAACGCGCAGCGGGTTACTGTACATGCGACGTTTGCAGTCTTCGTCCAGCTTCTCTTTATGCTGTTCCAGGAACGCTACCAGCGCATCGCGGTAGTTAGCGCGTGCTTCCAGAGATCCGATAGAGTTCAGCTCAAGGGAAACGTGATCGGCGATACCGAGGGCGCGCCACCAGCGGGCGGTCAGCATAATCAGTTCGGCGTCAATGTCCGGGCCCTGCAGGCCAAAGACTTCCACACCCAGCTGATTGAACTGGCGATAACGACCTTTCTGAGGACGTTCGTGGCGGAACATCGGGCCGATATACCACAGGCGCTGCTCCTGATTGTACAGAAGACCATGTTCGATGCCGGCGCGTACGCAGCCCGCCGTACCTTCCGGACGCAGGGTCAGGCTGTCGCCGTTGCGGTCCTCAAAGGTGTACATCTCTTTTTCAACCACGTCGGTGACTTCACCAATCGCGCGTTTGAATAACGGGGTCTGCTCTACAATCGGCAAACGGATTTCGCTGTAACCGTAGCTGCCGAGCACCTGCTTCAGTGTGCCTTCAATGCGCTGCCAGATGGCGGTTTCGCCAGGCAGATAATCGTTCATGCCGCGGATGGCTTGAATGTTTTTTGCCACGTTTATTCTCTTTCTATATACAAAAAAAACCCAAAGAATGGGTTCAATCATACATGGGAAGCGGCACGCTTCCCATCACGTTATTTTTCAACCTGCTGAACGCTGATACGCTGTGTTTCGTCCATCATAGCGGCTTTGGCGCGGATACGGGCTTCAAGCTGGTCGATCATGTCGCTATTATCCAGACGATCTTTACGAACGCCATCTTCATAGAGACCACTTTTCTTGTTACCGCCGGTCACGCCCAGAGTTGACACCAGCGCTTCACCCGGACCGTTTACCACGCAGCCGATGATGGAGACGTCCATCGGGGTGATAATATCTTCCAGACGCTGCTCCAGGGCATTCACCGTCCCGATCACATCAAACTCCTGACGTGAGCAGGTTGGGCAGGCAATGAAGTTGATCCCACGCGCGCGAATACGCAGTGATTTCAGGATATCGAAACCGACTTTGATCTCTTCGACCGGATCGGCCGCCAGCGAGACGCGCAGGGTGTCACCGATCCCTTCAGAGAGCAGCAGTCCCAGACCGATCGCGGATTTAACAGAGCCGCTGCGCAGGCCTCCCGCTTCGGTGATCCCGAGGTGCAGAGGCTGGTCGATCTGCTTTGCCAGCAGGCGATAAGATTCAACCGCCAGGAACACGTCGGACGCTTTTACGCTGACCTTAAACTGGTCAAAGTTAAGACGATCGAGATGATCCACATGGCGCATCGCGGATTCGAGCAGCGCCTGTGGCGTCGGCTCGCCGTATTTTTCCTGCAGGTCTTTTTCCAGGGAACCGGCGTTAACGCCGATACGGATAGGAATATTTTTATCGCGGGCGCAGTCCACAACCATGCGGATACGCTCTTCGTTACCGATGTTGCCCGGGTTAATGCGCAGGCAATCAACGCCATATTCGGCCACTTTCAGTGCGATGCGATAGTCGAAGTGGATATCAGCCACCAGCGGAACGCTGACCTGCTGTTTGATCAGTTTGAACGCCTCAGCGGCATCCATGGTCGGGACGGAGACGCGAACAATGTCCGCGCCTACACGTTCTAATGCTTTGATTTGATTGACCGTCGCTTCCACATCGGTGGTGCGCGTATTGGTCATCGACTGAACGGCGATAGGTGCCCCATCGCCGATTGGCACATTCCCAACGTAAATCCGTTTCGATTTTCTACGTTGAATCGGAGCCTGGTTATGCATGAAAAATCTCCCGCGTTGCCCGTCTGTTACTGTGCTGCTGATTGTTCGGCATTAACGGTAAGACGTGCAACCTGGTTAGTTCTGATAAAGCGGCTCAGGTCGACAGGTTTTCCTTGATACTGGATCTGTACCGCTGCCGGAGCGCCGATTTTAAGTTTATAGGGAGCCTGGCCGGTTAGGTTTAACGTGCCATCTTTACGCTGCAGGCCGCTGAACAGTTTTTTACCTGTCGCGTCAGTCACTTCCAGCCAGCAGTCGGCGCTGAAGTTCATCACCAGTGCGTTGGGATCGGCTGCTGTCGCCGTACCTGCCGGGCTGGTTGGCAGATTCGCTGCGCTATTGTCTGCAGGCTGAGTAGCCGCAGGCGCGTTCGCCGCAGTATCAACATTAGCCTGAGAAGGGGCAACAACCGCGTTTTGATCCTGAGCCTGCGGCGCAGCGGTGTTAGCCGTTGCTACCGGAGCCTGTGCAGCATCGGTCGCCGACGCGTCTGGCGCTGCGGTCTGTGGCTCGCTTGAGGAAGCTGCGCCGTCGGTATTCAGCGGCACGCTCTGACCGTTCTCACTTCCGGCCTGGTTGAGTTCGGCGGAGGATTGATCGGCCATAGTAGTAATCTCTTCCTGCTGGGCCTTGTGGTTTTGCCACCACCATGCGCCGGTCAGACCGATCACCACAAACAGCACCAGCCAGGTAAAGCTCATCAGCCAACCATCGCGTTTTTTACGACGTTTCCCCAGGGAGAAGGTCTGCATCGGCGCAACTTTCGCTGCACGGACCGGTGCCTGCTTCTCCATCATTGGCAGTAATTCGTTTTCGGGGATATGCACCAGTTTTGCGTAAGAGCGGATATAACCGCGCAAGAACGTTGAAGCCAGATCGGCAGGTGCCTTATCTTCTTCAATATCGCGAACCGTGGAAACCTTCAGGCACAAGCGTTCCGCAACGGCTTGCTGGCTGAGTCCGAGTTGTTCACGGGCGTTGCGAAGACGAACGCCAGTGGAGAGTGCTTCATGTTGGTCGTGAGTGGCTTCAGTATTCATTCGCTACAACTACTGGTACGTGAAAAATAAGGGTTCAGGTGCCGGTGAGTCACAATGCCACCCGCACCGCGAAACTTCTGGTCAGTTAACCTTGAACAGAGAGTATAAGACTGTCAGCCCGGAGATGACAGTACAGCCCTGCCCGTACGGCTAAACTGTTGTTACGTCGTTACATACTGCCCGAAAGTCGGATGAAACGCACCGTAATTATTGTTCAGTCATCACGAATCTGACTGATTATTCAGTAAGAGTATGCTTCACGGCGCAGATAATGCGCCGTGAGTGCATAATAATCAAACAGCTTTAACCGCGATCGTCTCGCCCTGCATGCGTTTACGCAGGGTACGTTTGGTACGGTCAATAACATCACCTGCCAGCTGTCCGCATGCTGCATCAATGTCATCACCACGGGTTTTACGCACGATGGTGGTGAAACCATACTCCATCAGCACCTTGGAGAAACGGTCGATACGGCTGTTCGAGCTACGGCCATACGGCGCGCCCGGGAACGGGTTCCATGGGATCAGGTTGATTTTACATGGCGTATCTTTCAGCAGTTCAGCCAGCTGATGCGCATGTTCGGTACCGTCGTTGACGTGGTCAAGCATCACGTACTCGATGGTGACGCGGCCCTGGTTGGCGTTGGATTTCTCCAGATAGCGACGCACCGCAGCGAGGAAGGTTTCGATATTGTACTTTTTGTTGATCGGCACAATTTCGTCACGAATTTCATCGTTTGGTGCATGCAGGGAGATCGCCAGCGCAACGTCAATCATATCGCCCAGCTTGTCCAGCGCAGGCACAACGCCAGAGGTAGACAGCGTGACGCGACGCTTGGACAGACCAAAACCGAAGTCATCCAGCATGATTTCCATCGCCGGAACGACGTTGGTCAGGTTCAGCAGCGGCTCACCCATCCCCATCATCACCACGTTGGTGATAGGACGCGTACCGGTTACTTTTGCCGCACCCACGATTTTCGCGGCACGCCAGACCTGGCCGATAATTTCGGACACGCGCAGGTTACGGTTAAAGCCTTGCTGCGCGGTTGAGCAGAATTTGCACTCCAGCGCACAGCCTACCTGAGAGGAGACGCACAGCGTGGCGCGGTCTTCTTCCGGGATATAGACGGTCTCAACACGCTGATCGCCTACCGCAATCGCCCATTTGATGGTGCCATCCGCTGAGCGCTGCTCTTCCACCACTTCCGGTGCGCGGATTTCAGCCACTTCCTTAAGCTTGTTGCGCAGGACCTTGTTGATGTCAGTCATGTCATCAAAATTGTCGCTGCAGTAATGGTACATCCACTTCATGACCTGATCGGCACGAAACGGCTTTTCGCCCATCTCTTTAAAGAACTCGCGCATCTGCTGACGGTTCAGATCCAGCAGGTTGATTTTTCCATTTTTATTGGGAACCGCAGGAATGGCGACTTCGGAGGTATTCACTAATTCAGACATAATATTTTCCGGCCTCGTTGTTACACGTTATGGCCCATGGAGGGTTGAATAGAAACGCCCCGGAAAGCAGTCTGCTCGTCCGGGGCGTTGCATTGTACAAAGTCTGGCGCAGGGATGCCACGTTTGGACGCGGCATTTACGAAAATAATGTGTAAACGAAACCGTTAAATTAACGGGTGCGTGGACACACTTCGCCTTCTGCGAAGAAGAAAGCGATTTCGCGTGCAGCAGATTCAACAGAGTCAGAACCGTGGGTGCCGTTCTCGGTGAAGCTGTCCGCATAGTCAGCGCGCAGAGTACCTGCCAGCGCGTTGTCCGGGTTGGTTGCGCCCAGCAGATCGCGGTGACGCTGTACTGCGTTTTCGCCTTCCAGCACGGATACCACGATTGGACCGGAGGTCATGAACTCAACCAGGCCGTCAAAGAATGGGCGACCTTCGTGCTCAGCGTAGAAGCCGCGAGCCTGCTCAACGGTCAGGTGCAGCATTTTGGTGCCAACAATTTTGAACCCTGCTGATTCAAAGCGAGCGAAGATGCTGCCAATAACGTTTTTTGCCACCGCGTTTGGTTTGATGATGGAAAAAGTACGTTCAATAGCCATGATAACCTCTGTCAATGTTCTGTTGTTTTGCATACCTGAGTATGGTGTGGCGCGGATTATAATGAGCAATAGCGCCATTGCCTATGGATTCAGGTAACATTTTTTTAAAATAAGACGAGTTTTAGCAACAGCTCACATCTGAAAGCTGTTTTCAGATCACTGCAGCGTAAAATTCACCGTCGCGACCTGCCCGGTCTCATCCATAACGAGTAACTGATAATCGCCCGATTTATCAAGCAGTAATGTGTAAACTCTTCCCTTCACATTCAGCGGTTCACCGTTCAAAAACCACCAGCGCTCACCGCTATTGCCGGTCGCCTGAAGCGGCAGCGAAACGCGGGATTCCCCCGGCAGACGTTTGATGACGGCCCCTTCGCGCACGCCTGTCAGGATGAGTGGCGCAGGTGCGTCCTGCGACAGCGGAGGACAGGTGGTTGATGAAGGAGGGACCCGTACCGCACGACGCTCGGTCGCCGGCAGCCAAGGCTCCAGCGGCAGCGGCCAGACATCAAGGACTTTTTCAGTTGCATCAGGGCAATCTGCCGCCACGCGTTTACCCGTTTTATCCAGCCAGACCGGAAAACGAATGCCGCGTATCCCTTCCTGTTCGGGCAATAGCAGCGTGGGCGGCTCACTCCCTTCCAGCAGCCAGGTCGACAGGCGACGCCGACAGTTTTCACTCCCTTCCGGCAGCGACTGGCCGCCCGGCCAGCAGATCACGCCCCGCCCGACGCTCTCCGGACGCGGGTCGCGCGGCAGGCGGGCCTCGTCTACCGTTGAGCGCGACTGAAGCAGGTTATTGACCTGGTTTAATAGCGGAACCGCGCTGGCGAAACCAAACTGCCCCGCTACGGGCGTGCCGTCCGGTCGTCCGGTCCAGATGCCTATCACGTAACGGGCATTCAGACCGATGGCCCAGGCATCGCGGTAGCCGTAGCTGGTGCCGGTTTTCCACGCCAGCGGCGCGATCTGCGGTAACGCATTATCCGGCAGCGGCTGCGCCTCGTTCGCCAGAATACGGCGAATAATCCACGCCGAGCCTTTCGACAGCAGCGGACGTTCAATCAGCGGATCGCCCGGCTGTAACCGCAGCCTTCCCGCCTTACCGTGTCGGGCAAAGGCGCTGTAGGCAGCGGCGATATCCGCCAGCCGCGCGCCTGCCCCGCCGAGGATCAGGGACAGATTCGGTTGCGCCCCCGCGGGCAGGATCAGCGGCAATCCCGCGTTGCTCAGCATCCCGGCAAACCGTTTTGGCCCGTAGGCTTCGAGTACCTGTACCGCGGGCAGGTTGAGGGAGCGCACCAACGCTTCACTCATGCTGACCGGTCCGTGGAACCCGCTATCAAAATTCCCTGGGCGATAATCACCGGTTTTTCTGGGAACGTCCTGGAGCAGCGAGGCGGGATGGATCAGGCCATCGTCCAGCGCCATACCGTAAATAAAGGGCTTTAACACCGATCCCGGGGATCGGATCGCATTGACCATATCCACGTGGCTGAAACGCGTGTCATCGTTAATATCCACCGAGCCGACCCAGCCACGCACTTTCATATCGGTGTGATCCACGACGATCATCGCCAGCGAGCTGCGTGCTGGCAGGCGAGATTTCCAGTTCATCGCCAGTTCTTCCAGCTGCCGCTGTAGTCCGGCATCCAGCGTGAGAT
>ERZ507072.1655-NODE-1655-length-10086-cov-14.609810_pt1 | contig 10086 bp, 4 predicted proteins | sample MGYA00512864_ERZ507072 | MGnify/ENA metagenome assembly ERZ507072 | reverse complement strand
TTTTTGATTTTGCAATCGTTGACAAACCGTTGAATATCAGGCTTCAAAGCGTTGTTCCCGTGAGAGGGGGCGAAAAAACGTATCGGGGGAGGGAGTGGGTTCTTTCTGTTTCATTTTGTTTTCATAACTGCAAAGGCTATCATAGTAAACCGTAGGTCAGAGAAAAAAGGGAAAACAGAGGTTTCCGGCTGTGTTGCCGGAGATGGGAACAGCGCAGAAGCTATACGTAAAACAGAAGTGATAACGGCATTATGCAAAGGATATCAACCCTCGAGTTGAGGGACTCAGAAGGGTGAACACTTTGCGGATAGGAGACAAGATGAGGCAATGGCGTAATGGTGTCGGCAACGCACCACGACACTATGCAGGAACGCGATCGGCAACCGGTTGCGCGCTTTCGCGTACCCGCTCCCTGACCGCCGCCGCGGTGGCCGTGGCCATGATGGCCACCGTAGCCGTAACCTCCCTCATCCCCGCCTACAACGCCAAGGCCGGCGAAAACAACTTCGAAAACAACTTGAAGGATGGCTCCAAGTGCACTCCGACCTCGTATACGCTGGGTGACGCTTCTGGCACAGCTAATGGCGAGGATACGGGTGTGGCAACCTACGTAGGTCGTGACCTTTACGTCGGTAAGAACACGAATAATAACACAAACATCAGCGATGCGGACGATGTTGATGGCTCGTATGCGGTAGAGGCCGAAGGTCTTACCGTGGTCAAGGGCAAACTGGTCATGAAGCCGCTGAAGGATTCGTGGAAAGCTGGATCCACCAGCGCCGGTTTCCGCTGGGGCACCGTCGGTTTTGGTTCGCAATTCCGTCCCGGTGATGGAAAGACCGTGCTCGCGATTGGTGGCACGGGTTCCGGTATCAAGACCCTCACCTCAGGCGGAGTGCAAGGTAACGTCGGCGCATACGTCAAAGGCGGCTTTGTTGGACAGAGCTACGCGCAGTGGCAAGGGAATCAGCCTATGGGACCCCCGTGGGGTTATAAATACAAAGCTTCCATCGCCGGCGACGAGACTAAGTGGAGTAGCGACGCACGCCGTCCCTCCATCGTGGCCAGACAGGGTGATTGGAACAATGACAATGGCGACGTTACCTTCGACGCACAAGATCCGCTGAAAAATGTGAATGGCACTGATTATTCGGCTTATGGAACCTACATCCAGAAGAAACTTTCTGAGCCGTTGTCCAAGATACAGGCCACAGGTACCGTTGCAACTGGCGTGGCGCTAAAAGGTTCTATCGACAGACACAAGTATAACTACAACGATGGAAATACTGTCAGTTACAGGTTCATCTATGACGACACCAGCACCACTGTCGATGGCAGCAATGTAACAAACAATGAGAAGCTCATCACCTTCACCGGCGACGGTGTCTCTGCCATGCAGGTTTTCAACATTGAAGGTACGGCTCTTTCCTCTGCCGGTTACCGTGGCGTTGATTTCAAATTCGTCAATATCCCCGATAACGCCTCCATCGTGATCAATGTGTCGGGCGACAACATTGACTTCCACACCGGCTGGCGTTTCTGGTGGAACGATATCGACATCGGCGGCGGCTTCTCCAAGCAGGCATCAGAAGAAATCCGCGGGCTGTACTCCTCCGTGGCTCAAAAGATTATGTGGAACTTTAAGAACGCCAGAAACGTTACCATTCGCGGCGGCGTGGCCAATGAGAGCAAAAGCGAGAATGACGGCAACCACCTGTCCAAGAACACCACTGATGATCCTGCGGTCACTATGCTCGGCAGCATCCTCGTGCCGAACGGCAGCTTCGAATCACACGTGAGCACCAATGGCCGTGTGTACGTCGGCCAGGACTTCATGATGTACAATCCGACCGCAATCAAATATGAGAAATATGATGCAGGTTGGGAGGGCAAGACCGCCTCCGTGCTCAACATGGACCAGGAGCGCCACAACCTGCCGTGGAACGGCCAGATGATCGCCAACTGCCCGGCCATCCAGTGGAACAAGGCGAACTCCGCTGGCGAAGCGTTGAAGGGCACCACTTGGAAGGTGTACGGCACCCTTGAGGCCGCGAAGGCTGGAACACCTTCCTTGGGCACCATCACTGATGGCGAGTTCACCGATGGCAATGACGATGATGGCATCATCAAGTTCGAAGGTATCGCCAAGAACGCCAAGTACTTCGTGAAGGAATTTGCCACAAACAGCACTGAATACACAAAGGTCAATCCGTATATCTACCAAATCAACACTGGTGACGATGAAAACACCCACAAGGAGATCGTGCATGTGTTCAATTCTGAGGGCAACGAAATTACCGGTACCAATGCGGACAAGAAGCTGACCGATTCCGACCAAATCATCAACGAGAAAGAAGGCGTCGCGCTGGAATGGTCAAAGGTCGATGGCTCCGATAACGGCAAGATGCTGTCCGGTTCGGAATGGCAGCTGCAGAAGAACGGCTCTCACGAGGCGTATCAGATCACGGATTCCACCAAAGCCGTTCATGCCGTTACGATTCAATACGATGGCGTTGCCGCTCCGTCTACCGGTATTTCGCTGACCTACAATGTCCCTGTTAATTTGACTGCAATCGTCACTGACACGGATAATGGCACGGATGGCGTACCTCAGGCCGTGAAATGGATCAGTTCCGATCCGACTGTTGCATCGGTGAACAATGGCACAGTACTCGGCTTGAAGAACGGGTCAGCCGAGATAACCGCATGTTCCGTTGCGGATAACACGTGCGCGACTGCAAATATTACCGTCACCGGTGCTCCTTCCGGCTCCAGTGCCGGCGGTGGAAGCACTACTACCGGTTCGGTCACTATCAGCGGAGACACGCATGAAGTCGAACTCAACAAGACCATCACGTTGACGGCAACGCCGACTCCGAGTTCCGACACCGTCACGTGGTACAGCGGCAACACCAGTGTCGCCAGTGTCACGGCGGGCCCCGATACCACAACCACGATTAAGGGTCTGAAGGCCGGCACAACCACCATTACGGCAAAGACCTCTTCCGGCGCGACCGCTTCCGTCACCATCACAGTGAAGGATGACTCCACCATCAACGTGTATTTCAAGAAGTCCACGGTCAATTGGGGAGATGACAATTACTACCTGCATTATCAGCCGAAGACCGGCACGAGCTGGCCTGCGGTCAAGATGACGGATGCGGGCGATTGCAGCGACTACGTGGTGGCTAGCATTCCGAAGGTGGACGTTGTAGCGAATCACGGCTACTACTTCCGTAACGGTGTTAGCCCGCAGAGTAGTGGCTGGTACAACAGCAACGGTCAGAATACGGACGGTGAGCCGTTCACATTCTGGGACGGTACCTATACCGACATGTACGTGAATACCAATTCCGACAAGCAGAGAGGAAAACCGCGAGGTTGCAGCGTCACTTCTTCGGCCGCCAAGGTGAAGGCTCGCGTGTCCGCTGCGATGCTGAAGTCCAACAAGACAGACGTGATTGCCGTCAACGATGCTGAGGGTTCCGGCACGAGTGCGGCTCCTATCGTCTACTCCTGCGGTGACGCGCTCGGCAAGTGCGATATGAATACCGAACCTGGTAAGTTCCGCGTGGTCGATCTTGCGGATGGCACGTACACGCTGACTGAAACGGTCGCGCCGAACGGTTACACCGCTGGCGGTCCGTATACGGTGACAATTGCGAATGGCACGGCTACGATCGGGAATACGATTGCCGGCAACAAGATTCCGAATGCTCGCAATACTGGTGCGATTTTGTGGAACAAGGTTTCTTCGGATTCCGCGAACAATAAGAAACTTGGCGGTTCGGAGTGGAAGCTGACGAAAACCAAGAGCTTCGGCTGGAATGCAACTACCGGCAAGGCTGAGTACATTGGCATAGCCCAGCAGCAGGCGATTACGATTACCGACTGCAATTCAGGATCTTGCCCCGCTCCTCAAGGCCAGAAGATTTACGACGTGGATCCGGTCGAAGGACAGTTCAAGCTGACAGGTTTGGAGTGGGGCACGTACACGCTTGTCGAGTCCAAGGCGCCTGACGGTTACGATGTCGATTCCACCGTCCGCACGTTCACGCTCGGTCCGGTCAGTGGCTCTGATGGCACTGGCAAGTGGAACTCGAACAGGGTTGTGCCGGCCACTGGCGCTGCTACCGGCAATTTCACGACTTCCCCTGTGGATTACAATTCCTCCGTGTTCAGCTTCGTGGTTGGCAGCATCAAGAACCAGCCGGGGGTGATTTTGCCGGCTACGGGCGGCGAAGGGTTGAACAAGATGTACGCTGCGGGATTCCTCGCAGTGGCGATTGCCGTGGCCGGTCTGGCCTTGAGCCTCAGGAGGCGGCAATCATGATTATCGACTCTGTGAGAGGGGAGGGCGGCCCGTAGCTGTTCTATGAACACCCTCTCCAAAGGGCTGAAAACTTAATATCAGGGAAGATATAACCAACAAAGTAAAGGAAAAAGAATGAATAAGGTACTCAAGGGCCTTGTTGCCGTGGTCTCCACCGCGGCCATGGCCATCGCCGGTTTCGCCGGCGCAGCCAGCGCCACTGCAGCTGACACGTACGACATCACTGTGCCGCAGACCGATTCGCACACCTACTCCGTGTACCAGGTCTTCATCGGCGACCTGAGCAAAGTCACGCTGAGCAATATCAAGGCCGGCAAGAACTTCAACACGAGCAATGGTGCTGGTGACAACGGTACGAATCTTACCGCCGCGGAAGCCGCTGAGAAAATCGCCAAGGTTAGCGACACTGCTACTGATACGGAGAAGCTGGAGACCATCTCCAAGTTCGTTAACCTGAACGGTGAGACATTCGGCACCGTTTCCAAGGGTGCGCCGCTTTCGGCTGCCCCGGGTTACTACCTGTTCAAGGATCAGAATGCCGTGACGGGCAATGATGCGGCAACGCTGTTCATCGTCCAGGTCAACGGCCCGGTGACCGTGAATCGTAAGGCCGACAAGCCGACCCTCGAAAAGAAGGTCAAGGACGTCAACGACTCCACTGGTGATAAGAGCGACTGGCAGGATTCCGCCGATTACGATGTGAACGACAAAGTTCCGTTCCAGCTGACCGCCACCCTGCCGATGAACGACACGGACTTCGCCGCCTACGAGACCTACAAGCTGGTCTTCCACGATCAGCAGTCCGCTGGCCTGACCTTCAATAAGGATTCCGTGGTCGTTAAGTACAATGGCCATGTTCACGAGGAAAAGACTCTTGGCGCTGATTCCTACACTGTCACTGAGAATCCCGAAGATAACGACACCTTCGACATCACCATCGCTGACGCGAAGTCCATCAAGGACGCTGAAGGCAACGCAATCAACGTCGCCGCCGGCGGCGAGTTCACCGTCGAATACACGTCCACGCTGAACATGGACGCTGTGATTGGCGCTGATGGCAACCCGAATGAGGCTTCCCTTGAGTTCTCCAACAACCCGAACGTTGGCGGCGAAAGCAACACCGGCAAGACCCCGACCGATAAGGTCATCGTGTTCACCTACCAGCTGGACATCAACAAGACCTTCAACGGCGGCACCCCGGATGACAACGATCTGCCGAAGTTCAAGCTGTACAAGTTCGATAAGGATAAGAACGATTACAGCACCGACCTTGGCGAAGTGGACATCACCAAGACCGCGGATGGCAAGTACACCGCTTCCTTCAAGCGTGTCGATGACGGCAAGTACAAGCTCGTGGAAACCAAGACCCCGGCAGGCTTCAACACCGCTGCTGACACGTTCTTCGACATCACCGCTGACCATGATGTCACGTCCATCGATCCGAAGCTGACCAGCCTCAAGATCAACTCCACGGACGGCAACACCGCTGCTGGTACGGTCGTCGCAGATGTTGTGAACCAGAAGGGTTCCAACCTGCCGTCCACCGGTGGCATGGGCACCACCGTGCTGTATGCTGCTGGCGCTGCCATCGTCCTGGTGGCTGCCTTCGGCATCGCCTTCGCTGTCCGTCGTCGCAACGCTCGCTGAGCGTAGCCACGGCCAGCCAAGAAAATAGACGTGGGTCAAGCGCGATGCTTTAATAGTGGTCGTTCAATGGGTGAAGATTTGGGCCTGCTATTGCGGCATCCGCTTGATTCCACCCCACGGCAAAAGCCAAAATAACTTAATACGCACATGACCCGGATCCGGCTACGCACCGGATCCGGCCGTCAGTGCCCAACCGCATCCAACTACACACAACACACGTTGTACCCGCCTATCAAGGCATCACAGCGCACGTTGTGCCCAACCACGTCGCCCAACACAACATATGTTGAGCCGTGTGCCCTGAACTTGTCCTTATGTTACGAATGGCCAGCAAACGCGCCGAACACGGTTGCCAGCTGTCCGCATCCTAAGGACCCTGACCAGGAAAACTAGGGAACTTCCGACGAGGGGAAAGAAATGACAAGCCACAACGAGAGGGCAGAGATGAACAACAGAACGGCAAAGCACCGCATCATCATGGCGTTGTGCTGCATGTTCGCACTCATGCTCGCAACCATCGGTTTGAGTGCGCCCGCCACCGCCGCCACCGCCGTGGAAGGCAGCCTCACCGTCACCTACCAATACCAGGAAGCCGCGCTCAACAACGCCGACATCAACCTGTACCGTCTGGCCGACTGGTCCGCCAAAGGCGGCTACACGCCCACTGGCGACTTCGCCAACCACACCGCATACCCGGTGGATTGGGATATTCTCAACGCCGACCAGCAAACCCTGCGCGACTTCGCCAACACCATGGCCGGGTACATCGCCGTAAACAAGCCCGCCGCGGAAAACACGCTCAAAACCGATAGCGCCGGTGTTGCCACCTTCAACCAACTGCAGGACGGCCTCTACCTCGCGGTCGTCGCCCCCTACCAGGGCAACGTGCTTACCTGCCAGACCGCCGCCATGCTCGTCGCCCTGCCGAACGTGCACAAGAATGCCGACGAACAGCGCACCCTCAGCATCGAACCGAAAGCCGACTGCGCGGTCCCGCCCACCACCACCATCAGCGTCACCAAAGTGTGGAAAGACAAGGATCAGTCCAAACGCCCCGAAAGCGTGACGATGAACCTGCTGCAAGACGGCAAGATCTACGATTCCATCATGCTCAACAACGCCAACGACTGGAAATACACGTGGAAGGGCTTGCAAGCCAAGCACGAGTACACCGTGGTCGAAGCGAACGTGCCGGGCAACTACACCGCGCTCGTCGACCGTGAAAACAACGATTACACGGTAACCAACACCGCCAAGACCGGATCGGCGAAAACCGGTGCGAGCGTTGCCATCATCGCCGTGATCGTAGTCGTACTAGCCGCTGCGGGCATTGCAATCGCCGTCGTGGTACGCAAGAAGAACACCACGAAAAACGCCGCGACACAAACCTCCCCGGACGATAGCGAGTGATGTTCGACTCAAATGAGAAACATACCGGCAAACGCCGGAAAGAACGCCAGATAACGGATAGCGACACCGAAAGCGTCGCATCCGAAGGCGCCGCGAACCCCGAAACCGACGCAACAGCCCCGGAAACCGACACGCAGCAATCGGAAACGATGAGCCGCGTCGACCGTCGCAAAAAACGCAAAAAAGACAACCTCGGCCTGAACATTCTTATCGGCTTCCTTGTCATCGTGCTTATCGGCGGACTTGGCCTCATCGCCTACCCATCCGTGGCCGACTGGTGGAATCGAATGCACCAGTCCTACGCGGTGGCCGGTTATGTGGCCAAAACCAACGACATGAGTAAAGCGGAGAAGAAAAAACTCCTCGATGCCGCCCACGCCTACAACCTCAAACTCGCCGCCACCAGCGACCGCTGGCACATGAACGACGAACAGAAGCACGAATACAACGAGACGCTCGACGTGACCGGCACCGGCATCATGGGATACGTGACCATACCGCGCATCAAAGTGAAACTGCCCGTCTATCACGGCACCAGTGACGGCGTATTGCAGATCGCCGCCGGACATTTGGCCGGCACATCGCTGCCCGTAGGCGGAGCGACCACGCACGCGGTGGTCTCCGGACACACCGGCCTGCCGTCCGCCCGGTTGCTGACCGGCCTGGACGAGCTGCAAAAAGGCGACACGTTCGCATTCCACGTGCTCGACGAAACCTACACGTACCAAGTGGACCAGATCTCAGTGGTGCTGCCGAGCGAAATCAGCAAGCTGAATATTGAGTCCGGGGCCGATTACGCGACGCTGATCACGTGCACGCCGTACGGTGTCAACTCACACAGGCTGCTCGTGCGCGGGCACCGAATTCCGAATCCGAAAGTGCCTGATTCCACGCAGTATGACGAGCCGGGGGAGATGACGGCTGTGGTTGTGGGGCTGCTGGTGCTGATTGTTGGGTGCGCTCTCGTGTGGCTGGCCGGGCTGTGGCGGCGCTCCTGGATTGTGCGGCACGGTCGCGTGGCCGGTGCGTGTGCGTCTGGTGCTGGAGCGCGCCACTCGTCCGGCGTGCGGAGGTAGTGCGGCTGGCTGAGGTGTCTGAGGTGCGCCACTCGTCCGGCGCGCGGTAGTGCCGCTGGATTTTGCTGGGGCCTTGGCTGCCTCGTTTCCCCGACTTTTGGCTTGTTCCTCCGGCTTTTGTTACTGTGGTGGGCCTGTTTGGGTTACAAAATGCGGATGGCGTGTGGGTTTGTACTGGTTCTGACTGGTTTTTTGGTTCGTTCCTCCGGCTTTTGTTACCGTGGTGGGTTATTTTGGGTTACAAAATGTGGGTGAGGTGTATGGGTCGCGACGCACGTATGGCTGCGTGCTGCGATTGGCGATGTGATGTGGTCGGTTGCAGTGCTCGGCTAGTGTGCAGTTGCTGTTGGGGGTCTCCCCTTTTGCTCACGTCTTGTGTTTTGGGCTTGTTTTGTTTGGTCGTGAGCAAATGGGGGTATGATTCAGGCGGTTTTGGGCGGTTTTGGGCGCTTTTTACACCCCTTTTTGCTCACGACTTGCGATTCTGCCGATTTTGTCGCGATCGTGAGCAGAAGGGGGTATGGGCGATGGCTTGTCGTGCGGGTGCTGGGCGCGGCGTCGGACGGGTTGTGGAATTCGGCGGGTGACGGCATGCGATTGGTGGGTAGTATCGGGCCGTGAAGGAGACCGATATGAGGAATGAAGTTGGGCGCGGGGTGACCGAAATGGATGCGGCTGGCGATACGGAATATACGGTTCAAGGCTCGAAAAGCGCGGAAGGCGTGGAAGGCTCGAAAACGCAACGGAACGGTGCGCGGTCGGAAGTGCGGGCGGAATCGCGGGCGGACGAAACCGGCTTGTCGGAATCGCAAATAACCGAATCGCAAGCAGAATCGCAAAAAATGCAAGCGCAGAAAATGCAAACGGGCGAAACTGCGCTCGACGGATCGGCGCGCAGCATTGTCGTGCTGGTCGTCGTCGGGCTGCTGGTGGGGGTGCTGTCTGGCACGTTCGGCATCGGCGGCGGCACGGTGATCGTGCCCGCGCTCGTCTGGCTCGGCCTGTCGCAACGCAACGCGGCCGCCACGTCCACGCTGGCGATCGTGCCGACCTCCATTTCCGGCGTCATTTCGTACGCGACCGGCGGGCACGTCGACTGGCTCGCCGCGGCGCTGCTGTTCTGCGGCATGTTCATTGGCGGACAGATCGGCAGTTGGCTGCTGTCACGGCTGCCGGAATTGGTGCTGCGGTGGATTTTCGTGGCGTTTCTCGTGTTTGTGGTGATCAATCAGGTGAGTTTCGTTCCGTCGCGCGACCACCAGATCGTCATGACGGTGGTGACCGGCATTGGCTTGGCGTTGCTGGGTGTGGTCATCGGCACGTTGGCGGGGCTGCTGGGCATTGGGGGTGGTGCGCTTGCGGTGCCGTCGCTGTCGATGCTGTTCGGCGCGTCCGACCTGGTTGCGCGCGGCACGTCGTTGCTGGCCATGTTCCCGAATTCGATTACGACCAGTGCGGCGAACCTCAAACGCAGGTTGGCGCACGTGCGGACCGCGCTGATTATTGGTGTGACCGCGGCCGTGACCGCGCCGCTCGGTACGTGGATTGCGGGCGCCGTTTCGCCGCGAGTTGGGGCGATTATGTTCGCCTGCTATCTGTGCGTGCTGCTGGTGCGGTCCG
>ERZ507072.1650-NODE-1650-length-10099-cov-5.373855_pt1 | contig 10099 bp, 4 predicted proteins | sample MGYA00512864_ERZ507072 | MGnify/ENA metagenome assembly ERZ507072 | reverse complement strand
TCGCCTAATCTCTAAAATAACTCTCGCTATCATCATTAACTTTATTTATTACCGTCATTCAGTTTTGAATGTCTGTTTATCCCTAATTGAACCGGATGCTCCGCATTCGGTTTTTTTTTACCTTTCTTTACGTAACTTCTCTTTTTTTGTGCTACCGCCCCGTAATTGTAACGACTATTAACTAAATTCACGTCGGGTATCTTTCGAAATCCATCCATTGGTACAAAACTTAATTTCTTGTTAATTCGTGCTATTCTTTGATTGCGCGGGCTGATTATTTGTACGCGTATGGCGAGTTTGTACATGTTTACTGCATGCATCACCGCCGATATTGTCCCGTGAAAAAGTCGCCTCATCCCGGACAGTCGCGCTGGAAATTCAGTTATTACCCTTTATACTGCCCTATCGCCACAGAGCACGACCATAACGGGTTAAAGATATCAATGAGTCAGACTGAAACTACCGCCCCGAGCAAATTCTCCCTTCTTCCCGGGAGCATCACCCGTTTCTTTCTTCTTTTGATCGTTGTGCTGTTAGTCACCATGGGGGTGATGGTACAAAGCGCGGTTAACGCCTGGCTGAAGGATAAGAGCTATCAGGTCGTGGATATCACCCACGCCGTGCACAAGCGCATAGATACCTGGCGCTACGCCACCTGGCAGATTTACGACAATATCGCGGCAGCCCCGACCTCCTCGTCCGGAGATGGACTTCAGGAGACGCGGCTTAAGCAGGATGTCTATTATCTCGAAAAACCGCAGCGTAAGACCGAGGCCCTTATCTTTGGCTCTCACGACAGCGCGACGCTTGAGATGACGCAGCGTATTTCGACCTATCTGGATACCCTCTGGGGGGCCGAAACGGTACCGTGGTCGATGTACTATCTGAACGGTCAGGACAACAGCATGATCCTGATCTCAACGCTGCCGTTAAAAGATCTCTCATCCGGCTTTAAAGAGACAACCGTGGGCAGCATCGTCGATTCCCGCCGGGCAGAGATGCTGCAGCAGGCGAACGCCCTTGATGAGCGTGAGAGCTTCTCTTCCCTGCGTCGTCTGGCCTGGCAAAACGGCCATTATTTTACCCTGCGCACCACGTTCAACCAGCCGGGGCATCTGGCGACGGTAGTGGCCTTCGATTTACCGATTAATGATTTAATCCCGCCGGATATGCCGCTCGACAGCTTCCGCCTGGAGCCAGACAGCAGCACCCAAAACATGCGTGCGGCGTCCGACAAAGAGGCCGCAGAGAGCGTATCGATCTCCTTTAACGGCTCGAAAATCGAAATTGCCTCATCGCTGAACTCGACCGGCATGCGTCTGGTGTGGCAGGTGCCGTTTGGCACGCTGTTGCTAGATACCCTGCAAAATATTCTGCTGCCTCTGCTGCTGAATATCGGTCTGCTGGCGCTGGCGCTGTTTGGCTATAGCACCTTCCGTTTCCAGACGGGGCGTCAGAGCGACGCCTCTGCGGTTCCGGCCGGCACCAGCAATGAGCTGCGCGTATTACGTGCACTGAATGAAGAGATTGTTTCCGTGCTGCCGCTTGGGGTCTTGGTTCACGACCAGGAGGCGAATCGTACGGTGATGAGCAACAAAATTGCCGACCATCTGCTGCCGCATCTTAACCTGCAGAACATCACCACCATGGCGGATCAACATCAGGGGGTGATTCAGGCCACCATCAACAATGAACTGTACGAGATCCGTCAGTTCCGCAGCCAGGTGGCTCCCCGCACGCAAATCTTCATTATTCGCGACCAGGATCGTGAAGTGCTGGTCAATAAAAAGCTCAAGCAGGCGCAAAGGCTGTATGAGAAAAACCAGCAGGGGCGCGCCGCATTTATGCAGAACATTGGCGATGCCTTCAAGCAGCCGTTAAAAACGCTGGCGACCCAGGCGGCGGCGTTAAACACCTCTGAAAGCCACCAGCTTGCCTGCCAGGCCGATTCGCTGGTCAGAATGGTTGATGAGATCCAGCTGGCAAACATGCTGGAAAATGATTTCTGGAAGGGAACGCCAGCCCTCTTCTCCATTCAGGACCTGATCGATGAAGTGGTGCCGGAAGTGCTGCCCGTTATTAAGCGCAAAGGGCTGCAGCTGCTGATCAATAACAATCTCCCTGCGAATGACGAACGCCACGGCGATCGCGAAGCGCTGCGCCGCATTCTGCTGATGATTATTCAGTACGCCGTGACCACCACGCAGATCGGCAAGATCACCCTTGAAGTCAGCACCGAGGAGTCAGCAGAAGACCGTCTGACGTTCCGCATCCTGGACACCGGGGAAGGCGTCACAACAAGTGAAATTGATAATCTGCACTTCCCGTTCCTGAATGACACGCAGAGCGATCGCTACGGCAAGGCCAATGCCCTGACCTTCTGGCTGTGCGATCAGCTGGCGCGTAAGCTCGGCGGCCACCTGAATATCAAAGCCCGTGAATCCCTCGGCACCCGCTATTCTCTGCATGTGAAAATGGCGGCCAATCCGCAGGAAGAAGATGAAGAACGTCTGCTGGATGACGTCGTGGTGATGGTCGATGTGACCTCGAACGAGATCCGCAATATTGTCGTTCGTCAGTTAGAAAACTGGGGAGCAGCCTGCATCACCCCGGATGAAAGACTTGCAAGTCAAGAATTTGATCTGTTTTTAACTGATAATCCGTCTAATCTTACTGCCTCCGGCTTGCTTTTAAGCGATGATGAGTCAGGCGTGCGGAAAATCGGCCCTGGCCAGCTGCGCGTCAACTTTAATATAAGCAATGCGATGCAGGAAGCTGTACTACAACTAATAGAAGAGCAGCTGGCGCAGGAAGAGATAACGGAGTCACCGTTAGGCGGCAACGAAAATGCCGAGCTTCACGCCAGCGGATACTATTCACTCTTTGTTGATACAGTACCAGATGATGTTAAGCGGTTGTATACTGAGTCCGCTGCGAATGATTTTGCAGCGCTGGCACAGACAGCACACCGGCTTAAAGGGGTGTTTGCCATGCTTAATCTGGTTCCCGGCAAGCAGTTATGTGAAACGCTGGAACATCTAATTCGTGAGAAAGATGCCTCTGGCATTGAAAAATACATCAGCGACATTGACGCCTACGTCAAAAGCTTGCTGTAGCAAGGTAGCCTTATACATGAACAATATGAACGTAATTATTGCCGATGACCATCCGATTGTACTGTTCGGTATTCGCAAATCACTTGAACAGATCGAGTGGGTGAATGTAGTCGGTGAATTTGAAGACTCTACAGCACTGATCAATAACCTCCCAAAGCTTGATGCACACGTGCTCATTACCGATCTCTCCATGCCTGGAGACAAATACGGTGATGGGATCACGCTCATCAAATACATTAAACGTCACTTCCCGGATATCTCGATCATTGTTCTGACCATGAACAACAACCCGGCGATCCTGAGCGCGGTGTTGGATCTGGACATCGAAGGGATTGTGCTGAAACAGGGCGCCCCGACCGATCTGCCAAAAGCGCTCGCTGCGCTGCAGAAAGGCAAGAAGTTCACGCCTGAGAGCGTCTCTCGTCTGCTGGAAAAAATCAGCGCGGGTGGCTACGGTGACAAACGCCTGTCCCCGAAAGAAAGTGAAGTTCTGCGCCTGTTCGCAGAAGGTTTCCTGGTGACCGAGATTGCCAAGAAGCTGAACCGCAGCATTAAAACTATCAGCAGCCAGAAGAAATCAGCGATGATGAAGCTGGGCGTGGACAACGATATTGCCCTGCTGAACTATCTCTCCTCCGTTACGCTGAGCGCAACGGACAAGGATTGATCCCGGACGGGTGTGCGGCCTGATGCCCTCACCCCGTCCCTCTCCCACGGGGAGAGGGTGAAAAGCGAAAAGGCCCTTGCGGGCCTTTTTTATATTCTGGTTTTTCTCACGCGATCCGCGTAAATCGACAACGTCTGCTTCAGCACGTCCAGCGTCACCGGTTTCGACAGACAGCTGTCCATGCCTGACTCCAGACAACGCTGTTTCTCTTCCGCCAGCGCGTTCGCCGTTACGCCCACTACCGGCAGCGTCAGGCCAAGCTGTCGGATGCGCTGCGTCAGACGGTAGCCGTCCATGTTTGGCATGTTGACGTCGCTAAGCACGATATCAATATGATTTTTACTCAGCACGTTCAGCGCATCCACGCCGTCATTAGCGGTTTTGCACTGGTAGCCCAGCGATCCAAGCTGGTCAGCCAGCAGGCGACGGTTAATCGAATGGTCATCCACCACCAGAATCATCATATCGTCATTTACCGACGCCAGAGACTCCGGTGACGGCAATCCACCCGCGCCGTCGCGCTCTTCCAGCTCCACTTTGTAGATGCGCGCCAGCAGGCTCAACAGCTCGTGCGGCGTTGCAACGCTGTGTACCCATTCCCCAGGCGCACGCTCGACAGGAATACCGATGTGGCGACGGCAGAAGAGCACCGACCCTCTCCCCTGCCACGGCTGCTCCGGCATCTCGTCAGCGATCAGCACATCGTCCACGTCCGGCGTTTGACCTTCATAGCGACACACCCTCACGCCGCTGTGGGCAAGCAGCGCCGTCAGGTAGTCATTCAGCGAGGCGTTATGCACCGCCAGCCAGCAGCGCTTATCGCTCAGCCCGTCCACCGTCGCTTTTGCCGGATACTGCGCCGAATAGAGCGGAATACGGATGGTGAACTGGCTGCCCATGCCGGGCTCGGTATCCACGGAAATATCACCGTCCATCATGCTGACGAGCTTCTCACAAATCGCCAGCCCCAGTCCGGTACCCTGGAAGTTACGCTGCACGCCGGTCCCGACCTGGAAGAACGGGTCAAACAGGCGAACCACTTCCTTCGCCGGGATGCCGACGCCCGTGTCGCGAACGCGAATGCTCAGGTAATCCCCCGCCCGGCAAACGTGCAACACGATACAGCCAACGTCGGTGAATTTGATGGCGTTGCTGAGCAGGTTAGAGATGACCTGCTGCAGGCGCATCGGATCGCCGTGCAGCGTCAGCGGCACGTCCGGTTCGATAAAGCAGTAGAGCCCCAGCTGTTTACGCACCACCAGCGGCAGATAGTTGGCGCTGATGTGGTTCATGACCTCGCGCGGCGAGAACTCCCGCGGCTCGATTTTCAGCTGTTCAGACTCGATTTTAGAGAAGTCGAGAATATCGCTGATGATTTTCAGCAGCAGGCTGGAGGAGTTGTTCATTGCCGTCACCAGCCTGTCGACTCCTTTCGGTAATTCTTTCGTCTGCAGCAGATCGAGGTTACCGATGATCCCGTACAGCGGCGTTCGCAGCTCGTGGCTGACGGTGGCAAGGAACATGGATTTCGACTGGCTGGCCTGCTCCGCGGCCTGCGCCATCTCCTGCAGCGACTCTTCCATCTTCACGCGCGCGGAGACATCCACCAGCACGCAAATCGCCACGTTTTCATTGCGATAGCGGGAATGCACAAAGCTGATCTGCAGGTTGGTGTGCGTGCTGGTGAGCACGTCGACAAAGTTAACCTGCTGACCGCAGATAATTTGCGTCAGCCTCTGGCGGTCTTCGTGCGTCAGCATGTTCAGGTAGTTATGCGCCAGCTCGTTACTCAGGATGTTGGTTCCGTCCTGGGTACGCAGAATACAGATCCCCACCGGCGCCGACGCGACAATCTTCCGGTTAAACTGCTCGTGCTCCTCCAGCCGCTGGGCGTCGCTTTCGGCCGGAATAAAGATTTTCCGCTCGTACATGCGCGCCAGGGTGAACAGCGCCCCACCCGCGATCAGGTTCAGCAGAATGGCATTCATGATGAGAATGCGTATCCGCTCAAGCACCATATCCACCGGCAGTGAATAGACAATACTCAGCGACGAAGGCGGCAGGCTCTTCTTCAGCACCAGTTCGCGGAAGCCCGAGGTATAGCCAAACCACGACCGCTCCTGCATCCAGTGCGGTTCGACGTTTAACCGGTTATCCGGCCCGGCGAGTGAGATCAGCTGATGACCGTTTTCATCCAGAATGGTCCCCCCCATAGGCAGGCTGCCCGGGGTGAAAAAGTTTTCCATGCGAATGGTCTGCTCAATCCCCAGCAGCGCCTGCAGGCGATTGCCCAGATACACCGGCGTCAGGGCGTAGAAATAGCCCACGCCCGGGCGCGGGCCCTGGCTAACCCAGAAGATGTTATTCCCGCGCTCGTCCTGCGGCGCATTGCGGTATTTCACAATACGTTCATGCAGGCTTTTCAGCGCATCGTCACGCTCAACGGGCACATCCCGCAGGCCAAAGTCAGCCATGCAGAGATTTTCACTGCCAATCAGGAATACGCGGTTCAGGTCATAGGCGGCGGAGAAATTGTCGCGCCAGTAGCGCATAAACCAGGCAAGGGATTCCAGCGACCCGCGCCAGGTATTGCTCATGGTAGAGCAATCGGAGTCCGGGAACAGCGGCTGGAAGTCCGGGACTTCGGTATTGTCATTCCGCCCGCGAAGCGCAAGGATGCCGTTTTCCGCCGTCAGGCGATTTTCGGCGATATACTTCAGCTCCTTCATCACGTCAGACGTTCGCTGAATGTAGCGCTGGGCCTGGTCGGAGCTTAAGTTAAACTCCTGGCGGATCTCCGCTTCTTTCTGGTGCAGCGCGTTAACGATGTAAAACACCGAGAACAAGGCCACCAGCAGCCAAAGCAGGAGCGCCAGCGCCCGAAACAGATAGCGTGAAACTTTCAGCGTAGTACGAAAGGAGACGAGGTATTTCAAGGGGGCGAGGCTCCGCCGTCGGGGTAAAAAGAATGTGGTTAAGGTAGCGGTAAACGCGCCAGGTCGCAACGTTGACTTATCTGCTTGTGCAAAAGAAAAGGGCCGGAAACCGGCCCTTTTTTGCATCAGGAGACATTACTCGTCAGCGTCATCCGCTACGTCATCGTCGGTGTCGGCTTCCGGCGCGATATCATCATCGCCTTCCGCAACGCTACCGTCGATGGAATCGAGCTCTTCGTCATCCACCGGCTCAGCAACACGCTGCAGACCCACCACGTTTTCATCTTCCGCTGTACGGATGAGGATCACGCCCTGGGTGTTACGCCCCACCACGCTGATCTCAGACACGCGGGTACGCACCAGCGTACCGGCATCGGTGATCATCATGATCTGGTCGGCATCGTCTACCTGCACCGCGCCCACAACGGAACCGTTGCGCTCGGTCACTTTGATAGAGATAACGCCCTGCGTGCCGCGAGACTTGGTTGGGTATTCCCCTTCCGCCGTACGTTTACCGTAACCATTCTGCGTCACGGTCAGGATAGCCCCTTCACCGCGCGGAATAATCAGAGAAACAACGCTGTCTTCGCCAGCCAGTTTGATACCACGAACGCCCGTAGCGGTACGACCCATCGCACGGACAGCGTTCTCTTTAAAGCGCACCACTTTACCGGCCGCAGAGAACAGCATCACTTCATCAGAACCGGAGGTCAGATCTACGCCGATCAGCTCGTCGCCTTCGTTCAGGTTCACCGCGATAATACCGGCGGAACGTGGGCGGCTGAACTCGGTCAGCGCGGTTTTCTTCACGGTACCGCTGGCGGTCGCCATAAAGACGTTCACGCCCTCTTCGTACTCGCGTACCGGCAGGATGGCGGTGATTCGTTCGTTCGCTTCCAGCGGCAGCAGGTTAACGATTGGACGGCCACGCGCGCCGCGGCTCGCTTCCGGCAGCTGATAAACTTTCATCCAGTACAGACGACCGCGGCTGGAGAAGCAGAGGATCGTGTCATGGGTGTTCGCCACCAGCAGGCGGTCAATAAAGTCTTCTTCTTTAATACGAGCTGCAGACTTGCCTTTACCGCCACGACGCTGTGCTTCGTAGTCGGTCAGCGGCTGATACTTCACATAGCCCTGGTGAGACAGGGTGACCACCACGTCTTCGCGGTTGATCAGATCTTCAATGTTAATATCAGAGCTGTTCGCGGTGATTTCGGTGCGGCGTGCATCGCCGAACTGATCGCGGACCAGCTCCAGCTCTTCACGGATCACTTCCATCAGGCGCTCTGCGCTGCCCAGGATATGCAGCAGTTCAGCAATCTGTTCCAGCAGCTCTTTGTATTCGTCGAGCAGTTTTTCGTGCTCAAGGCCGGTCAGTTTCTGCAGACGCAGATCCAGAATCGCCTGAGCCTGCTGTTCAGTCAGGTAATACTGACCATCACGCACGCCGAATTCAGGTTCCAGCCACTCTGGACGCGCTGCGTCATCGCCCGCACGTTCCAGCATCGCGGCGACGTTACCCAGATCCCACGGACGGGAAATCAGGCCGACTTTCGCTTCCGCCGGGGTCGGCGCACGACGAATCAGTTCGATGATCGGGTCGATGTTGGCCAGCGCAACCGCCAGCGCTTCAAGGATGTGCGCACGGTCGCGCGCTTTGCGCAGTTCGAAGATGGTACGACGGGTCACCACTTCACGGCGGTGACGCACGAACGCGCTCAGGATCTCTTTCAGGTTCATGATCTTCGGCTGACCATGGTGCAGTGCAACCATGTTGATACCGAAGGAGACCTGAAGCTGAGTCTGGGAATACAGGTTGTTCAGCACAACCTCACCCACCGCGTCGCGTTTGATCTCAATCACGATGCGCATACCGTCTTTGTCAGACTCGTCACGCAGCGCGCTGATGCCTTCAACGCGTTTTTCTTTTACCAGCTCGGCGATTTTTTCAATCAGACGCGCTTTGTTCACCTGATACGGGATCTCGTGAACAATGATGGTTTCACGGCCGGTTTTAGCGTCCGCTTCCACTTCGGCGCGGGCACGGATATAAATCTTGCCGCGGCCGGTGCGGTACGCTTCTTCAATACCGCGACGACCGTTGATGATCGCCGCCGTCGGGAAGTCCGGGCCCGGGATGTGTTCCATCAGCCCTTCAATGCTGATGTCTTCATCGTCGATATAGGCCAGGCAGCCGTTAATCACCTCGGTGATATTGTGCGGCGGAATGTTGGTTGCCATACCGACCGCGATACCGGACGAACCGTTAACCAGCAGGTTCGGGATCTTGGTTGGCATCACATCTGGGATGCGCTCGGTGCCGTCGTAGTTATCGACGAAATCAACGGTCTCTTTTTCCAGGTCGGCCATCAGCTCATGAGCGATTTTCGACATACGGATTTCCGTATAACGCATCGCCGCAGCGGAGTCGCCGTCGACTGAACCAAAGTTACCCTGACCATCTACCAGCATGTAGCGCAAGGAGAATGGCTGCGCCATACGAACGATGGTGTCATAAACGGCGGTATCACCATGCGGGTGATATTTACCGATAACGTCACCGACGACGCGGGCAGATTTTTTATAGGCTTTATTCCAGTCATTGCCCAATACGTTCATGGCGTATAGTACGCGACGGTGTACCGGCTTAAGGCCATCGCGGACGTCCGGCAGCGCACGGCCAACAATGACCGACATCGCATAGTCCAGATAGGAGCTCTTCAGCTCTTCCTCGATGTTAACCGGTGTAATTTCTCTCGCAAGGTCGCTCATCTAACCGCTATCCCTCTACTGTATCCCGGATTCAAAGGTCGCAAATTATAACACAGCCGAGGTGATTGAGGTAAACCTATACGCTTTATTCACGGGGATTGCCTGATATACTCCTTTGTCTTGCTAAATAAGGAGTAAAAGCGCCCATGAATGCCGAAAAATCCCCGGTGGCTCACAACGTTGACCACGAAGAGATTGCCAAATTTGAAGCGGTGGCGTCCCGCTGGTGGGATCTCGAAGGTGAGTTCAAACCGCTGCATCGCATTAACCCGCTGCGTCTGGGCTATATCGCGGAGCGTTCCGGCGGTCTGTTCGGTAAGAAAGTGCTCGACGTCGGCTGCGGCGGCGGCATCCTGGCTGAGAGCATGGCGCGCGAAGGGGCGAATGTTACGGGCCTGGATATGGGCTTTGAACCGCTGCAGGTTGCCCGCCTTCACGCGCTGGAGTCCGGCATACAGGTGGAATATGTGCAGGAAACCGTGGAAGAGCACGCGGCAAAACACGCCCATCAGTACGATGTGGTGACCTGCATGGAGATGCTGGAGCACGTTCCCGATCCGCAGTCGGTGGTGCACGCCTGTGCAAAACTGGTGAATCCGGGCGGCCAG
>ERZ507072.1636-NODE-1636-length-10208-cov-4.994681_pt1 | contig 10208 bp, 6 predicted proteins | sample MGYA00512864_ERZ507072 | MGnify/ENA metagenome assembly ERZ507072 | reverse complement strand
CGCAGTCGTTGCAGGTATATACCACGGCTGGTCTGTCATAGTCAACACCGATGTGGCGAAGTTTCTTGTGACACTTCGGACAGATGAGCATACCGCCCACATTGTAGCTGCTTTCCGGCGATACGTTGGCGCAGCTGAAGTGGTGGATGATGTTCTGTATCTTCAGGTTCGAACTTCCGCACTTCGGACAGCACTCAGTATAGAGCAGGTGAGAGTGGTTGCACTTAGGGCAGAGGTGCTCCTTGAGCAGGAAGCGGTGAATGCGCAGTGATCCGAACTCCACCATAGTGTCGATGAACATGAACATCTCGTTGAGATGGAAGAGACCCATACTGTGATAGTGTTCGAAGATTGGGTTGATATATCCCAAAGACGATTTCTCCAGCAGTCGGTGTCCCATGATTCGCTGGTCTCTTGAGAGCAGGTATCTCAGAATATTGGCAAAGAGCTGGTTAGGCTGTGTAGGATGGCTTGTTTCGCTTTTTACACCAAACTTCTGTCTTGCCAGCTTGATTTTGTCTATAATCTCGTATACCTTCTCATTGTTCATGTCGCTCACATAGGCATCGACGATATAGTCGATGATCTGTTCCTTTCCCGATAACGCCGTATTGACGAATATTGGTTTGTAGCTACATTTCCACGATAAGATTGGACTGGCTCCAAACAGTATAGCATGGAATGCACGCTCACTCTTCGTATTGATGTAAATACAATCGAAGTAGTCGGGCTGGATGTCCGGTGTCGAGTCGATATCTATATAGCTATCGATGGTGAGCACCATATCTCCACGTTTGTTTCTTCTAAGTCCAATCATTTCTTCACGTTGTCTTTGTTTTGGTCAGGTGTGACGAGCTTTGAACTTCTTATCACATTTTGATTCTTTTCCACTGGGATGGTATACATCGGCAGTGGCTTAGGGTCTAACATCGCACTGATTTTGTTCACCCTGATTCTCACCGGCAGTTTGTTGCACATCACCCAAGCCGGCACTCGCTGGTTGGGTTTGAAGGTGAATACTGCCACTACGGCATTTGCATCGTGCGAGAAGTTGCTCTGCAGGTGCTTTGGAATTTCCTCCACTCTCAGACCCACCATCTGCAGCTTAGCCTTCAGTACCAGGTCCTTGTTCACGATGACGTCAGCATCGTCAGGACTTTCCATATACTTGATTGTCTTACTAGGCACGTATGTGATGATGCCCAGGTGGCATGCTGCATAGTCGGTATGCTGGATGGTGAGCACTTCATCGCTCTTGAACACCAGTGTCTTGTCGCTCACGCTCACCTTTGAGACGTAGGCATCGGCAGGCGCACAGCAGTAGTGTATCAGACCTTGGTTGTAGATGCTGGTATTGCTGGAGTATGGCATGTCAGCACCCGCCATGCCTGCACCTCTTCTGCTCATGAAGTTATAGGTGGTGTTCTTGGCTTGTGAGTAGATGGTCACCTTGTTCATCTGCTTTCTTATTTCTTCCTCCACCTCGGCAATCTCAGCATCCAGCTGGTTGCGCTTGGTGTTGTTGGTCAGTCCGTAGTAGATGTCTGAACTTTCCGATGCCTTCTGTTTCTTCAGTTCAGCCAGTCGGGTACGCAGTACCGGAATCTCTTCTCTAGCCAGTTTGGCCTGCACTTCCATGTCGTGGGTTTCCTTTACCGCCGAAGGAATGATGTTTGGGTCGTATTGGGTTACGATATTACCCAGCAGTACGTAGGAGTAGAGCGTATCACCTTTGTGTACGGTTTCTCCCACCTCCTTGTTTACCTTCAGGACGTAGATGTCGTCAATCGCACAGATATGGTTTTCATCGAGTCTTACATATCCGTCATAGATGGCCCAGATCATTCGGGTAACGATATAGTATGCTGCCAGTACAATGATGAGGAGGAAGATCAGCGCGAATATAATCTGCTGTCTAGCCAAGCGGTGGCTTTGCGATTTCAGCAAGTCGGCCATCGCCTGTTCCTGTGGCGTGCTGTCATATTGAAACTCATTCATAGTTCGATCTCGTTGAATATATTGTTGTTGTTATAGATGCTTACTGCCTTCTCTATATTGATGATGGCGAGTCCGCGGTTCAACATCAGCTTGTACATTCTCTCCATGCTTTCGAGGAATCCCGTATATTCGTCCATCCGCATCAGGTAGTTGTACCCCTGCTTCTGGTTCTTGTAGGCAAATCTTCTTATATCGATGTATTTGCCGGTCTGCTCTATATGGAACGCCTCGGTGGCGATGGCGTGGTTTAAATTCTCTATTCTCTTCAGCAGGATGCCAACCGATTGCTTGATCTCCTTGACGTCGGTGCTTCTGCTGCTTCTGATGATTTCCTTTTCTGTTTCGAGAGCCTTGCGCTTGCGTGGATTCTCGTTGTAGATCGGGATTGTGAACCGTACTCCGATATCAGCGTTGTTGCTTATCTTGTTGTTGCTTTGCCAGTAGGATGACCATCTGGCGAAAGGCGTGATTCTTGTCGTCGATAAGTAATTAGCCAACTTGCTGTCGTTGTCGGCAATCTGTTCCTTTACCATCACGATTCTTGCATCGATGCTTTCCTCGTCGATGTGGCGCCAGAGTGCCGTTGTATCTACCACTATCCGGGTTGGCTTCATGCGGTAGATAGGTTTATTGGAGATGTCGCGGTCGGAGCCGAGAATGGAGATATCGTATTCTGCCGCCAGTTTCTCGTTCATCACCTTCAGCATTTTGTCGTTGCTGATTCGGTCTTTCTCCAGCATGAATTGGTATGCCTCGTTCATGATGTCGAGGTTGTCCAGTCGGTGAGCGATGATCGTACCGATGTAGAAGTTATATTGTTCGGTCAGCTCTTCAGCTGCCTTCTCATAGATGTCTGCTGTCAGTCTCTTCTTGCTTTGCAGCCTGGAGAGTTCGTTAGCCAAAGCTACTTTGGCTTTCTTTTCCTTGCCCTGGTAGAACTTGCTGTTGATGATGTTCCATCCCAGTTCTGCCTGGGTCTTTGCCTTATATTTTGATACCTGTTCGGCGTCGTCGTTGTCGGCATCGAAGTAGGCATCGGGTCTGGCATATACCTGTCCGGTTACTTCCAGTCCGTTGTGTCTTTCTATTGCCAGTTGCTCGTGGGCAGTCTTAGACCAGTAGAGCGAGTCTGTGTTTCTGATGTCAGCCGTGTGCTGACTGTTGAGTCCCAGGTTGATGACCGGGGATTTTACCCAGATAGGGTGGTTGAGTAGGGTATCGAGTTGTGCGAAGCGATTATTGAAGTGCTTGAGTACATTTTCATTTTTCAGATTTTCATAAACGAGCATCTTCGGGCTGAATGCTTTTTTCAGGGTCTTTTGCTTCAGATTTTGAGCCATAACACCCCCTCCTCCGATATTCATCAGAAGAACAGCTGTAGTGTATAGTATCAATTTTCGCTTCATCTTTCTCTTATTTTAAACACTATGAATGCAGCCGCAAGCTGTTGCAGCTGCATTCAATCTGTGTCTCTTGAGTTTATTGCTCAATGATAATTATTATCTATTTCTTATGAATTGAACATATATATCAGATTCCTTATTTAGTAAGAAACCTCAGGATCGGCATTCTTGAGTTGGAATACCTGCAGTCTGCTCTGTCCGTAGGCTACGTAGATATAGCCCTTGTATTCTATTACGTAGTTGGCAGAGTGGGCAAGGTTGCGGTGTGCAACCACCTTGTGAGTTTCCTTGTCGAGAACCACAAGTCCGAATCCGCCGTATGCGATATATACATACTTCTTTCCTACGTAGCAGCCATTGGCATGACCTTTATACTTTCCGGCATTCTCACCCTCACTGATGGTAGGACTAGGCATCTGGTAGTGCCAGAGTTCATTGCCTTCCATATCGTAAACATACATACCGGCAGCACCGCGGCAAACGTAAATCTTGTTATCATCCACACGAACCACGTTCTTACCGTTGTTTGGCTCAATGGTGCTGATGGCAAAGCTCTTGATCGGCTTGCTGAGGTCTTCATCCTGCTGGTCGAAGATTTCCACGGTAGCAGGGATAGCCTCTGTCTCGCTGGTTGCTGCTCTGTCCAGATAAACTGTAACGATCTTACCATTGCCGATAGCTAAGTGCTTTACCTTTCCTGGCTTGTTGATCTTGTCAAGCTCATTATAGGTATCTGCATTGTAAACCAGATAGCCCTTGGTGGTTGCAACGATCAGATGGTTGGTTTCTTCGTTATAGACAACGCAGTTCTCATCATAACCCTGTTTCGCAAATTCTGCTGTTGCAGGATTCATCTGGATAAACTGCAATGGCTTCTCGTAGATCACGGTGTCCTTGCCATTGATGGTTGTTGTGATAGACTTTGATTGGTCTGCCAGCAGATGGTTGTCCTGAATAGGGATGTATGCGAGCATTGCACCCTTCTTGTTGGAACTTCCTGGTAAGTAAACCATACGCTTGCCAGACTTGAGCTTGACAGCCATCAGATGGTTGAAGTCGAGGTCTTTCTGGTCATCGCAGAGATACTGCTCCAGTGTTACCTTGTTGTTCTCTACAGGACTGAATACCTCAATACAGCCACCGTGCTTCTTGTCACGGGTATGGTAAGACATATACAATCTGCCATTGTGTACCTGTACGCAAGTCGCAGAGATGTCATGGTCGTGATTATAGTCGATACTTGAAATCAAGTCGAGTGTAGGCTCCTTTGCAGGCTCCTTGTCTGCATTGTATCCGTTAGGATTGCACTCTGTCTTCTTGATGACGTAGTTCTTGGCTTCTGGATCATCCTTGAAGAGGATATTGGCGTTATTGTTCCATACAATAGTTGTATTGTTATCTGTAATCGGAGTGGTAGCCCCTTCACTTCCATAGATAACATTTGTATCCAAGATGATATGGGCATTATCTCCTGATGTGGAGAAAACAGAGCAATCTACCGTCTTGGCTCCATTCCAATCACCCTGTTTTCCTGGCGCATTGTAGTAGAAGGCATTTGCCTTGATTACAGCTACACCGTCCTTGTCTTGTAAGTCTGCATAACCTTGGTTTTGGTTCAGATTCACGTATTTGTCTTCGATGTCAACCATACTCTGGTCTTGCAGGTGAAGGATTGCACCAGAATCTTGCTTGTAGTTCTTTGCTTTCAGATACAAGACGTAGAGATTTGTGCCATTGGTGGCGTAAACATCTCCTTCTACCTTGAGGGCACAACCGCTACCGAGTGTGGTTGTATTTTGAATCTTCAGGCTGGTGGTTGTCATGATGTTGTTTACCCAGGCGTATGACTGGTTTGACATTTCGAACGCTCCTGTCAGAGTAGCATTGTCTGTTACATACAGTTGAGCATCTCCGCTCATGGTAACTTTATTAGCAATGAGGGAGTTTTTGACAAACAACAACGAGGTTTTTCCACCTAGTATGTTCAAATCGTGTCCTTTTACATTTAAATCCCCGGCATTCTGATAGAATGTATTCTTGATGAGATATTCTTTTTGGTTTGCTGGAAATTCGACTTTGCCCCAGTTGGATACCTTAGTGTCTAAAAATACTTCATTGCTATTTCTCGCAATCAGTTTACCTCCGCTCAATACATTGATTGAGGCTCCTGAGCCGTAGGCAGTGCTATATTCCAATGTACCTTTTACATAGATGGTCATTCCTTCTATGTTGTAACCATCTGCTTTGAGGGTTTCACCAGCTGGTACAACATAGGTTTTTCCAGTATGACTCTCCCATTTTACTTTTTCAATGGATGAAAGATTTGGAGTTCCTGCAGGAACGGCTGGCTCTGTATCCTCTGCTCTGGTTGCCAGAGCTCTAGTTTTTGTAGCTGTATTAGCGTATGCACCTTTATAGTTCCATACTCTTGATGCTAGCTGGTCTGCATACTCTGCGGTTACGTCTGTACCAACGATAGTAGCAGCTTTACCGATAGGATCTATAATAGAATCTTCACCGGATGTTCCGCTATCGCTACAAGATGCCAAGAGCATTGCAGCAAATGAGAACGTTGCAAGTTTAATGTTTATAGCTTTCATATTCATTTACTTAACTTTTATCGTTAACATTCTTGTTGAACGTATTTCTTGTTTCAGCTAGTCAACTTAGCTCTAATAAGGTGAATGTTCCCTCCCACTCACAGGGAGTGGGAGAGAACAAGGATTATTTCTTTTATTCGTATTACTTCTTGGTATCTGTAAGCTTGAATACCTGTACTCGGCTCTGACCGTATGCAACGAAGATGTTGCCGTCGTTATCACCTGTTACGAAGTTGGCAGACTTGCCGTTGTACGCCTTGCGATGGCAAACTTCCTTGCCTGTTGTCTTGTCGAGAACAACCAGACCGTATGAACCGCAAGCTACATATACGTAGTTTCCTGCAACATAAACTCCATTAGCGCAACCCTTCACATAGTTCTTTCCTGCTTCCAGGTTCTGAGCCTTATTAGATGCAGTGAAAGTTGGACATGTATAGAACTGGCTAGCAGTACCGTTGGAAATCTTAGAGATACCATTCTCGCCCCTGCAGACATAGATATCGCCATTAACCTCATCTACAGCAATCACAGCCTTGTTGCCCTTAGGAGAGATTTCACCGACATTATATGTTGCTGCAACGTCCTGCATCTCATTGTCGTTATATGCAGTCAATGTGCCATCAACTGTCAATGCGTAGAGCTTGTCGTTTGCTGTAACAAGATACTTGCCCTCAGTGCTACCCTCGTTCCACTTATTATTATTTGCATTGAAGATGGTGAATCCCTTGGTGGTTGCAACAATGTGGTTGCTCTTGAAGTTAGCTACACAGTTGGCATCCAATTTTGTATTCTTCTTGTCGATAGCAGAAATTTGAATCTGGTTAGCGAATGAACCATCACCATTCAGTGAAATCTGTCCCATGAAAGGACCAACACCTGTTAATTCATCATCATGGTCAGCGTTTCCACTCTGGCTACCTGCTACCCAGAGAGTATTGCCATCTACCAGGATGTGGTTGTAATCGTTGGTACCATTGGCTGATTCTACACTCTCATTGATGGTCAAGGTGTTGTTTGCAAAACTGATAGCCTCGATAGCACCATTAGAAGCCACGCCGTTTGTATGGTAAGCTACATAGAACTTGCCGGTTCCTCCTTGCTGGATGCAGGTAGCAGACATACCATTGTTTGGAGTCTTGTCCTCTGCAACCAAGTCAAGCTTTGGAGCAGCGATGATTGCGTTTGGATCACCTGCCCACTCGAAGCCGTAAGACTTGTAGTCTGGACCATCTGCTTTCTCCTTGACACCCTTACCATCAGTTGCCTTATCGTAGTCGAGGTAAGAAGCTGCAATATCGAGATCCTCGAAAGTATTCTCCTTTGTTGCGCCAGTATAACTCTCTGAGAACTGGAGCAGGAAGGTTGCATTGTTACCAGATGTTGCCAAAGCCTGAATCTGGTTGTCACCTGTGTTGGTGAACTTCTTAGCCTTGATAACAGCGATGGCGTTGTCATCGTTCAAGGTAATCTGACCACGACTTGCGTTGTCAGTTACGATATTGTTGGTGTAGATGTCGCTCTTGTTATTGATATTGATTTTGCAGTTACCCACCAGGTTGAGAGTTGCATCCTTAGCATCGTTGGTAACGTTGATGTAGTCAGCAGTGATGCGTGAACCAGCCTCTGCGTTGAATACCTTTGAAGCCTTGATGGCAGAATTCTCGCTGGCAATCATCTCGCCCTTTACGTTCAATGTCTCTGTTCTCAAGAAACCGCCGAACTGCAAAGCACCATTTACGTTAACTGTTGTAGCGTTCATGATATGCTTGGTAATGTTTACGGTAGCGCCTTCCTCGATGTTCAACTCTACTGCGTGGATAGAACCGCCGATGTATGCCTCAGAACCCTGCTTGAATGTGATGTTGTGCTTAGGTGTGATGATGGCCTTCTGATCGTTCTTGTCATAAGGGTTGATAGAACCGATACCGCTACCATCATTTGTATATTTAGCGTACAGCTTACCTGCTACGGTAATGTCGTTTTCTGCAATGATAGAACCGCCATCGTTGATGATAGTTGCATCAGCAGGAATCTCCAAGGCACCTGTGCCCTTGTATTCCAATGTAGCACCGCCGTCAACGTAAATGGTACAGCCTGCAATAGAACTGTTGAAAATCAACTTCGAATTACCCTTTACGAAAATGGTGGCACCTGCGACATTGTAACCGCTCATATCGAGTGTCTTCTTGCTGGTAACAAGATATATCTTGCCGGCTTTCATGTCTTCTGGAGAGCTCCACTGTCTTGCATTATCAGGAACAGCAGGAATGGCAACTTTATCGGCAGAAGCAAATGTTATTGTCTGAGTTGCTCTTGAGAAGAAGAACTTTCTGGCGTTAGCTGTTGTGTTCTTGTAGTTAGAAACGCGAGCTTTGAGTTCTGCAGCAGAGGTGCTTGTAAGATTTGCTGTGATAGTCTCTGCGTCAACCTTAGGGGTTGTGCCACCTGTAGGATCGCTATTGCTGTCGCTACATGATGCGAATACGAATGCCGCCAAACCGATGGCAGCAAGCTTGGAATTGATTACCTTCATATCTATTAATAGTTTTAATTTTATTTTAGACGTTATTATCTTTGCTTCATTATTACCTTTTACTTCATTATTATCTTTACTTTTACTTATTTTTAAGTTCTGTTCGAAAAATCGCTTTGTAAGTTCTGTTTTAAAAAACGCTTTTTAAGTTCAGTTCGAATACTTATTTTTAAGTTCAGTTCGAATAATGAATGTTTTCTTAGCAAGTGGTTAGGGCAACTGCAAAGTGCGAATGCTAAGCCATTACTCTTCTATCTGCATATTCACGGTGCAAATATACTGTAATTATTGCAAATAGAGTAGATTTGTGGGTTAAATATTCTTAAAACGGAAAATCTTTTGTATTGAGTGCTATGGAGTTACCTTTTGTTAGCGGTAACGGAGTTGTGAAAAAGCCTAAAATCCAGGTATGTTTCTTATGGTATCATATATGTTACAAAAGGGAAACTGGAAGAGGGCGTTGTTTTCGACACCTCTTTCGTTTTCTCCTTTCTCGTCTATTCATCTTTGTTGGCAATGCCTATAGCCCATTCCGGAATCTCCTTCACGTATTCCTTGAATATTTTACCTTCTGTCATTCTGAAAAGAAGTTGAGCTTCTACACCGTCAATTGAGTTGTCATATACGTATGTGCGGTCGGCGTATTGGGATGCTATTTCGCAATTGGTGATGGATTTGGCATATCTTGAAATAATCTTTGTAATCGGTACATCGTGTCCACCTTTCATTACTCTAGTAGCAATTCTTGAAGCATTTATTGTTGGTGAGGAAGTTCCTACAAAAAAGAGACGAATAAAGAATCCTGCTTCTTTAGCTCTTTTGATAAAGTCAATTTTCTCGGCAGTGGACATTACTGTTTCGAAAATCATACTATGTTTATTGTTGAGGCATTCTTCTCTTTGAGCCTGGCAGTATTGGGCTGCTTTTAATACTGCATCTTGATTGTTCCAATCGCCAAACATATTTTGTGCAATATTGGCTGGGTTGATATAAATAGAATCTTCTAGCCATTCGTGGTGTAATACACGACTGGTTATTGTTGTCTTCCCAGAGCCATTAGGTCCTGCAATGACAATTAAAACGGGTTTGTGTATTTTTGCCTCCATTAATTCAAATTGAATTTTTGTCGTTGTTCTTTAGCCAGTTTTTGCATATTGGCAAAATAACTTCTGTGAGCTTCTTCGTTTTCTCTGTTGTATATTTCGGCAGCCTCGTGCATAATCTGAGCCAGCATTTCATCTGTTGGCTCTTCCATGCTTGTCAGCCGATAGCTATTTAATTCTTTTTCTGAAATCATAATTCTAATATTTTAAAATATGGCGCAAATATACGATTATTTTCTGAAACGTGCAAGAAAATCCTGTTTTTTTAGTAAAACTTGCATAATGAGGCATAAATGACGTTTCAAAAGAGCCTTACTTGCTGTCCAAAAGAGCCTTACGTAACGTTCAATTAAGCCTAACGTAAACCTTAATTGAGGCTTAATTGGATGGTAAGTAAGGCTCTATTGTAAGACAATTGAGGCTCTATAGCAAGGCAATTGTGGCTCTTTTTGCAATCTTTTTTGGTTTTTTTGCAACCTTTCGGGTTTCTTTTGCGTCTAAGCATCAGAATATAGAAAATTTAAAATCGAAAGAGTATGAAAACAATGAGTATTTGGGTTGCTTCGGCAAC
>ERZ507072.1629-NODE-1629-length-10259-cov-4.706096_pt1 | contig 10259 bp, 9 predicted proteins | sample MGYA00512864_ERZ507072 | MGnify/ENA metagenome assembly ERZ507072 | reverse complement strand
CAGAATCCCGGTTTCGAGCGTCTGCATTGGATCGAAGGAATCCTGCGGGGTCTGGAAGACCATCTGTATTTTCCGGTAAACTTCGCGCTGCCGCCTGCCTTTTCTTCCGAGGATTTCCTCGCCTTCCAACAGAACGCTGCCTGCATCCGCCTGGACCAATCCGGTGATCAGACGGGCCGTCGTGCTTTTTCCGCATCCGCTCTCCCCGATCAGGCCAAGACATTCCCCCGCATCCAGTGTGAAGCTGATGCCGTCCACGGCGGCAAATTCCGTTTCCCGGCCGGTTCCAGCAAAGTTTTTGCTTAAGTTGTTTACCTCCAGCATGTTATGATTATGCATCGTTCTTCCCTCTTCCCGGCACAGCCGCAAGGAGATTTTTTGTATATTCGTCCTTTGGGTGATCGAAAACCGTCCTTGTCTCCCCCTGCTCCACGATGTTTCCATCCTTCAAAACAGCAACCCGGTCTGCCATCTGCTCGAGAACCGCAAGATTGTGCGTCACCAGCACCATCCCCGTCTGCTCTTTCTGCTGCAACGCCTGAAGCTCCCGCAGCACCTGCGCCTGCGAAACCACATCGAGTGCACTCGTCGGCTCGTCCGCCAGAAGAAGCGACGGATGCAGCAGCATTGCGAGCGCAATCCCGACGCGCTGGTTCATGCCGCCGGAGAGCGACGATGGATAGCTGTTCCAGATCGTCTCGCCATCCGAAAGCCCCATATCCACAAATCGCCGGAGCGTCATATCTTTGATTTCTCTGCGGCTTTTTCTGCCAGACATTCCCCCAGAAATCGGGGTGATGAATCCGCAGCGTTTCTCATGGGCGCGCACGCTTTCACAGATCTGTGCTCCGATTTTCCGGGTCGGACAGAGTGATGCCCCTGTATTCTGGAAAATCATACCAATTTCTGAACCGCACAGACTCCGCAGCTTCTTTTCGGACATGCCCGTCAGCTCCTCTCCGCGAAATGTGATCTGCCCGCCGGTGATGGAACCATTCTTTCCCATCAGCCGCAGGATCGCTCGCAGCAAGGTACTTTTTCCACTGCCCGACTCCCCGGCGATGCCGACGGTTTCTCCTTTTTCGACGGAAAAACAGATGTTATTTAAAATTTGCTCCCCCTCATAACAGACAGAAAGGCCGCTGATTTCCAGCAGTTTTTCGCTCATGTTTTTGCTCCCTTTGTTTCCATTTTCGTTTGCCCCTTATCCCTGATCCACCGTTTTCCGTACCGCCTCACCAAGCAGATTGCAGACAAGAACGGTCAGAAAAATCGCCAGTCCCGGCGCCAGAATGACCCAGGGCGCGGTCTGCAGCATACTTCTTCCGTTGCTCATCATCGCTCCCCACTCCGCCGACGGCGCTTCCGCACCAAGGCCGAGGAAAGACAGACCCGCGATTTCCAGCATCATCGTTCCGATATCAAGCACCGCTGTGACAATCGTCTGCCCCGCAAGATTCGGCAGAATATGGCGTCCGATCATCTTCCATGTTCCGTTTCCTGTAAGGCGCGCCGCCGCGATGAACGGCATGTGTTTCAATGCCAGCACACGGTTCCGCGCAAGCCGTGCATATTTCGGCCAGGAAACAAGGATCAGCGACACAACGGCTCCCGTCATGCCGCTCTGCAGAACGCCGGAAAATGCGATTGCAAATACCATACCCGGAAAGGCCAGAAAAATATCGGAGATCTGCATCAGAACCGTATCCGTTTTACCTTCCAGCCAGCCGCTGAAAATTCCGGCGAGTGTTCCGATCAGAGCGCTTGCCGCAACGACAAGAAGTGCTGAAAAAATGCTGACCCGCGCACCGGAGAGAATCCTTGAAAACAGATCTCTTCCATAGCGGTCCGTCCCCATCCAGTGCGCCGCGGACGGCGGAAGAAGGGACAGTTCCAGATTCTGCTCATACGGATCGTACGGTGCCAGATGGGCCGCACACGCGGCAAACAGCAGCAGCGCACCGGCGAGGATGCCATAAAAAAGGATCTTTCTTTTCTGTTCTTTTTTCATCGCATTCCCTCCAGCTTCGCCCGCGGGTCCAGTGCACCCATCATCAGATCAGCAATGAGATGCAGCAGCAGATAGATCGCCGCCATCCACACCAGATACGCCTGGATCACGGGAATATCATGCATGGAAACGGCATCCACGGCCATTTTTCCGACACCATTCCACATGAAAATCGTCTCAACGATGGCGGTTCCTCCAAGCAGCGAACCGGCGGATAAGAATAGCAGCGTGACCATCCGAAGCAGCACGGATTTTAATACATTTCCAAACAGAATCCGGTTTTCACTTAACCCACGTGCCCGTGCACCCGCCACGTACTCCTGCTCCAGCTCTGCAAGCACGGCAGAACGCACCTGACGGGTGTATTTTGCCGTCATCGAAACCGCAAGCGTCGCCGCCGGAAGCACACAGCTTTTCCATCCCTTTCCCATACTGAGAACCGGAAAAAGATTCCATTTCAGCGAAAAGAAATACAAGAGAAGAAGTGCAGTGAAAAACCCCGGAAACGAATTACCTGCAAAGCAGAACAGGCTGATACTGCGGTCCGCCCACGTATTCTGATATTTTGCACTTAAGATACCGAGCGGAAACGAAAGACAGACCGTCATGGCAAGCGCCAGCGCCGCAAGTGCAATCGTTGCGGGCAGTTTTTCGCAGAAGCTTACAAGCACCGGTTTGCCGGAAACGTACGACTCCCCGAAGTCACCGCGCAGGGCGTTTTTCAGCCATTGCAGGTACTGGACAGCTTTCGGCTCATTCAGTCCCAGCTCCTCCCGCATCGCTTCTTTTTCCGCCTCCGACATCACGCCGCCGCTGCTGCTCTCTTTTAAATCCACCGCATCCACCGAGGAAAGTCCCGTCAGTAGAAAAGCGAGAATCGTCACGCCGAGGAATACCGGAATCAGGCGAAGCAGTCGTTTTAACAGATATTTTTTCACAAATACTCCTTTACTGCTTCACGGCACAAATCGAAAACATCGGTGCCGGGTTATAGAACTCGTCTTTTTCCAGATAAATGCGTTTTCCAAGGCTCGTATCAATGCGGATTTCTCCCGCTGTGTTTTCGCACAGCACCGCCACATCGTACGCCGGCCGGTTTTTGCGGCTGATCGGGAGCTGTGATTTGATCCGTTCGCACTCTTCGAGCATCTCGTTTCCAACCTTGAAATGGGCATGCGCCTCCGGAAGTCCCTTCGTATCGGCAACATCTTCTTTTCCGTAATTGGCATCAAAGTTCAGCAGCACACCGCCCGTTTTCAGCACACGCATCCACTCGCCGTAAGCATGCTCCGCATTCGGCAGCGTCCACGTCAGGTTTCGGGAAATGACAACATCGAATGTTTCATCCGCAAACATCGGGTTTTCCGCATCCATGACCTGGAAGCGGCAGTCGGCGTTCTCTTCTTCGGCAAGCTGGATTGCATTCTCAATCATCTCCGGTGTCAGGTCGATGCCGAAGACCTCGTGGCCCTCTTTTGCCAGCAGGATCGAGAAAAATCCGGCTCCGCAGCCCACATCAAGGATCTTTAACCGTCTTCCCGCCGGGATCTGTTTTTCAATCTCTTTCATCCAGCGCTTCGCAATCGGGTTTGCAAGTTCGGAGCGTCTCTGCTCTAAAAAGCTCTCGCTCCGTTTCTCCCAGTAATGGACAATCTGCTCTTTGCGGTCGTTGTACTCCGGCTCGCGCACAATTCTTCCGTAAGCAACGACAGGGCCCCCTTCTGTTACCATATCGCCCGGTTTTGCCGCCGGATACCAGAGGCCATCTTCGGAAGCCGCCTGATATTTTTCGCCGCGGCGGACGGTCACATCACCAAGCTGGAAGGACTGCTCTGCGTTTTTTTCCGCGCGCACCAGAAACATCGGTGTCGATGCATAGTTCAGTCTCTCTTCCTCGCTCCAGACGCGCTTCCAGATTTCGGAATCGGTCTGGATGGAACAGACGCCGAGGGATTCGAGCACCTTCGTATCCCACGCCGGCCGTTCCATCGCAGAGAGCGGCACCTGGCGCGCAATGTTTTCCATGCGGTCAATGTCCGTGCACAGATAATGGTCGTCGAGCTGCTGCTCTTCCACTTTCTTCCGGTCTGCCTCGTACGCTTCTTTTTTCTCCTCGTCATAGAGATAACCGTACCAGTTCGCATCAAAATTGAGCAACACGCCGCCCGGTTTCAGGACACGCATCCACTCTTGGTATGCCTGCTCCGGCTTTTCCAGATTCCAGGTCAGATTTCTGGAAATGACAACATCAAAGGTCTCATCCGCAAACTCCAGATTCTGTGCATCCATTCGCTGCAGCGTCACGCGCTCCAGACCGTATTTCGTATATTTTCCCAGATTCTCTTTCGCCTTTTCCAGCATCTCCTCCGTGTAGTCAACAGCCGTCACCGTATAACCTGCCTCCGACAAAATCATCGGGAAGAATCCCGGGCCGGTTCCGATATCGAGAATCTTCATCTCTTCTTTCTTTTTCTCTGGAAACTGCTCCTCTAATACATGCAGCCACGCTTCTCTCTGGCTTCCCGCCAGTTCTTTTTCATTGACCTCAGAATACCCCTCCGCACGGGTTCCCCAGTAGGAGGCAATTTCCTGTAATAATTCCTGTTCCATATCTTCCGCTTCTTTCTTTTTTCTTCCATTTTCCGGTTTTCATCCGCAGACCGGCGCGGCCGTTTTCCAACCGCTCAAATATTCCTTTACTCTACCAAAAATCGGCCGTTTTCACAAGCCCCCACGGGGGATATCCTTAACGCCGGCGCAGGTTCCTGTCCCTTTTCCTTTGGCATTTTGTCCAATCCCGGGTTTCTTTCTTCCCTCTCCATCGGCAAATTTGATATTTTTTCTCTACATTCCTATACTTTCGTGCTATAATAACACAGTGTTTTAACGCGTCAAAGTCAAAAAGTACAAGAGGAAAAAGAAATGAAGATAATTGTATGTATGAAACAGGTGCCGGCCGGCACGAAAGTGGATATCGATCCGGAAACCGGCGCCATGAAGCGGATGTCCGGCGATACACGGACGAATCCATATGATCTTTTTGCACTCGAAACTGCAATTTCTCTCCGTGAAAAACTTGGCGGAACCGTGACCGTGCTGATCATGGGGCCTCCGCAGGCGGAAACCATGATGCGCGATGCCTACGCATGCGGTGCCGATGATGCCGTCATTCACTCGGTTCTCCTTTATATTGCCAGAATACCATCAGCTTTCTTGTCGCCGTATCCTCGCTGTATGTATATTTTACGGACCCGAGTCCGTAATAGCTGCAAAGATAGCCGGAAGCCTTATCGAGAAGCTCCGGTCGGGCTTCCATGACCTGCGCCATCAGATCATCGGTGGCAAATTTAAATTCGGAATACTCTTTTGTCTCTTCAATATCCGTCTCCATTTCCCACAGAATCTGCGTCGCATCAAATGCATCCATGTACCGGCCGATCTGGCGGTAATACTCGAGGTCATCTGCATTGCACGCCGGAAGCGGCAGATTCGCATCCGCCTGATGCGTGTCCGAAAATTCCGCATCGGAAACGCAGAGAAAATCGTAGTAGATCAGGTCGTCCGGCAGATTGTACTCGCCGCTCTCGCCCTCTGCGAATACCGGATCGCCCCAGGTTACATCGACGTTGTAATAATTGTCTCCGCACTTTACGATATTCCAGCCGTGCGCCTCGCCGGTGTCTGTCGTTCCCATTACATAAATGACCGGGATGTCCAGGCGGTTCATCAGATACTGGAACGTTCTGGCATAGCCTGCGCAGACCGTCTGTCCGTTCACAAGTCCGCTGTAGAGTGTCTGATTCTCCGGCGCATCTTTCACATAATCAATCTGCCGGATACATTTTTCAAAGACAGCCTTGATCTTCCCATAGTCATCCATCGAACGGTCGATATCACTTAAGAAATCATTTCCCGCCCCTTTGATCTGGGTCTGGCGGCCTGTGATCTCCTCCGCAGAAATCGTGTATTCCGGAACTACCTCACAGTAGTTTTTCGGCTCACCGTATCCCGTGACATGTGATGCTCCGTTGATCCAGCAGTACTCCGGGTAATCCATATAGACCCATCCGTAAACCTCCGCCGTCACATCGGGATCGCCGCCTTTTGTGATGATGGTTTCCTGGTGTTCCGCGATTCCCTGCACCAGTTCGCGGTAAATCATCTGTCTGTTTTCATCGAGCTGGCTGTAATAATACCGCTTCGCCAGCTCCTCCTCATCTGTATTTTCCGCCTGAAACTGTGTTGCGCCATTCTCTGACAGACCATTGTTTTCGTCTGCCGTCTGTGAAGCAGTGCTGCTGTCCGCTCCGCTTCCGTTCTGCGCGGGATCGCTCTCATCAAATTCTCCGAATACCAGATAAGCCGCCAGCAGGGCAAGCATAAGCGGAAGCAGCGCCCGCAGCGGTCTCTTCCGTCTTCGTCTGTGTCTTCTCTTTGCCATTCTTCTTTTCTCCCAGATACGTTAAAACGCCGTCACACAGTGCATCCGCCACCTTTTTCTGGTACTCCTTTGTGTTCAGGAGCGCTTCCTCCTCCGGATTTGAGAGGAATCCGCACTCGCAGATCACCAGCACTGCGTCTGTCTTCTTCAGCATGTAATACGTTTTGTTTCCCTTGGCTTTCCTGTGATTCGCCGGATCGAGCCCCGCAACCAGTGCAGCCTGCATGCAGAGCGCCAGTTTTTCGCCTTCTTTTGAATCCGTATAATAAAACACCTGCGCCCCTTTGACCGCCGCATCCGGGTAGCTGTTCTGGTGAATGCTGATCACACAGTCCGGCTTTTTTTCATGAATCAGCTGCACGCGCCGCTGCAGATCCTGCACTTTCGCATTCACGGCTCCCGGATCGGAGAGATCATCCTCCCCTTCCCGCGTCATCACCACAAAGATTCCCTGCTTTTCCAGCTTCTTTTTCAGCAGACGGGCAATCGCAAGGTTGATGTCCTTTTCTTTGACACCGTTTGCCCCGATTTTGCCGGGATCGTCGCCGCCGTGGCCGCTGTCCAGCACCACTACTTTTGTGGCTGCCTTCTGTGCTGCCACCAGCCGTGCGCCCTCGCGGGACAGAACATACGCCGCCGAAAGCAGAATCACCGCCATCAGCCATTCCAGTTTTTTCCCTTTTTCCAAATGAAAAGCCCCCTGCTGCAAATTTCCTTTCTTGGTCATTTTATGCAGCAGCGGGGCAGGTTACAACTCTTATTGCTTCCGGTTACTCTTCCTCATCTTCTTCATCATGCGCGCGATTCGGGATTTCATCCTCTTCTTCGTCGTTGTCATCATCGAGATAATCCGGCTCATTTTCGAGATTGATGACTGCGGAATTTTCGACGATTTCGTCTTCTTCCTCTGCTTCTTCTGCGGTATCTTCACGGTCTGGCTCTGCGGCTGTTTCTTTTGCCTCTCCGGGAAAGATACTTTTTACCGGATCTTTCATGAAGGTTTCCACTTCCGACGCCGAACGTTTCATCTCCTCACGCATTTTTTCGATGCCGGCAAAAGTCTCCTCAAAAATTCTGCGGTTCTTCTCGAGTACACTTGTCATGGTTTCCATCTCGGCGTAAATCTTCTGGTATCTGGTGTTGGCTTTCTGCAGTTCCGCGTCCATATGGCTCTGGATTTCTTCTGCTTCGGCCTGCAGTTTTTCTTCATAAACAGCAGCCAGTTCCTCGCCCTTCTGACGTGCGCTCTCTACCATGTATTCGCACTGTTCCTTCGTCTCGCGGCGCTGCTTTGCACAAGATTCCTTTGTCTCCTCCCTCTGTTTCCGGCAGGACTCGTTTGTCTCCTCTCTCTTTTTGCAGCACGCCTCATCCGTTTCCTCCGTTTTCCCGCGGCAGGACTCGTCCGTTTCTTCGGTTTTCCGGCGGCAGGCTTCCTCGGTCTCTTCTTTTAGCTTTCTGCAGCTCTCCTCCGTTTCCTCCGTCAGCTTTCTGCACGCTGCATCGGTCTCTTCGGTTTTCTCGCGGCAGGCATCTTCTGTTTCCTGTGTCAGTTTTTTCGCTTTCACCTGTGCCTCAAACACAAGGCCGCTGATGCTGTCATAATTGTCGATATAGCTCTGGTATTTCTCATGAATATTTTTTTCGAGCTCCTCGATTTTATCCTCACGCTCGCGGATCTTGCGGTTCAGCTTCTCGATTTCCTGCTCTTTTTCCTCGATCTTCGCTTCCAGTTTCTTCTGAGCGGCATACGCCTGATCTTTCAGGTTCTGCACTTTCGTCATGACATCGTCCTTATCGAAACCGCCCATCAGCGTTGTTTTAAATAATTCTTCGTGATTGTTTTCTGACATATATACTCCTCCTTCGTGCCCGGGCTTTTATCATTCCCCTTATCCTTCCCGGACTCCTCGTCAACTGTTTGTTTCAATATATTCTGAAATCAGACTCCAGACGTCTGCGCACTCGAATCCGAGCTTCCATTCTGCCACTCCGGCGAGATCGGCGCTTTGGATCACTTTCAGTTTTTCCTCCATGGACTGCTCATCCTCCATCCAGATCGTGTATCTGGCATCGGAAGTTTCTACCGTTGCCACATTCTGGCCAAGGGATGCATCCCAGGTTTCTGTCATCTGATTCTCTTTGGCATAGTTTTTGGCGCCATCCATGCCCAGCACCTCGCTGGTAATGGCGCTCTGTCCGAACTTTTCCGTCCAGACACGGGTATAAAACGGGATTCCGCAGATCACCTGATCGGCAGGCATCACCCGCGTCATCTCCTCCACGGCCTGCTGTACGAACGGGAGGGATGAAACAGAGCCTGCCTCCTCGCTTCCCGCGAAATGCTCGTCATAGGCCATGACAATCATATAGTCCACAAATCTTGCCTGCTCGCCGCGCTGATAATACATCGTGTAAGCCTGCGGTACCGGCGTATCGACCGACACCACAAGATTCTGTGCATGCGCCGCGCTCGTCAGTTCCCGCAGAAACTGCAGGTAATGCGGGATTCCGGCCTCTTTCAGATTCTCGAAATCCACGTTGATGCCGTCCATGCCGCACGATGCTGCCTCGGCGAGCAGCTGCTCAATGATTCTGCTGCGCACGGATGCGTAGGCAAGATCGGTTGTTTCGTCAAATGCTTCATTAAAGTTATCAATCAATCCCCAGACTTCCCGTCCCGCGTCATGCGCCAGTTTCACGTAATCGGCGCTCGCAAGGCTGGAAATCGTACCGGTTCCGTCTGTCACGGAAAACCAGGTCGGTGAAATCACGTTCACGCCGGTCATTTCTGCTGTCATCTCTGCCATCGCGTCGTTCGACTCGGTCGATGTGCTCTGATGCCAGACCAGATTGATTTTGTGATCCCGTGTAATTCTTTCATAGGAATCTTTCTTTGCCGTCCGCGCTTCGATGGCCTCCGGCTCGGAGATATCCTCTGTCCGGATGTAGCCGGTATAGCCGTCCGCCGTCATGACTTTGCACCAGTTGTCCAGATTTTCCAGATACAGCAAGGTGTCACCCTTCTGTACATCCGTAAGAATCAGACTCTTGATGCCGCCTTTCTGGCGCACCTGCGCGGTGCCTGACTGTACCATCGCCTGCTCCACGCCGTCCCATTCATTCCGGATTACAACACGGTTGGGATTGCTGTAATATGCATAGTCGAGATCTGTGTATTCTTTTACGACATCCAGCGAAATGTAAACCTTTCCGTCGCTCTCCTGCTGTACGGCAGGCTGTCCGCCCGGTGTTTTGGCAACGGCCGCATCGCCCGGAAGCAGCGTCTGTACGCCGCCGCTCGTTGTAAGCAGGATTCCTTTTGTTTCTTCATCCCAGTAGAAGCAGCTGTTCAGCTGGGATTCTACATATGTGTACGCCGCATACGGCTCTCCTCCGATAAGGACGGCCTGCTCTTCCAGAAGTTCTCCGTTCTGGATCAGCGCAACGCTGTTTTCGTCTGTCAGGTTAAAATATTCGTTCCCGGCCATGTATTCGGTTCCGGGTTTATATCGGTTTATCAAAAATGAACCAACGCCTGCTGCACCGACTAACACGATCAGAATCAGTACGACCAGTACCGGCGCTGCTTTTTTCTTCTGTTGCTCCTTCATGTGTTCTTTTCCCCTTTTCTTCGCTCTGAAGATCTCCCCACTTGCGCCCATTATAACAAAAAAAATACCCAATAGCAACCGTTATGCGCAAGGGAACCGCATGCGAGTCAGAAAGTATCGTTACAGTTCACTGGTTCTCAGCGAACTGTAACATTCGCAGCCCTCATTTAAAGTTTTGCTTCGCAAAAGGAGG
>ERZ507072.1626-NODE-1626-length-10282-cov-3.968319_pt1 | contig 10282 bp, 5 predicted proteins | sample MGYA00512864_ERZ507072 | MGnify/ENA metagenome assembly ERZ507072 | reverse complement strand
GGGTGCGGTAATGGGTTACGGAGCGCTCGCCGGAGGCAAAGTCGACGGTGCGCTGGATGAGGGAGCCGTTGAGGCGGGCGATCGGGGCGTCGATGGTGCCGGATGCAGCGGTTTCGCCGAGGGCGAAGGCCTGATACGTGCGGTGGATTTCGCGGGAGCGCATGGCCTGGGAGAGAACGGCGGCGCTTAAGGCGTGCTTGGCAAGCACGATAAGGCCGGTGGTGTCGCGGTCGAGGCGGTTGATACAGCGGTAGACGAAGGGTTCACCTTTCTGTTCAAAATACCATGCAATGCCGTTTGCCAGCGTATTTTCATAATTTCCAATCGACGGATGAATCGGCGTATCAGCGGGTTTATCCACAACGAGGATGTCGTCATCCTCATACACAACCGAAAACGGAACCGGCCGCGGCAGAATTCCGTCGGAGGGTTCTGTTTCGACAAGGTGCGTTTCTATCACATCCCCGGCGTGCACGGCCTGGCTCGTCCAGGCGCGGACGCCGTTTCGGAAAATGCCGTCCTCTGTGCGTTTTAAGCCCGTAATAATATGGCGCGAATATCCATGCCGGCGGAGAAACCATTCCACAGTCAGATTTTCCCGTTCTTCCTCCGGCGAAACCACATATGTAAACCTGTGTCCCATACACAAAACCTCCGTTTCTATAGCTTTTTTATCGAATGAACCCCGTCATTTCGGGGCAAAATTTCAAAAAGAGACTTTCCCAGTCTTTCGCAAGTATAGCCGAAAACAGATGAAAAAGCAAGAAACTTACTTTTCTATAGCGAAAATATAAAAAAGTATAAAAGTTTCATGAAATGTCAGAATTTGATTGATTTTAGCGAAAGAAAAGTTTATGCTACTAAAAAAGAAAGAAAATCAAGAAACAGGAGGGGATACAGATGAAGCAGGTGCAGAAACCGAAAAAACCCATAATTTTTTATTATGTGATTGCGCTGATCGTCATTCTGCTGTTAAATCTTCTGCTTTTCCCGAGACTTCTCGAGCCCAAAGTAACAGAAGTTGATTACGGAAAATTTTTGCAGATGGTAGATAACAACGAAATCAGCGAAGTCCAGATCCAGTCAAATGAGATTATTTTCAGCGACAAATCAAGCCCGGCGAATTATTATAAGACGGGTGTGATGAATGATTACAAGCTGGTAGACCGTTTATATGAGGCAGGTATTACCGAATTCGGAACGCCGATCATAGAGCAGATGTCGCCGCTCATGGAATTTCTTTTAACATGGGTAATACCGATCGTTGTGATGGTTGCGCTCGGACAGTGGCTGATGAAACGCATGACGAGCAAGATGATGGGCGGCATGGGAAATGCGATGAGCTTTGGAAAGAGCAACGCCAAGGTTTATGTACAGTCCGAAACCGGCATTAAATTTGCAGATGTTGCCGGAGAGGATGAGGCAAAAGAAATTTTACAGGAGATTGTTGACTTCCTGCATAATCCCAAAAAATATGAAGAAATTGGTGCAAAAATGCCGAAAGGAGCACTGCTTGTCGGCCCTCCAGGAACCGGTAAAACGCTGCTTGCAAAGGCAGTAGCCGGAGAGGCAAATGTTCCGTTCTTCTCCATTTCCGGTTCTGAGTTTGTCGAGATGTTCGTCGGCATGGGAGCTGCGAAGGTGCGTGACCTGTTCCAGCAGGCAAATGAGAAAGCACCGTGTATCGTCTTTATCGATGAGATCGATACCGTCGGCAAAAAACGTGACGGCGGCGGATTCTCCGGAAACGACGAGCGTGAGCAGACCCTGAACCAGCTGCTTGCCGAGATGGATGGATTCGATGGAAAGAAAGGTGTTGTCATTCTGGCAGCGACGAACCGTCCGGATTCCCTGGACCCGGCACTTCTTCGTCCGGGCCGTTTCGACCGCCGTGTGCCGGTTGAACTGCCTGACTTAAAAGGCCGTGAGGAAATCCTGAAAGTCCATGCGAAAAACATCCGCGTGGGCGACAATGTCGATTACAATGCGATCGCACGTATGGCATCCGGTGCTTCTGGTGCAGAACTTGCCAATATGATCAACGAGGCAGCACTCCGTGCCGTCCGTGATGGAAGAAAATTCGTCACCCAGGCGGATCTGGAGGAGAGCGTTGAGGTTGTCATCGCCGGATACCAGAAGAAGAATAAGATCATGACCGACAAAGAGAAACTGATCGTTTCCTACCACGAGGTCGGCCATGCACTCGTCGCAGCACTGCAGAGCCATTCCGCTCCGGTTACGAAGATCACCATTATCCCGCGTACGTCCGGCGCCCTCGGCTATACGATGCAGGTGGATGAAGATGAGCACAACCTGATGAGCCGCGAAGAGCTGGAAAACAAGATTGCAACGCTGACCGGCGGCCGTGTGGCAGAGGATCTGGTGTTCCATTCCATCACGACAGGTGCTTCGAACGATATCGAGCAGGCAACGAAGGTGGCAAGATCCATGATCACCCGCTTCGGTATGAACGAGGAATTTGGTATGGTTGCATTTGAGACGGTAACGAACCAGTACCTCGGCGGTGACACTTCCCTGGCATGCTCCGAATCGACAGCAGCACAGATTGATGAGAAGGTTGTTGCAGCAGTCAGAAAACAGTACGACAAAGCAGAGCAGCTCTTAAAAGATAACATGCCGAAACTCCACGAGCTGGCAAAATATCTGTATGAGAAAGAGACGATCACAGGTGATGAGTTTATGGAAATCCTGAATTTATCCCCGGATCAGCTTACGACAACGAGAATGGAAACAAACTAAAAAGCGATAAAAGCAGATGAGAATCCCGCGTTACTGTTCACCCAGCAGTGAAACACTTGCTGTTTCACTGCGTAAGAAAGTGATTCACGAATCCCGCGTTTCAAGGCGACTTCAGCCTTGCGCGGGATTCTTTCTTGTGCTATAATGCTGTAATGCGAAATTATGACACAAAAAGACAGATTTTTTTAGGATAGATCAAGAGAACATAAGGAGAAACGCAATGAAGAAAAAACAGGCATGGAAAGTGATGGGTGCTGTCCTTGCGGGCACACTGGTATTTTCCGATGCAGTTCCGCTCCGTGCCAGCGCATCGGCAGGAACGGAAAAAAGCGCAGTACAGAACGAAACTGTCTCCGGAACGGAGAACGGTACAGAGACAAAGACAAAACGGGCAGCCGTTTATGTGAATCTGAAAACCGGCGATGATACGGCAGACGGTACAACGGCAGAGACAGCAGTAAAAACCGTGGAAAAAGCACAGGAACTTCTTGCAGTTGCAGCGGCAGAACTGCAGGCGGACGGGAAAACAACCGAAAAAAACACTACTGCAGATACCAGCAAAACGGTAGCGGAGGAAGCAGCAGAAAAATATCTGGTATTCGTCGGCATGGATGAAAAAGAGCTGGAAACGTATCGAAAGAAACAGCAGAAAACAGACTTCTGGGGAAGAGTAACAGATACCGTTTTTGCGGCAGATGAAATCGTGGTGACAGAAGCCGGATATGAGGCTGTTCTGGCAGCAGAAAAAGCAAAAGAAACGGTTTCGGAAACACCAACGCTTGCGCCAGGCGAGTCTCCGGCACCGGATGCGGCAGAAGATACCGTAACACCGACTCCGGGTCCGACGGAAACGCCGGATGCAGAGCCGACCGCAGAACCAACGGTGACCCCGGACGCAGAGCCAACGGTAGAACCGACGGAAACGCCAGACGCAGAGCCGACCGTAACGCCGGCGGAGGAACCAACGGCAACACCGACACCGGATGCGGACAACGGAGAAAATACAGAGGATACACCAACGGCAGCGCCGACACCGGATGCGGAACCGACCGTAACGCCGGAAGTAACTCCGACGACAGCACCGGGCGAGAATACCGATGACAGTGAAAATCCGGAGAATCCGGAAACTCCGGCAGAAGATCCAACCGTGACACCTGCCCCGGATGATACAGCAAAAGACGATCCTGCAGCAGATGATACAAACCAGGATAACCAGAACGGAACGGGAAAGGATGCATCATCGGACCAGTGGAAACAGGATGAAAATCTGGATGACCTTGTAAAAGATGAAATTCAGAAAGAAAACGAAACCGTAAAAAATTTCGATGAAATTTCCAATCCATCCGGTACGGACAGCACAGAAGACGGCTATCTGATCTCCGATGTCTCTCTTTTGATCCAGCCGATGGCAGTAAGTCTGTCCGGGAGCGTTGTATCAGAGGAGCAGACGGAAACAGCAGAAGCTGAGACGGCGGACGAAGGCGAGCATGAACTGCTTGCAGCTGCAGAGCAGAAATCCAACCTGAGTGCCGGTGAAATGACAGCAAGTGCAGCCGATGACGTAAGTACGCTGCGTGCCGCAGGAACGATCCTTGTAGGACCGGACAACTACGGAACGAATAAGACATCCACTCCGACTCCGACAGCCACACCGTCGAAGAGCAGCAGTAACAACAGCTCTTCCAATTCCAATACCGGAAGCACAAAGATTCCGCAGAAGAAGACACAGACCACTGCAAGCATCCGCAGCATCCCGGTCAACACCGGCGATGAGACGATGGTGCTTCCGCTGGCGATCAGCTCCGCACTTTCTGCAGCCGTTATGTTCTGCATGGCATTTCTTCAGATGCAGGCGAAACGCGCAAAGAGCATGGCCGCATGGCTGGAATTCAAAAAGAATCATCCGTTTGACGAAAAATAAAGAAACAGGCATATCCGAAAAAGCCATTCCATACATTTACAGTATGGGAGGGCTTTTTCTTATGGAAGAAAAGAAAACATGGGCGGTGGGTGCGGGCAGCGGGATCGGCTGGCTGAAGGCGCTTCTCGTTTCCTATCTGATCTCGGTGCTTCTTCTTTTGCTGCTGTCTTTCCTGCTCTGGAAATTTTCCTGGAAGGAAAGCTGGGTGCAGGCGGGCATTGTGGTGATCTATCTGGCATCAAGCTTTTCCGGCGGAAGAATGGCAGGAAACATGGCGGGAAAACGGCGGTTTCTCTGGGGCATCTGCTTTGGAATCGTGTATTTTGCCATTCTGATCATCGTCTCCGCAGTCTTCCTGCCGGGCGGATTTGCCGGAGCCGGAAGACTTCTGTGGGCGGCAGCAGTCTGTGCCGTCGGCGGAATGGCAGGCGGAATGACGGCACATGGCAGATAAAAGCGGACAAAACAGAACATTTTTTCAAAAAACAGACTTTTAAATTTGAAAAACCTATGCTATAATGGGAAGAGTTAATGGCCGAAGACTATAAAAAAGTCGCGCGTCAACTACAATGAAGGAGGAATGTGCCATGAAACACATCAAAACTTTAAATACAAAAAGCTTACAGAACACTGTAAAAAAAGGTGGATGCGTTGAGTGCCAGACACCCTGCCAGTCCGCATGTAAGACTTCTTGCACCGTAGGCAACCAGAGCTGCGAGCATAAGTAAAAGTAATCCATAAGGACGAGTAAAAGGTGTTCCCAGAACCGGTTTCGCCGGATTTGGGAACATTCTTTTTGCCAGGCATATTAAAAAAAGAGAGAGTTATAGAAAGGAATACCACAGTGATACATTTATATAAAAGCAATGGCTTCAACATGGTGCTGGACGTCAACAGCGGCTCCGTCCATGTTGTGGATGACTGCGTATACGATGTGCTTTCCTGCATGAACGAAGGAAAAAATGCAGAAGGGACAGCAGAGGCGCTTAGCAGTAAATACGCCGAGCAGGACATCACCGAAGCCAGAGAAGAAATTCAGGAACTTACAGACAACGGCATGCTCTTTACCAAAGACATCTACGAAAACGCAATTGATCAGTTTTCCAACCGTCCGACCGTCGTAAAAGCACTCTGCCTCCATATCGCACACGACTGCAATCTTGCCTGTCGTTACTGCTTCGCAGAAGAGGGCGAGTACCACGGAAGACGTGCGCTGATGTCCCTGGAAGTCGGCAAAAAAGCGCTCGATTTCCTGATCGCAAACTCCGGCAGCAGAAGAAACCTCGAGGTAGACTTCTTCGGCGGCGAACCGCTGATGAACTGGGATGTTGTAAAACAGCTCGTAGCCTACGGAAGAGAGCAGGAGAAGTTACATAATAAGAACTTCCGTTTCACCCTGACCACCAACGGTGTTCTCTTAAACGACGAGGTCATGGAGTTCTGCAATAAGGAGATGGGCAACGTCGTATTAAGTATCGACGGAAGAAAAGAAGTTCACGATCACATGCGTCCGTTCCGCAAAGGTGCCGGAAGCTACGATCTGATCGTGCCGAAATTCCAGAAATTCGCTGAACTCCGTCATCAGGACAAATACTATGTGCGCGGAACCTTCACGCATTACAACACAGACTTTGCTGCCGACGTCCTCCATCTGGCAGACCTCGGCTTCAAACAGATCTCGGTGGAGCCTGTTGTAGCACCTCCGACCGAGGATTATGCGATCCGTGAGGAAGACCTTCCGGTGATCTTCGAACAGTATGACATTCTGGCAAGAGAGATGATCAAGAGAGAAAAAGAAGGAAGAGGCTTCAATTTCTTTCACTTTATGATCGATCTGACCGGCGGACCATGTGTTTACAAACGTCTTTCCGGCTGCGGTTCCGGAACCGAGTACCTTGCGGTAACACCGTGGGGCGATTTCTATCCGTGCCACCAGTTCGTAGGACAGGAAGATTTCTGCCTTGGAAATGTTTACGAAGGCGTGAAAAAGACAGAAACTGTCAACGAATTCAAAAAATGCAACGTTTATTCCAAGAAGGAGTGCAGCCAGTGCTTTGCACGGTTCTACTGCAGCGGCGGATGCGCGGCAAACTCCTACAATTTCACAGGTAAGATCAACGATGTTTACGAGATCGGATGCAAGATGCAGCAGAAACGGATCGAGTGTGCATTGATGATAAAGGCAGCTCTGGCCGAAGATTAAAGAAAAGAGGAAAATCGCGACATGATGAAGAAGAAACAGAGTATCATCGCACTCGTCCTGGCAGCCATTGTAACAGTGCTTCTTGGATGGACGATGATCAAAGGATGGGGTCCTACCGGAACCGGTTCGATGAAGAATATCAACCTGGGTCTGGATCTGTCCGGCGGTGTCAGCATTACCTATCAGGCCGTAAAGGACAACCCGACAGACGAAGAAATGTCAGATACCCGCTATAAGCTGGAACAGCGTGCGCAGCAGTACAGCGAAGAGGCACAGGTGTATCTGCAGGGCGACAACCGTATCACCATTGAAATCCCGGGTGCAACCGATGCAACCACCATTCTGGAAGAGATGGGTAAACCGGGAAGCCTGTATTTCATCAAACAGACCAACGATGACGGAACAGAAAACTACACCTACGACAGCTCGACCGGCGAGTACGTTCTGAACGGAAAAACTATCGAAGAGCTCGAGGAGGACGGCTCCGTCGTTCTGACTGGTAAAGATGTGGAGAGCGCAGAAGCCATGCATCAGCAGAACTCCACCACAAAAGCAACCGAGAGCGTCGTTCAGCTGAAAATGACCGACGAAGGAAAACAGAAATTTGCAGACGCAACCCAGGAAGCCTACAGCGCAGGAAAGAGCATCGGTATCTACTATGATGAGAAATTCGTCAGTGTACCGAGTGTAAACGCTGTGATTTCCGATGGTACTGCAGTCATCTCCGGCGGAAACATGGACTGGGATGAAGCAACCAGCCTGGCATCCACCCTCCGTATCGGTTCCCTTTCCCTGAAACTTGAGGAGATCAACTCCAGCGTCGTTGGAGCACAGCTTGGATCTGCAGCTGTTTCCACCAGCGTGAAAGCAGGAGCGATCGGCATTATCCTGATCATCATCTTCCTTGCAGTTGTATACCGCCTGCCTGGTATTGCAGCCGGATGGGCACTGCTCATTTACGTTGAGCTGAACCTGATTTCTTTAAATGCATTTGACCTGACCCTGACTCTGCCTGGTATCGCTGGTGTTATCCTGTCGATCGGTATGGCAGTCGATGCGAACGTTATCATCTACGCCCGTATCGAGGAGGAGATCGGTGCCGGAAAGACGGTTCATGCAGCAATCCGCGACGGATTCAAGAAGGCAGCTTCCGCCATCCTGGACGGAAACGTAACGACTCTGATTGCAGCAGCCGTTCTGTATGCACTCGCAAGCGGAAGTGTCCGCGGATTCGCCATGACACTTGCTCTTGGTATTGTTCTTTCCATGTTCAGCGCCATGGTTGTTTCCAGACTGCTGGTCAACAGCCTGTACGGTATGGGACTGAAGGATGCGAAATACTACGGAACCAAGAAAGAGCGCAAGGGATTTCCATTTGTGGAAAAGAGAAAGATCTTCTTCACGATCTCCTGCATTCTGCTGCTTGCCGTTCCGGCCAGCATGATTTTCATGCATCAGACAAAGGGAAGCGCACTGAACTTCGGCCTTGACTTCAAGGGCGGTACTTCCATCAACGTTCCGTTCAACGAGGATTACTCCATCGAAGAGCTGGACAAAGAGGTAGAGCCGGTTGTGGAAGGCGTGACAAAAGATTCCAATATTCAGATGACAAAGGTTGTCGGAGGCAACAATGTCATCATCAAAACACGTTCTCTGACTCTGGAAGAGCGTGAGCAGGTTTACCAGGCAATGGCAGACAATTTCGGTGTCGATACTTCTGAAATCACTTTCGACAACATTTCTTCTACTGTAAGTAAAGAGATGAGCCAGAATGCAATGAAAGCAGTTATCATCGCTGTAGTCTGCATGCTGCTGTACATCTGGATCCGTTTCCGCGACATCCGTTTTGCATCGAGTGCCATCCTTGCACTGATGCACGATATCGCCATTGTATTCGGATTCTATGTGGTATCCCGTATTTCGGTCGGCAGCACCTTTATCGCGTGTATGCTGACGATCCTCGGCTATTCCATCAACAGTACGATCGTCATCTTCGACCGTATCCGTGAGAATCTGCCGGAGTTAAAGAGAGAGCCGATCGAGTCTCTGGTTGACCGCTGCATCACGGACACCCTGACCCGAAGCATTTACAGTTCCCTCACCACCTTTATCACCATCTTTGTTCTGTTCGTGATGGGAGTTTCTTCCATCCGCGACTTTGCAGCACCTCTGATGGTTGGTATCGTATGCGGAGCTTACACTTCTGTCTGCATCACAGGTGCCCTGTGGTATGTGATGAAGCACGTTGGAAAAAACAAATATGTGCCGTCCAAAGCAGTACAGAATAAGACAAAAAATAAATAAAAGCAGCAAAAACCATAAAAAGAGAAACGCCGGACCGGAAAAGTCCGGCGTTTCCTGATAACAGGAAAGAGGAGAATATATGAAGAAAGAACGCTGGGTAGTTTCGGCAAAACGCGCCGATTTCCAGGCAATTGCGGACCGGTTCGGCATCGATCCCGTCATTGCCCGCCTGATCCGGAACCGGGATGTGACCGGGGAGAAAGAGATCGAAGAGTATCTCTTCGGTGATCTGGAGCAGCTCCACGATCCGCTGCTGATGAAGGATATGGAGCGCGCGGCAGATCTGATCGCAGAAAAAATCCGGGAGAAAAAGCCGATCCGCATCATCGGGGACTACGACATCGACGGTGTTACGGCAACGTATATTCTGCTGACCGGCTTAAAAGATCTCGGTGCCGATGTGGATGTGCGTATCCCGGACCGGATTGCAGACGGATACGGCTTAAATGAGCATCTTGTGCAGTTTGCCGCGGATGAGGGGCGGGACACGATCGTCACCTGTGACAACGGCATCGCGGCGGGCAGTCAGATCCGTCTGGCAAAAGAGCTCGGCATGACGGTTGTTGTGACGGACCACCACGAGGTTCCGTTTGAGGAGGATGAAAACGGAGAACGCCGCTACATCCTGCCGCCGGCGGACGCGGTTGTCAATCCGAAACAGAAAGATTGTTCCTATCCGTTTCCGGGCCTCTGCGGTGCGGCCGTCGCATGGAAACTGATCCAGACGATGGAGGCAAAAGCAGGTATTCCAAAGGAGCACAGCTTCCGCTTTCTGGAATTTGTCGCCATTGCGACGATCGGTGATGTGATGGATCTGCAGGGAGAAAACCGGATTTTTGTAAAAGCCGGCCTTCGGGCGCTCCATAAAACGCAGAACCTCGGCCTGCAGGAGCTGATCCGTGTGCAGGGCATCGAGGCGGAAAACGTGACACCGTATCACATCGGCTTCGTTCTCGGCCCGTGCATCAACGCATCGGGACGGCTTGACACGGCGGAGCATTCGTTAAAACTGCTCTGCGCAAAGACACGTGAGGAGGCCGCAAAGCTTGCCGGGGACTTGAAAGACCTGAATAGATCGGAAGAGCACACGTCTG
>ERZ507072.1625-NODE-1625-length-10292-cov-7.887272_pt1 | contig 10292 bp, 8 predicted proteins | sample MGYA00512864_ERZ507072 | MGnify/ENA metagenome assembly ERZ507072 | reverse complement strand
CGTCCTTGGTGGCCTGGCGCTGGGCGTCGTTGAAGTAGGCCGGGACGGTGATGACGGCGTCGGTGACGGGCTCGCCGAGGTACTTCTCGGCGTCGGCCTTCATCTTGGAGAGAATCATCGCGGAGATCTGCTCCGGGGTGAAGTCCTCGCCCTCGATCTCGACGACGGCGCGGTTGCCGGTGCCGCTCTTGACGTTGTACGGGACGGTCTTCAGCTCAGAGGTGCACTCGTCGTAACGACGGCCCATGAAGCGCTTGATGGAGAAGACGGTGTTGGTCGGGTTTGTGACGGCCTGGTTCTTTGCCGCCTTGCCGACGATGCGATCGCCGTCGGCGCGGAAGCCGACGACGGACGGGGTGGTGCGCTCACCCTCGGCGTTGACGATGATGGTAGGCTGACCGCCCTCGAGAACGGCCATGGCGGAGTTGGTGGTGCCGAGGTCGATACCCAAGATCTTGCCCATGATGCGATCCTTTCTTCAATGCCCGCGGCGTCCGTGGACCCGCGCGCCTTAATACACTCTTTGTACGTTCGAGTTTATCCCCTGTGCGTCTTGATTCTATACATAATCTAAGTCTCTTCACATTAGGTTTTTTAAAGTGAGGAATATAGGGGCGGATTCGAGGCGGCCGAGACGAAAAACGAGCCCCAGAGCGGGGCTCGCTTTGTCTTGCTCGTTGCTGGCGCGCGGGGCTACTCGCCCAGGATACGGTGCTCAAAGACGCCGTCCCGGTAGACGCCGAAGCTGTGGGTGCCGTCCTTGGGAATACCCACGGAGCCGGGGTTGAACACGCACACGCCCTCGTGGCCCTCGACCTCCTGCAGCACCTTCTTGTGGGTGTGGCCGTAGACGAGCGCGGAGTTGGCGGGCAGGGCGGGCCAGTTGTCGACGCTGTTGTGGAGCCCTGGGCCGTACACGTGGCCGTGGGTAAAGAAGAGCGTCTTGTTGCCGGAGGCAGGGTCCACAAGGATGTTGTGGTCGGCCATGCAGGGAAAGCCGAGGACCATTTGGTCGACCTCGGCCTCGCAGTTGCCTCGCACGGCGATGACGCGGTCGGCGATGCCGTTGAGCATCTCGATCACGCGCTTGGGCGCGTAGTCGGCGGGCAGGTCGTTTCGCGGGCCGTGGTACAGCAAGTCGCCCAAAAGCACCACGCGGTCGGGGTTCTCGACCTCAATGGCGGACATGAGGCGGCCGCACCAATCGGCGGCGCCGTGGATATCGGACGCAATGATGAGTTTCATGGCTTTTTGGCCTCCTTGGACGCTCCGGCGAAGCTCCATCCATGCTACTTCAGGCGCTTCCAGCTTGCTTTTGGGAAAAGTCGGTGCCTTGAACAGGGGACATACCCCTGTTCACGCGGCTAAGCTTAGTTCTTGGCGAGCTTGGCCTTGACGAGGCCGACCACGGTCGGGACGATGCTCACCGCAACGATACCGATGATGAGAAGCTCGAAGTGCTCCTGGACGAAGGGGATGCCGCCAAAGAAATAGCCGAGCAGCGTGAACAGCGTCGACCAGGTAATGCCGCCGAGGACGTTGAAGATCACGAAGTTGCGCCAGTGCATGCCGCCCATGCCCGCGATGAAGGGCACGAAAGTGCGGATGAACGGGAAGAAGCGACCAAGGAAGATGGCGAGATGCCCCCACTTGTCGAGGAAGGCCTCGGACTTCTGGAGGCGCTCCGGGGTCATGGCCTTGACCTTGCCGGAGGCGACGATCTTGCGCCCAAAGAAGTGGCCGATCATGAAGTTGCACTGGTCGCCGAGGATGGCAGCGGCCCAGGCCACGGCGAGCAGCGCGACGATGTTGAAGCCGCCGTTGTGCGCAAAGAAGCCGGAGGCGAACAGCAGAGAATCGCCCGGAAGGAACGGGAAGAACACGACGCCGGTCTCGATGAAGATGATGAGGAAGACGCAGCCGTACGCCATGAGCGGGCCGGCGGCGATCCAGGCAGCGATGGCGGAGCGGGGGTCGCGGAGCAGCTCGGCGATGAAGTTGACAAAGCCCATGCGGGTCTCTCCTTTTTTGGATAGCGGTCAAAAAAGCGCCGTTCACAAGTCTGCCCCGCGACATACGTCACGGGGCAGCAAGTTTCAGTTAAGCGCGCTCGATGGGAACGGGTGCCCGCCAGAGGCCCCTTATGGCTGCTGCCTCCCGGCCCTGACCAGGTTCGAGGTGTTGCGTCACCCGCCCCCATTGAACGCGCTCACAGGGGTTTAGTCTAACACGACGAGCAGTTTCCCCGCTTCGTTAGAGACCCATCGCCTGCAGAACGAACATAACAATGGTGAGCACCACAACGGCGATGATGGTGAACCACGTAAGCGCATTCCACGCCCGGCCGTTGCGGAATTTGCCCATGACGTGTCGGTCGCTCGCGATGAGGACCATGAACACGAGCAGGACCGGAAGCAGGACACCGTTGATGACCTGCGCAAGCATCATGATGCCAAAGAGGTCGATGTTGGGGATGACCACGACCACGGCGGAGAAGAAGATAACGGCAGTGATGATGCCGCGGTAAACGGGGGCCTCCTGCCAGCTGCGGTCGCTGCCGCGCTCCCAGCCGAACGCCTCGCAGATCGCGCTCGAGGTGATGCCGGGCAGCACGCACGCCGCGAGGAACGACGCGCCCACGAGGCCGGCGCCGAACAGCACCGTCGCGTACTCCCCCACCAGCGGCTGCAGGGCGAGCGCTGCGTCCTCGGCGCTGCTCACCTGGATGCCCGCCGGAAAGAGCACGGCACCCGTGGTCAAGATGATGAACCAGCTGATGGCGCTCGCCACGATGGAGCCGGTCACGGTGTCGATGCGCTGGTAGGGCAGATCGGCGGCGTGGGCGTTCTTCTCGACGACGTTGGACTGCGCGAGGAACATCATCCACGGCGCGATGGTGGTGCCGATGTTTGCCACGAGCACGCTGAAGTACTTTGGGTCCGTGGAGAAGCGCGGAATCAAGGTGGCGTTCAGGGCGTCTCCCCAGTCGGGGCCGACCATGACGCCGGCGACCACGTACGTGACGAAGACGCAGCTGATGGCCAGCAGGATCTTCTCGATGCGGTGGTAGGAGCCGCTCATGGTAAGCATCCAGATGGCAAGCGCCGCGATGGGCACGCTCACGATGGCCGGCACGCCAAAGAGGCCGAGGCCCGACGCGATGCCGGCGAACTCCGACAGCGTGACGGTGGTGTTCGAGATCAGCAGCGCGAGCATGGCAAGCGCGCTCATGCGCACGCCGAACTGCTCGCGGATCAGGGACGCGAAGCCCTTGCCGGTGACGCAGCCCATGCGCGCGGCGGTCTCCTGCGCGACGATGAGCAAAAGGCACATGACGGGGACGGTCCAAAGCTGGCCGTACCCGAAGAACGCGCCTGCGCTCGAGTACGTGGCGACGCCGCCGGCGTCGGCGCCGGCCAGGGCGGCGACCATGCCGGGGCCCATTGCCGCAAGGACGCGCTTCGGGTCGAGCCTGGTTCGGGCGGGCTTGGCATCCAAAACGTCGGCGACCGGCGCCTCGGTGTGCTTCTTGTCGAGCTCGGACGGCACTAGAAAACCACCGCCTTGGAAACGACGATGGCGACGAAGACCGCGAGGGCAATGAGCATGGCGCACATCGAGAGGGCGAATCCCGAGACGTCCTGGTTGTTCTCGTCACGCTTGCGCAGGAAGGCGAGGTAGGCCGGGCTCAGGATGAAGCTCAGCAGAATCGCCGCGGCCGCGGCCGTGAAGCCGGTGGACACGGCCCTGAGCGCCTCGGGCGAGCCGGCGCGGACCACACTGTCGAGCATGAGCGCCGCGAGCACCGCGACGGCGGCGAGCACGACGCCGATGCCGATGCTCTTCACGGTGAAGCCGAGCACCGACGGCGCGTCGTCGTCATCGGGATCGTTCTGCAGGAAGAAGTTCGTGACGTAGCTGATGGAGTCGTCGGCCACGACGAGTGCCACGGGCAGCGCCGCGCAGGTAAGAAGCACGCTCGAGCAGTCCACGCCGACCATGGGCAGGACGACGGCCAGCGCCGCGGCGCCCGCGATCCACAGGAAGAACCACGCGTTGCGGCGCAGGATCCACACGAGGTCGCCGCCGCGCGAGGAGTCATCGTCGGCAGGAGCGCCGCCGGCGATCTGGAGGTCCTCGGCGTGCTCCTCCTCGAGGACGTCGAGCGCGTCGTCGACGGTGACGATGCCGAGCATATGGCCGTCGTCGGCAACGACCGGCATGGCAAGGAGGTTGTACTTGGCGATCTTCTCGGCAACGTCTTCCTGGTCATCCTCCGGGCTCGCGACGATGACCTCCTCGGTACAGATACAGGTGAGCTTGGTGTCGGGAGACGAGACGATGATCTGGTTCAGGGTGACGACGCCCGAGAGCCGGTTGTTCTCGTCGGTGAGGTAGAGGTAGCGGACCGACTCGAAGTCATCGGCGAGGCCGCGCAGCAGGGCGACGGCGTCGGCGACGGTTTTTTCTTCCGGCAGCGACGCGAACTCCGAGGTCATGATGCGGCCCGCGGTGTCCTCGCGGTAGCCGAGCAGCTGGCGGATGGCGCGCTGCTCCTGGACGCCCATGAGGCGCAGGAGCTTCTCGAGCTCGGCCGCGTCGTCGGGGTCCATCTCTGACAGCATGCGGGAGGCGTCGGACTCGTCCATGTTGCCCATGAGCTCGGCGGCCATCGCATCGTCGTCGAACTCGGCCATGGCGCCGGCCCGCTGCTCGTCGTCGAGCTGCGCGAAGACCTGGCCGCGCAGGCGCGGGTCGAGGCGCTCGATGATGTCGGCGATGTCGGCGGGGTGCATGTCGTCGAGGGTCTTGTGCGAGACCGAGAGCTTGACGTTGGAGAGGTCGCGCTCGACGAGGTCCATGTAGCTCCACGCGATGATGCGCTCGGGCATGGGCTTGCCGAAGGCGCGTGCGAGGCGAAGAACGGTGCGCTCGAGCGCGGGCGACAGCGAGCGCAGGATGCCGCGGGCGCCGACCTCGGCGCCGAGCAGGCGAAGCTGCGTGGAGTTGGTGTCGGAGAGCTTGAGGTCGTTTACGCGGACGACGCGCATGCCGCGGGTATCGACGATCTGCTTGTTGAGGATGTCGCGCGCGATGAGGACCTCATCGGGCTGCAGGTACGAGAAGCGGATCTCGGTCGCGGGGACCTTGAGGTGGATCTCCTTCTCGTCGTAGGTGTCGACGTACTTGCGCCAGCTGATCATAAAGGGGGTGCGGCCGGGCCCCTTGAAAGCAAGGCTGGTCACGCGGGGGAAAACCTCGCCCGTGGCGATGCCGAGGTCGGAAACCGTGCCGATCTTCTCGCCGTCTGCTGCAAAAACAGGGTTGCCCATGAGCTGGGACAGATAGATCATTCGTGCTCCTTACTGCTTGACGCCGGCGCGGCGTGGCTCGAGCACGCCGCAGGTCATCGACTTGCAGGTCGAGGTTTCATGCGGACCCTTCTCTTCAGGGGATTGATGGTTTTACGCCGTTGTGCATTGTACAACATGCGTTCATGCCCGCGTTCAGGGCAAAAGGCAGGTTTGTGTAAAGGTTGCGGGCATGTTTGGCGCGCCGGCAAGAAGGGCATGCTGTAGTTGCGCAGGGAGCGGCGGCACGACGCAGTTTAATCACAGACGCGTGTCACCGCACTGTAAAGCGAACGCGACTCACGCTTGGCAGCTGCCAAAGTGGAGGCCCCGGAGCTCAGCTCCGCAGGGCCTCCGTCTATTTTTAGGCGCCATTTTTAGGCCTTATCGATTTGGGTTCGCGCCCACAGCGGGCCGCTATCAGCGGAAGTGCTTGCCCCGGACGGGATAGTCGCGCCGGGCTTGGGCCAGATAGGCATAGTGCTCCGGCTTGTGGGCGTCGCTCGCGATGTACGCATAGAGCATTTCGTCGAACATCTTTTTTGCGGGCTTCTTTTCGCGCCCAAAGCGGCCACCGGCAACGAAGTCTGCCGAGGCCTGCAGCTTGCAGCCCATGCCCACGAGCCCGCGGGCGAGCCCGATGTCCTTTTGGATGGCCCGATACCGCTCGGGGTGGGCGATGATCACGGTATAGCCCATGCCCTGAAGCGTGTAGATCGTGCGCTCGTACTCCTGGAAATCCGCCGCCACGCAACCGGCGTCGAGCTCGAGCAGGAACTCGGGGGTCTCGGCAAAGCGCAGATAAGGCGCCCATTGCTCCACCCCAAGCTCCACGAGCTTCTTGTGCGCGACCTCAAAACCCATGGCAACGTGCACCTCGGGCGCCGCCTCGGCGGCGGCGGCGGAGAACTCGTCGTAGGCGGCGACCATCTTGTCGTAGTCGAAATAAGGGCTTCTGGCGTGCGGCGTGCACACCATCGAGGTTACGCCGGCAGCGCGGGCAGCCTCGAGCATTCGCAGACTCGCTTCGAGGTCGCCTGCGCCGTCGTCGACGCCAGGCAGGATATGGCAGTGTATGTCGCGCACGGCCGCGGCCCGCCGCCTCTACTTGCTGTGGCCGGCGCGGGGCTGATAGCCGGACTGCTTGAGGAAGGCCATCGTGCTATCGGCCGGCTGCTCGACCTCCGGCAGCGGCTTCAAACCCGCGGGGACGGGCTCGGGCGCAGGGGTCTGGGCCTGGGCCTGGGCGGGCGCAACGGAGCGGGCAGCCTGCGCCGGACGCGCGGGCTGGGCCGGGCGGACGGCCCGCTGCGAGAGCGGCACGTCGGGCATCTTTGGGGCGCTCTGCGAGGAGCCGCCGCTCTTGCGGACGCGCTTGCCGTCCTTGTTGTAGTAGCTGTAGTAGTACTCGCTCTTCTCGCTCTCACAATAGTTGAGCACGGTGCCGAGCACGTTCGCGTCGGCCTTCCTGAGCTGGTCGTAGGAAGCGAGGACCTCATCACGCTTGGCAAAGTCCCGGCGAACGACGAGCAGGGTGCCGTCGGCGTTCTGCGAGATGACCGCGCCGTCGACGAACGCGGAGAGCGGCGGGGTGTCGATGACCACGTAACCGAACTCCTGGCGCATCTGCTCGACCAGCGCCTTGAAGCGACGCGACGCGAGGATGTCCACGGGGTTGGGGATGTGCGGCTCGCAGTCCAGGAAGTACAGGCCGCGGGTGTCCGTCTCGACCGTGGCTTCGTCAAGGGAGGCTTGGCCGGCGAGCACCGAGTAGATGCCGTACTGGGCATGCGACCCGATCATGTTCGCGAGGGCGCGGCGGCGAAGATCGCAGTCCACAAGAAGGACGCTTTTTCCGCTGGCCGCGAGCGCTTGGGCAAGCGCAAGCGAGATCGTGCTCTTGCCTTCACTGGGAATGGAAGACGTAACCGCGATGACGCTCACGGGATTGTCGACGGAGGCGAAGCGGATGTTTGCCACAAGGGTCTTCACCGAGTTCTGAAGAAGCACGCGGTCGTCGGAGCCCCGGGCTGCTTTTTTCTTTTTTCCTAGCATGGGTGACTAACGACCTCCCTCGCGCATCTCGGGGATGCGACCGATAACGGGCGCGCCGAGCAGCTCCTCGAGCTCCTCCTGGCTGCGGATCTTTGTATTAAGCATGTCGGCAAGCACGACTATGGCGACGGCGGCAAAGAGGCCGGCAAGAAGGGCGACGGCAACGTAGAGCTTGCGGTTGGGGCCGCTGGGGTCCTTCGGCGTGGCCGCCTCGTCGATGACGTTGACCGACTGGATGTCCATGACCTGCTGCGCGATGGTGGACACGTTTTCCGCCATGGCGTTGGCCACCTTGGCCGCGCCCGCCGAGTCAGCGCTCGTAACGGAAAGCGAGATCACGCGGGAAGTGGTCTCGGATGTAACGCTGACCTTATATCCCCTGAGGTCGCTAAGGCCAAGGGAGTGGGCGGTCTCGTTCGTTACACGGTCGGAGTTGAGCAGCGTTGCCACGTCGTTGGTCACCATCTGTGAGGCGCTGAGGTCCGAGTAGAGCGTCGAGGACCCCGAGTTCTCGTTCTTGACCAGAACATACATGCTCGTGGTCGCCGTGTACGTGTCGCGCATAAAGAGGCAGCTGTAGACCCCCATGACCAAAGCGCATGCCAGTGGAAGCACGACGACCAGCTTGAGGTGTTTCTTCAGCAGGTCGATTAGTTCAAGAAGCGTCATGTACCGTTCTATTCCTTTCCCGCCGCGCTACTGAATGGACGCGACGTCATCGGTCGTGAGGTCGGCGTTCGCCGCGAGCTCTTTATAGTCCCTAGGGCCAGCGGCGTTTGTCGCCGCCCCCAGATTCTCGTTGTCGACCTGGGCCTGGGGGACCTGCGCCGAGGAGTCGTTCGGGTCGAGGCCGGCGTCGACGCGCTGCATCATAGCACGCCACTCGTCGTACTCGGTGGCCACATAGCTTACCCCGCCCTGCGCCAACGAGTAGCTCGGGGTGGCGCAGGAATAAACTCGCATGCCGCCCTCGGCAGCCTGGATCTTGAGGGCGTAGGAGGCGATGTCGGCGACGCTCAGGTCTGTCGAGATCGACGAGGCGAGGTCGGCGACGAGACCCGGAACCGACGCCGGGGATGCCTCGAGCACCTTGTTGGCGATGGCCTCGACGATCTGGCGCTGCGCCTGCGCGCGTCCGAAATCGCCGCCCGAGACGTTATAGCGCTCGCGGGCGTAGCTCAGCGCCGACGCGCCGTCGAGCAGTTGGTTGCCGGCAGCAAACGACTTGCCGCCATTGCCACTTGGGATGTTCTCGGGGATGTCGACCCACACGCCGCCGAGCGCGTCGACGACCTTCTCCAGGCCGTCGAAGTCGACCTGGACATAGTGGGAGATCTTCACACCGGCGAATTCCTCGACCGCCTTGACGGAGTTGGCGGGGCCGTAATTGAACTCGCCGTTGATCTTCTCGGTGGTGCCCATGAGCGAGGTGACCATCGTGTCGCGCGGAATCGAAACGAGGGTGACCCTGCCGTTGTCGGCATCCACGCGCGCGAGCATGATGACGTCGGAGCGAGAAACGCTGTCCCCCGAGCGTGCGTCCGAGCCGAGGATGAGCGTGTAGAAAGCGTTGCTTTCCTTCTGGTTGCCCTGGGCGGGCGCCGCATCGAGGACCTGCTTGAGCTCTTCTTTGCTCTGAGCGTCAAGCTGCATGGAGCTGTTCACGCTGTTGACCCACAGCATAAGGCCGCCCGCCACGACGGAAATGGCCGCGATAAGCGCAAAGAAGACCTTAGCGGCAAGAGGGGCCTTCTTGACCTTGTGACGATGGCGAACGAGCTCTTCTTGCTGCTCGGGGGCTTCGCCGCGGGGCCCTTGCTCGGCGCCGTTGAGCCTGGCGCCGAGGTTACCGCGCCTTTGCAGCTCCGGCTCCAGGTCGGACTGGAAAGCGCTCTCGAAGCGATCGCGCGGGACCTCGCGCCGCTTGACGGAAGAAACGGCGGGCATCGCCGCGGCACCTTGGAGATCTTCTCGCTCCGCCGCCTCCTTGCACACGGCGTTCGCCGCGTCGCCCTCGAGGACCTCGCAATCGGCGCGCGAGCGCTCGGGCGCATCTGCCGGCGCAGCGAAGTGCGCGGCCGCGCGCTCCTGCCGTTTCTCGTCGTTGTCGTTCAAAGCAAACCCACCGAATCGAAAGGCCGCTTGCCAGGGCGGCACAATAGGTCATTGCGGTTCAGGATACTACAGGACGGATACGCCTCTTTTCAGCGGTGTACCCCCTCCATTGATTTTTCGAGGCCCGAAACCCCTTCCGAGCACTCAAAAATCGCAGGTACAAGCACTGGTTGAGAGCGCGGACCGCCTCCCGAGCACAGGAGACGGTCCGCCAATCCCATCAAATTGCGCCCGCCTGGTCACGCAATCTTCAAGCCCACGAAGGCCTTACTTGCGGTTGGCGCGGTAGTACTCGATGAGGGCGCGGGTGCTGGCGTCCTGCTCCTCGAGCGCGGCGTCGTCGTGGAAGGCCGGGGTGATCTGCTTGGCAAGCTGCTTGCCGAGCTCGACGCCCCACTGGTCGTAGGAGTCGAGGCCCCAGACGGTGCCCTCGACGAAGGTGATGTGCTCGTAGAGCGCGATGAGCTCGCCCAGGGAGTGGGCGTCGAGCTCACGGCCGAAGATCGAGGTGGTCGGGCGGTTGCCCTCGAAGCAGCGGGCCGGGACCATCCACTCGGCCGTGCCCTCGGCGCGGACCTCGTCGGCGGTCTTGCCGAAGGCGAGCGCCTTGGTCTGGGCGAGGAAGTTGCCCAGGAAGAGCTCGTGGACGTCCTGGTCGCCGTCGCGCACGGGGTTGGGCGTGTTGGCGAAGGCGATGAAGTCGGCCGGGATGGCGCGGGTGCCCTGGTGGATCAGCTGGTAGAAGGCGTGCTGGCCGTTGGTGCCCGGCTC
>ERZ507072.1621-NODE-1621-length-10315-cov-4.418908_pt1 | contig 10315 bp, 7 predicted proteins | sample MGYA00512864_ERZ507072 | MGnify/ENA metagenome assembly ERZ507072 | reverse complement strand
CTCTTTCCCTACACGACGCTCTTCCGATCTTCGGTGAGCGCAGGTGCCGGCGCGGAATTCGTTTGTTGAATGGCGGCACCGGAATCGGCGCTGTCATAGGAATAGCCGACGTGGTCGAAGCTGACGGTGATTCCGCCATCGGCCTTGGCCCCGGCCTTGGTACCGGCATCGGTGCCAGCGGTGGCCGGCAGCGTGGCAGTGCCGTGGGCGGGCTCGGGGGTGTCCAGCAGGGCGAAGATCCGTTTGGTGGAGGTCATGCCGTTCATCGCCACGTGGAAGTAGGAGCCGAGTTGGCGCATGGGGATGAAGAATTCGGCGGACAGCAGCACGATCAGCAACAGTCCGGCGAGGGTGAGCGGGAAGCCCGCTCCGAATGGCATCAGGTATTGCAGGCCGTAGGCCAGGTAGGCGAACGCACCGGGCAGGTGGGCGGCGAGCATGACCGGCGACCAGCCGGCGGCGCTGGCTCCTGCGGCGGCCGCGGCGGTATGCGCATACTGCCATAGAGCCACACCAATGCCGGCCGCCGCACCGCCGTAGGCCACGATATCCATGGCGGTCAGCGAGCGCAGCTGGATCTGCAGCACGCGCATGGTCATGACGCGGAAGCCTTCGGCCTTCTTGTCCATTTCGGCGGCGGCACGGTCGTCGGCGTCGAAGTTCTTCAGGGTTTCGAGGCCTTGCAGGTTGTCGAGGAATGCGGCACCCATGTCGGTGTATCGGCCCCAGTATTTTTTGAAGGCGCGGGCGGCGGTCATGGATACGATGCCGGTGACAATAATAATGAGCGGCGCGCAGACGAGCATGGTCACGGCGGCCGGCATGTTGATCGGCGCAATCACGGCGAACAGGGTGATCGGCGCAAGAATCGCATAGAAGAGCTGCGGCAGGAACAGTTCGAAGAAGCTTTGAATCTGCTCGACGCCTTCGCCGGCGGACTGGACCACATCCGAGGTCTTGACGCGCGACCTGTAGGACGGGCCGAGGGCCACCATTTTGCGGTACAGCTTGGAACGCAAAGCGAGCTTGACCCGTTCGGCGGCTTCGGTGCCGAGGCGTGTGGCGTGTGTGGTGGCCAGGTAGCGAACCAGCATGCAGACGATCGCCAAGGCCACGTAAACCATGAGGTCGCCGGCCATCGGGGCGACGGTGGTGCCCGGAACGCCGAACAGATTGGCGGGGCACTCGGAGGCCGAGGCGGCGTTACAGGAGAAAGTGTGTGGGTCGGCTGCGGCGAGCAGTCCTTGCAGCAGCATGACCAGCGAAAGCATGAAGCCGATATTGGCAAGCAGCCCAACCCACATCAGAGCCACTTTGCCGGCTATGAGCTTGCCGAGACCTGGTGCCAATTGGAACAGTCGTTTGTCGAACATGGTTCGCTTCCCCTTGCCGTGTTGTTGCGGTGTTGGTTGCCGTGGTACTGCAGTAGGTCTCGTCATACATCAGTCGCGGGTGCCACCAATCGCATACCTGCACATACCGATGGCGTGCACTGCGCAATCCTATTTACCTTAGGCGAAAGCGCACATACACGCCAGACCTTCAGCTGAGACGACTGTCACGCTGAGCTTCGTTCCCAAATAAGAAGCCACAGACTCCCCAATGCCGACGCCGCCGATGATGCTGGAGCTGATGACCGGACCCTGCAGGGCCGGGCTCAGCACGTACTTGTCCTGCAGGAAGTCGATGGCTCCCGAAATGGACACGGTCATAACCGTAGAGCAAACCGGTTAGACACGGCGTTGTATACAATCCACAAAACCAGACAGACAACTTCTCCATTGCCCACAACGCGCGCAACCTTACGCCAGCGTAATCTAACTCGTCAGAATGGCTCGGGTTGTCAACTTGCCATCATGTTTGTAAGGAATAAACGGCCGTATGCTTACCGAATACACCACGCCCGGCGAATCCATCGAGATCCGCGATGACCAAACTATCTATTCACTGCTCACCGAACGACTGGCCCGCACCGGCGCGGACACGGTAATCGCCGCCAAGAAAATCGGCCCCGGCCGCTGGCAGAACGTCACCACCGGCGAATTCCACGAGCGCGTGGTCTCAGCCGCCAAGGGCCTGATCGCGCTCGGCATCGCTAAGGGCGACGCGGTGACCATCTTTTCCTCCACCCGTCTCGAATGGGGCATTCTCGATTTCGCACTGGCCGCAGTGGGCGCGGTAAGCGTGCCGATCTACGACACCGACTCCGCCCCGCAAGCCCAGCGCATCATGAACGATTCGGCGGTCAAGCTGGCCTTTGCCGACAACCGCGAGCGCTTCGACCGGCTCGACTCGGTCAAGGACCACTGTCCTGCCTTGAAGCAGATTCTCATGATCGAGGGCAACGCGCTGGGCGCGCTCGAAGGTCTGGGCGTGGCTGTTTCGGACGAGGAACTGAACGAGCGCGTGGCCACCGTGCGCGCCGACGATCTGGCCACCATCGTCTACACTTCGGGCTCCACCGGCAACCCGAAGGGTGCCGAACTGACCCACAAGAACTTCGTGTCCATCACCATCTCCGCCTCGCAGGCGTTGCATGAAGTGGTGCTTGACGACCATCCGCGCCTGCTGCTCTTCCTGCCGCTGGCCCACTGCTTCGCGCGATTCATCCAGTACGCCTCCATCGCCTCCGATGACGGCGTGGTCGGTTATCTGCCGGACACCAAAACCCTGCTGCCGGACCTGCGTTCGTTTGAACCGACCTACCTGCTGGGCGTGCCGCGCGTGTTCGAGAAGGTATACAACGCCGCCTCGCACAAGGCCGGTGCCGGCTGGAAGGGCCGCCTGTTTGTCAAGGCCGCCGAGGCCGCGCGCGTCTGGAGCCGCAAGGAGCAGGCCGGCGAGCAGCACACGTTTGCCGAAATCGCCGAGCGCGCCAAGTACGAAACGCTCGTCTACCGCACGGTGCGCGGTGCTCTGGGCCCGAAGATCAAGTACGTGGCCTGCGGCGGCGCACCACTGTCGCTCGATCTGGCGCATTTCTACAACGGCATCGGACTGCCGATGATTCAGGGTTATGGCATGACCGAAACCGCCGCCCCGTTCGCCGCCACGCGCGTGACCGACAATGTGATCGGCACCGTAGGCCAGCCCGCGCCCGGCTCCTCGATTCGCATTTCCGACGAAGGCGAACTGCAGGTCAAGGGCCCGAACGTGTTCCGCGGCTACCACAATCTGCCGGAGAAGACGGCCGAGGCGTTCACCGCCGACGGCTGGCTCAGGACCGGCGACTTGGCCGAGATCGATGATGAGGGCCGCATCGTCATCACCGGCCGCATCAAGGACATTATTATTACTGCCGGCGGCAAGAACGTCTCCCCCATTCCGCTGGAGGAAGAGATCGCCAAGTGCCCGATCGTGGAGCACTGCGTGGTGGTGGGCGACCAGCGCCCGTTCATCGGCGCGTTGGTGACGCTCGATCCGGAGTCGCTGGCATTGTGGCTGCCCGCGCACGGCCTGTCCACGGAGACGCCGGTCGACCGGCTCGCCACGAACGCCGCGGTGCGCGAGGAGATTCAGCAGTACGTGGACAAGGCGAATGCGACGGTCTCGCGCGCCGAATCCGTACGCAAGTTCGCCGTGCTGGACACGCAGTTCACGCAGGAGAACAAGTGCCTGACACCGTCGCTGAAAGTGGTGCGCCCGGCCGTCAATCGCGTGTTCGCCGATGTGATCGACAACGAGATCTACAACGGCAAGCGGTGAGACGCGCGGTTCGTAATCCGACACAAAAAAAGGGCCTTTTGAACCGCACCCCGATTGTTGGACTGGAGTAATCCAGATTCGATGATCGGAGGTGCGGTTTCTCATGTCCAGGGATCGCAGGCGTCATTATGACGATGATTCCATGCGGGTCGTCGCCGGGGTGCCGCCCGGCCCAGGTGGGTCATGCCCGGGTCAGTTTCTTGCTCCTGAGACGCAGCACGACATCGGCGGAGTTGGCGACGCGCTTGGAATGCGTCACCACGATCACGCATTTGCCGAGCTGATGGGCGGCGTGCTGCAGCAGATGAATCACCTCGTCGGTCATCTCCGGGTCGAGGCTGCCCGTCGGCTCGTCCGCGAGGATCGCGCGGCCCGGGGCGACCAGCGCGCGGCCGACCGCCACCCGTTGACGCTGGCCGCCCGACAGGTGCATGATGTTGCGCTTGGATTCCTCACGGCTCAAACCCAGTTCCTCGAGGATCTTCATATCGGCCTTGGCGCTGACCAGCCGCAGGTTCTCTTCGGGGGTGAGGTAGTCGATCAGGTTATGGTCCTGGAACACCAGGGACACGTGCTCCCGGCGGTGCTTCGCATAGCCCGATGCGGCGATGTCCTCCCCTTCGAAGCGGACCACTCCCCGGGAGGGGGCGTCCAGGCCGGCCAGCAGCGACAGCAGCGTGCTCTTGCCGGCGCCGGACGGGCCGGTGATCGCATACATCTTCCCGGATTCGAAATCCGCGCTGACATCCGAAAGAACACGGATCTTCGCCGCGCCGTAGGCGTAATCGACATGGTCCAGTTGCAGACAGTTAGACATGATTGGTGACTCCTAACGCATAGAGGAAAGAATGGATTTCGGGGATTTGGACAGCACGGCGGCGCATGACACGGCAAGAGCCACGGCGATGACCGCGCATCCGAGCAGCAGGATGAGCATCGTCTGCTCAGGCGGCAAGGCCTCCACGTGCAACGATTCCAACGGCGCGACGCCCGAATCGCGCAACAGTCGGGAAGACACGTATCCCGACAGCATGGCGCCGGTGCCCAGCGAACACAGGGCGGCGACCGCCGCCATGAGTCCGGTTTCGATGGCGAGTTGTGCGACGATCCGCATCTTGTCGATGCCGAGGGCCAGAAGCGTGCCTATCTCATGGATGCGTGAGCGAATCCAGAAGACCAGCGCCATCGCCAGCACCAGTACGTCCGCGAGGCAGACGGACAGCAGCACCATGCGCACCAGATTACGCACCGTCTGCACGGATTGCAGGACGCCGGAGAGCCGGGCCGAATCGTCGATGACGTCGTACTTGCCGCCGGCCATGGTCTTGGCCCGTCCAATAGCCGCGGACAGGTCCTGCGGATTATCCGACAGGCATCGGATCATGTCGATCCGGTCGTTTCCGGTCAGAGCGGAAGCTACTCGCCTACCCGAATAGATGAGGTTCTCGGAAGTGTCCGAGGGCAGGGGGCTTTGGGCCTGCACGTTGCCGGAGAAGATCCCGGCCACACGCACCGTGGCGTTGCGCCCCTCCTGCCGGAGACGGAATGTCGAGCCGACCGATAGGCCGTTCTGCATCGCGAAGTCGCGGTGGACCAGCACATTGTCGCCGTCGCCCGAGATATGGCGGCCCTGCTCCAGGCGGTACAGGCCGCTCTGGAATTCCTCGGACAATGAGGAATCGGTGGTGCCCAGCACGCTGACCTGCATGGCCAGATCGGAGTCCAATCGGGGGCCCTGCCGGGGCATGACCGGGCGCGCGCCATCCACCTGCGCCAAGGTCTTCGTCGCATAGGCGGTCTTCGTCACACCGGGGATACGCGAGAACCGGCTCGCCTCCTCGGCGCTAATGGGATTCTCGCCGGCGCTGACAGTAAACCCTATGCCCATGCCCGCGCCGATGCCGTCGGACATGGTACGCAGGGCCGTCGAGACTCCGACCTGCGCCACCAGGCTCGTGAAGACCATCAGCATCAGCAGACCGATGATGCCGCTACGTACCGGCTTGCGTACGATCGCCAACGTGGCACGCTTCCACACATTCATGCTCATCATCGAATCTCCGACAGGTCTCGCGGCGATTTGCGCAGCATCGGCATGCACGCCACCGCGACGCACACCAGCATCACCGCCAACAATCCGAGCGCCACGTACAGCATGGCGGTCCCGTCGACCGACACCGTGAGCGAATCCAGGGTGCGCACCGACATGCTGGATTCAAGATCGCCGCCGACCTGCCCCATGCTGCTCAGCTCCTTCGCCGCGGAGGCGTTCACGGAATGGAGCGCCGTGGCGCCGAGCCATTGGGCCATTCCCTGCGCGCACAGCCAGCCGAGGGCGAGGGACGGCAGACCGATCAGCACCATCTCGGTGAGGTATTGGGCGACCAGGGAGGGCTTGCCGACGCCAAGGGACACCAGTATGCCCATCTCTTGACGGCGGTCGTTCATCCACAGCAGCAGCATGAGACTGAGCACGAGCACGGCCGAGACGGTCACGCCGATCAGGGCTCCGCGCATCATGGAGCGCACGCCGCGGGCGGCATGCAGCATGCTCGATGAATACTGGTCGTTGCGCGTGATCTGATAGTTGTTCCAATCCACCGGGAGTTTCTTCGCGGCATCCATGGTCTTCTCCACGTCAACGCCCTTGGACAGCACGAAGGTGGCGTCCTGGTATATTTCCTTGCCGTCCTTGTACTGGTACAGGTCGCGTGTGGTATCCAGATCGGTGTAGATGGTGTTGGCGGTGAGTTCCGCTCGGCTGGATACCTTTCTGGCGCTGTCGCCCTTGAATATGCCCACGATGGTGGTCTTGACGGTCGCCGTCGAATGTGATTCGTTGTCGGCGTCATAGGCGTTGGCCTTGAGCGTGAGCGTGTCTCCGACTTTGAGCCCGTTGGCTTTGGCGAGATCCTCATGGATCATCGACGTGTACTTGTCGGAGGCCTTCAGATGTCGTCCTTCGGCCATGCCGAGCGTGCGCGACGTGAACACGTTGAGTTTCGACGAATCATTCGTGCCCATGACGTTGGCGGCGTTGCCAAACTGCTGCTCCTGGGTCGCATCGTAATCATCGCCGCCGGGGACCTTCGCCACATTCGCCCCCACGAGATCGGCGGTGGCGTTCTGACGGACCATATACGAATCGACCCCGGGCAGTTGGGCGATCCTGCGCACGTCGGCGGGGCGCACCATGCCGCCTCCGCGAGGCGTGAGCATGCTGCCCTGCATGTTGCTGGACAGCACGAATCCACCGACCGCTTCCTTCTCGATTCGTCCGGCGGCCTGTTGAGCTGCCCGAGAAACCGCGATCGTGGATAGCATGCTCGCCGTTATGATGGTCAGTATTATAAGGAGCACTATGGTTCGCACTCGTTTTCTGAGCACATAGCGCACCGACCGTGCAACGAACGTCATCAATACCTCCTGTGGGACTTGGGCTTTTCGCCCAAAATGCGAAACATGCCGCGTTTCGCCGATTAGTTAGCCGCGACGATACATGATGCACCTCAAGATACGGGAGATATACGCCTTGAGCGAAAAACGGAACAGCGGCGAATGTCGGTTATTCTGGATTTTGGTCCATCTCGGGCCGCGTCGATGCGTCGGCCCGCGAGAAATCAGGCTCGCGCCTCACCTTCGAGGCGGCGAACACGAGAAGCGGCAGAGCGGCGAACGCATAGTTCTCGCATTGGATGTACAGGTATGCGACCAGGACGAGCCAGCAGATGACGGTCTTGTGCCAGACGCCGGATTCGCCCGAACCCGCGCCGGCAACGCCACCACCACTATTACCCCCGGCAACATCAGCAACGTCGGCAACGTCGGCAACGTCGGCGACACAAACACCGTGCGCCAGCCCGTCGGACGATGCGCCATCCGCACCGCCACGGCATACCGTCCTCCCGCGCGTCATGCAGACCATCGAGGCTCCGACCAGCATGGCCAGCCCGATCAGCCCGTATTCGGCGATGACGCTGGTATACGCGCACATCGTCCACACCGTGTCCGCGTTCACGCCGGCCGCGAATCCCGTGGCCGCGCCGCCGTTCATGCCAAGACCGTCCAGCAGCCGTCCGGCTTTGGCCGCGCCGGCCCACACCGCATTGATGATGTTGCCCGCGCCATAACCGGTGAGCAGCGTCCACGGATGGGTGAGCAATCCGCATATCGGATCGAGGCTTTGGTAGATCCGCGCGAAGAACGATCCGTCTCCCTCGGCCCCGTTTTCCGCGATGGCGGAGAGTCTGGAATCCGCCAGCACACCCAGCAGGCCCAGTGCGCATGCGCCGAGAATCTGCAGCATACCCCGGACGCGGCGTGCGCCGTCATGCCAATCGGTGCACGCCACAAGGGCGATCAGCAACGCCACGACGGAATCGATGACGATTCTGGTGCCGGCTTGCATGAGCACCGCGCCGACGGCATACGTGACGATGAGGTCACGCAGCCGTTTGGCGTAGATGCGGTCGCGCCCGCGCATGAGCCACATGAGCGGAAGCAGTATGCCGAACAGGTGCATGCCGATATAGCTGGGCTCGGCGAACAGGAACTGCGGACGGCCGCCGCCCCACACCGAGTTGTCGCTGATGTATTGCCGGTACATGAGGTGCGAGAAATAGTCGGTCAACGGTTTGGCGTGCAGACGGATGGACAGCCATTGCACGACGCCCACTCCGAAGGAAACCCAGTATGATGCGATGAGAATCCGCAATGGCGTACGCCACGGAATGCGCTTGATGTCGAACGCAAGGGCGATCGCACCCAAAGTGGCGAGCACGCCCAGCAATCCGGTGATGCTCATGAACGCGGCGTTGAGGTGGATGCCGAACTTCAGCCATCCCGGGATGGACAGGATTATGCAGGCCACCGGTAGGAGGAACATTGGCAGGTACCGGTTGGCTGCGATGCGCAGTTGCCGCCAATTGCATAGGCAGTACACGGCGAACAGCGCCGGACTGATTGGCGACCAGAACGGCGCGTACAGGCCAAGCGTGGTGCCGTCCACCGGAAGAAAAGCAATGGCCAGCAACAGCCAAATGACGTTGCGTTCCTGCGATGTCAGAAATCGCAGGAACGACCGGTATTGCGGTCGGCCATGATGGTTGCCCGCGTCGATGGTGTCGTTGCGTACGCATGCCTGGTTCATGTGATTCTCCCTCCCCGTCAACCTTACTCGTTCATCATGATGCGCGGACGGGGCATGCTTTCCCCGCTGAAAGTGCAATGGCCCGAACATTGACAAGGTCACACCGAATGCCCCCATCATTGGCACATTGTGCGATCTCGTCGCGGCTGGCTAACGAAATAATGTTGGCCGACCGGTTACATTGGTTCGGTACAGTGGCGGCATTATCGGCCACTGAATCAAGCGATTCGCGGCAGAACGACGAAAACAACACCTGGGCGAAAAGAGGCAGGCATGACTACGAATCGACCGCTCATTGCGGTGACTCCGCTGATGGATTACGGGCGCGATAGTCTGTGGATGCTGCCCGGATATATGGAGGCGATAATGCGGGCCGGCGGTACGCCCGTCATGTTGCCGCTGACCGATGACACCGACATTCTTGCGCAATGCGCCGAACGGTTTGACGCGTTTCTGTTTACGGGCGGGCCGGATGTGGGACCGATGGTTGGTGCAGCGGCCTCCGCCACCGGCCGTAGCGAGGTGCTCTCTCCTGAGCGCGACCGAATGGAATCGATTCTGCTGCCAGCTGTAATGGCTTGGGACAAGCCGATTCTGGGCATCTGCCGTGGCATTCAGTTCATCAACGCAGCGCTGCGCGGCACGTTGTGGCAGGATCTGCCAAGCCAGCATCCGAGCGATATCGAACACCATATGAATCCGCCGTACGATGCGTTCGGACATAACGTTTCCTTGGTGCCCGGCACTCCCCTGGCTTCATTGTTCGCAGGGCAGACTGAGATTGCGGTGAATAGCTATCACCATCAGGCGGTTCGTGAGCCTGCTGCTGGACTCGAGGTCATGGCCGTCGCGCCCGACGGCGTGATCGAGGCCCTGTACCGGCCGGCAAGCCACTTCCTGTGGGCCGTGCAGTGGCATCCCGAGTTTCTCTACAAGGTAGATCCACGCTCGCAGGCGATTTTTGATGCGTTTGTGGGGAGTTGCCGATAACAGCAAAAGGGGCTGCTCCGGTTTCCCGGAACAGCCCCTTTTCAGCGGTAGCAGTCAGCAGACTGATTTAGTCATCAGTGCTGGTTGTTGAGACGGTGGTACATCTCGGACAGCTCCAGTTCCTTCTCGAACTGGCGAGCGGTGGTGTTCTCGTCGATGACGGCGAGCTCAACACCGGCGATGCGGGCGAAGTCTTCCCAAGCCTCACGACCAACGGAGGTGGTCATGCAGGTGTGGTGAGAACCACCGGCGGTGATCCAGCACTCAACAGCGGTCTTCAGGCTCGGCTTCGGCTCCCAGACGGCGCGGGCGCACGGAAGCTCCTTGAGGGAGCCCTGCGGCTCAACGACGTCGACGACGTCCATGAGCAGGCGGAAGCGTTCGCGAACGTCGGACATGGAGACCACGACGGCGTCCTTGGCGGGCTTGCCGGAGAAGACCAGGCGGACCGGGTCGGCCTTGCCGCCAATG
>ERZ507072.1617-NODE-1617-length-10323-cov-4.616284_pt1 | contig 10323 bp, 10 predicted proteins | sample MGYA00512864_ERZ507072 | MGnify/ENA metagenome assembly ERZ507072 | reverse complement strand
GTCCTTCGCCTCGGAAATTTCTGCCTCATTCCCATCCAGCGTAAAGGAGTTCACACCGATGAGTGCGCCGTTTTTCTCTGCAAGCTCCTTGTTCAACGCATCCAGTTCCCCAAGCTCGCCTACGCAGGGACTGCAGGTGGTAAACCAGAAATTCACCACGGTTACTGCATTACCGGAAAACAGCTCGTCACTCTTGACCGGGTTTCCATCCAGATCCTTGCCTTCAAAGGCAGGAAACTTCTGTACACTGCTATCCTCAGAGGAGCCTGCCTGGGCACTGTCCCCAGGGACACTCGTTTCACTGTCCATGGATTGCTCCACGATCTCAGGATATTTTTGCTCCAACTCCGTCAGCTTGTTTTCTATCTCGCTGATCTTTTCAGCAGAGGTTTTGAGCAGCTCATATTCTTCGTCCGAAAACTGATCTTTGACATTCTCTATCGTGTCCAGCAGAAAATCTCCGTAGTTTTTTCCGTTTTCCAGCATGGCTGAACCCTTGTCAGCCTCCATATAGACCTTTTCCCACAAATCGGTATTCTCCGAAAGAATCTCGTTCTCCTGCTCCATCAGCTTCTTATACGTAGAAAGTGCCTCCTGGGCATTTTCTGCTTCCGCCGTCATCGTAACAGCACTGTTGCTCTGATCTGCATTCCCGCTGTTCTTTGTGCCGCAGGCTGTAAGAGAAAATGCCAGCAGTACAGTCAGTCCCAGTTTGATCCATTTCTTTTTGTTCATTTTGATTCCTCCATATTTGTTTTTTTTGTAGTTTTCTTTGTCGTTTCATTTACAGCTTCTTTTGTCGTTTCATTTGAAGCCTCTTTCCCGTCGCCAAAGCCGTAGCGGAAGCAAACCGCACCGGTAGGACAGGCTCGAACGCACATCCCGCAGCGGATGCACTCTCCATGATTGGGTGTTTTTGTCACATCCACATCCATTTTGCAGGCTCTAGCGCATTTCCCACAGGAAACACATTTGCTCTCGTCCACCTTCATCTGAAAAAGGGACACCCGGTTCATCAGGGCATAAAATGCTCCCAACGGACAAAGCCATTTACAGAAGGGGCGATAGAACAATATGCTCAGTACAAGGATTCCCAGCAAAATGGTGAATTTCCATGTAAAAAGAGAGCCAAGTGCCGCCCGGATGCCGGAGTTGGCAATAGACAGCGGGATCGCTCCCTCCAGCACACCCTGAGGACAGAGGTATTTGCAGAAAAAAGGATCTCCCATGCCTACATCGTTTACAGCCAATGCCGGCAGCAAGACCACCATTACCAGCAAAACCACGTATTTCAGATAGGTCAGGGGCTTCAGCTTTTTTGTGGAGAGCTTTTTCGTTGGAATTTTATGCAGCAGCTCCTGAAACCAGCCGAAGGGGCATAAAAACCCGCAAATAAAGCGTCCCAGCAATACTCCCAGCAAAATGAGAAAGCCGGTTACATAATAGGAAAAGCGGAACCGGGAGGAGCCTGCCACTGCCTGAAATGCCCCAATGGGACAGGCGCCGGAGGCTGCCGGACAGGAGTAGCAATTCAGCCCCGGTACGCAGACCGTTTTTCCTTTGCCCTGATACAGTCCGCCCTTGATAAAATTCGGCAGATGCAGATTGGTCAATAAAGCTGCGCCTGCCTGGATCCAGCCCCGAAAACGGGACATAAGCTGTGATACACCTGAAAATTTTTTATCCAATTCCCACACACTCCAGACATAATTTGATGGCTTTACTCAGTACCGTCGCTGCCTCGCCTCTCCAGGCACCAAAGCACAGCATTGCAGCTCCTGTGATCAGCAATGCGATCTGCGCTGCGATTTTTTTCTTGTAACGCAATTTTTTATCATCCTTTCTGTTTTTTACGTTCTGATCATAGCACAAATAAGTTAAAGTCTCTGTTAAGAATGAAAAATTAACACAAACTTTATTTGCTTCTGCTATAATTATGGGAAAACAATCGCTATTAAAATAGGAGGATTCTTATGCACCTTTTGGTTATTGAAGATGAGCGCGTCCTGTGCGAAACAATCGTCCGCAGTCTGCGGCGTCTGGCATACAGCGTGGATCACTGCTACGATGGGGATCAGGCACTGGAGCTTCTTGGCACAGAGCGGTATGATCTGGTTCTGTTGGATCTGAATCTGCCCGGTAAGGATGGCATGACCGTACTGCGCACCTTTCGTCAAAGGGATCGTAAGACCCCTGTGCTGATCCTTTCCGCCCGCAGTGAGGTAAAGGACAAGGTGGAGGGATTGGATGCCGGCGCCAACGACTATCTTTCAAAGCCCTTTCACTTAGCCGAGCTGGAGGCCCGCATCCGCAGCCTGACTCTGCGGCAGTTCACCCAGCAGGATGTGCTGCTGACCTTCAAGGCTCTGAGCTTCGATACCCGTTCCCGCACCGCCACCGTTAACGGACAGACGCTGGCCCTCACCCGCAAGGAAACAGGTATTCTGGAATATTTAATGGTACATCAGGGACGGCCGGTAAGTCAGGAGGAGCTGATGGAGCATGTCTGGGACAACAGCGTGGACAGCTTCAGCAACTCCATCCGTGTGCATATCTCTGCCCTGCGTAAAAAACTGCGCGCTGCATTAGGCTATGACCCCATTCGCAACCGCATCGGCGAGGGCTATCTGATGGGAGGTGACACAGATTGAAAAAAATTTCTCTGCAATGGCGCATCACGCTGATGACTGTTCTGCTCATCGGCGTTACCTGTATCGCCATGAATCTGCTGCTCTGCTCCTCCGGCATCTATTATATGGATACCATCGCCGACACACTGCAGGGCAGCGACAGGATCCTCCTCGACGAGGAAGACACCGTGAGCTTTGATCCGCAGCTGGCAGCGCCTGACGGCGAGCTGACGATCCTTATTGATGGAGCACAGGGCCGCTTTCGCACAACAAACTGGTATATCACGGCGGTGGTGACGGCATTGAGCGGTATTTTTGCCTACTTCGTCAGCGGGCATGCCCTGAAGCCCCTGCGCAGCTTTGCCTCCCAGACAGAAAAGGTACAGCTGAACAATCTGGCAGATATCCGGATCAACGAAAATGTTCTGCCGGAATTCAGACAGCTTGGTCACTCCCTGAACCAGATGCTGGAGCGGTTAAACAATGCCTTTTCTGCCCAGAAACAATTTACCGGCAACGCTGCCCACGAGCTGCGCACACCCCTGGCGCTGATGCAGGCCCAGCTGGAGCTTTTTTGTGCAGAGCATCCCGACATGCTGCCGGAGACGGCAGACTTTCTCTCCCTGCTGCAGGAACAGACAGAACGGCTGTCCCAGATGACAAAAACCCTGCTGGAGATGAGTAATCTGCAGCAGGTAGAACGAAACGAATCCATTCAGCTTGCTCCCATGGTGGAGGAAATTTTCACAGACCTTACGCCGCTGGCGGAGAAATCCGGCATCACTCTGGAGCTTGCAGGTGACGGTGTTATGACCGGCAGCGACGCACTGATCTATCGTATGATCTTCAATCTGACAGAGAATGCGATCAAATACAATCGTCCAGACGGTTCTGTACAGGTCTGCATCACCCAGGAGCCCGAAAAGCTTCTGATCCTTGTTTCCGATACAGGACGGGGGATTCCGGAGGAATATCAGCAGAGTATCTTTCAGCCCTTCTTCCGTGTAGACAAGTCCCGCAGCCGAACCTTCGGCGGTGCAGGTCTTGGTCTTGCGCTGGTATGGGAGATTGCAGCCCTTCACGGAGGCTCTGTCCGGGTTGCAGAAAGCTCAGACAGCGGAACCACCATCGCTGCAGAGCTGCCACGCTCCGGCAATCATGCAGCAGATCCCAAAAACGAAATGCTTTAGAAACAATAGAATGCTCGCTCTGCGAGCATTCTATTGTCATGAATCAAAACGAACAGAAATGAGAGGAAAATATGATCGATAAAATGATGATCCGTGGGGCAAAGGTCCACAACCTGAAGAATATTGATGTGGATATTCCGCTTGGAAAAATCGTGGGAATTGCAGGCGTGTCCGGCTCCGGCAAATCATCCCTTGCATTGGGTGTGCTCTACGCTGAGGGCTCCCGGCGCTATCTCGAAGCCCTCTCCACCTATACGCGCCGCCGCATGACCCAGGCCTCCAGGGCCAGTGTGGATGAAGTCCTGTATGTTCCCGCTGCACTGGCACTGCATCAGCGCCCCGGTGTGCCGGGTATCCGCAGTACCTTCGGCACAGGAACAGAGCTGCTCAACAGTCTGCGCCTGATGTATTCCCGTCTTGCCAGCCACCGCTGTCCTAATGGACATTTCCTTTCTCCGTCTCTGGCTGTAGCCGCAGGAAAAGAGCTTGTCTGTCCGGAATGCAGCGCACATTTCTATGCACCGTCTGCAGAAGAGCTGTCCTTTAATTCCCAGGGAGCCTGTCAGAGATGCGGCGGCACCGGGATCGTCCGCACTGTGAATCCGGATACACTGGTGCCGGATGACTCGCTGACGATCAACGAAGGAGCTGTTGCCCCCTGGAACAGCCTGATGTGGTCCCTGATGACAGACATTTGCCGGGAAATGGGTGTGCGCACGGATGTTCCGTTTCGGGAGCTGACAAAACAGGAAAAGGAGATCGTATTCCACGGTCCTGCTGTGAAAAAGCACATTCTTTACCGTCCGAAAAAATCTGACTCCAACGACTTTGCAGAACTGGATTTCACCTATTTTAATGCCATCTACACCGTAGAAAATGCCCTTGCCAAGGTCAAGGATGAAAAAGGCATGAAACGGGTGGAAAAGTTTCTCAAAGAAGATATTTGCCCGGATTGTCATGGCACACGCCTGTCTGCCGCTGCCCGTGCGCCGAAGCTGCAGGGTATTTCGCTGGATGAAGCCTGCGCTATGACACTCTCTGAACTGGTCGTCTGGGTAAAAGGCGTCCCCAAAGCCTGCCGGAAGAAATGCGTCCCATGGCCCAGAGTATCTGTGAAGCCTTTCAAGCTACCGCAAAGCGGCTGATGGACTTGGGACTCGGCTACCTGACCCTTGATCGATCCGCATCCACACTCTCCACCGGCGAGCGGCAGCGGATGCAGCTGGCTCGCGCCGTGCGTAACCGCACCACCGGCGTCCTCTATGTACTGGATGAGCCCTCCATCGGTCTGCACCCTTCTAATATTGTGGGGCTTACCGGTGTACTGCAGGATCTTGTTGCTGACGGAAACTCCGTCATTTTAGTCGATCACGATACGCAGATTTTGAAGGAATCCGACTGGCTCATAGAAATGGGTCCGGAGGCCGGCGCAAAAGGCGGTCACATCATTGCGCAGGGCAATATTTCCACCATCGCAGCAGATCCTGCTTCCCAGATCGGACCGTTTCTTTCCGGCACAGCGAAAGCCAGACTGCGCCCCTGCATCGAAAAGGAAATGCTCTTTACAAACGGCAGGATTCACCTGTCCACGGATCGGATCCATACCGTAAAGCCCCTGGAGGTCGATATTCCAAAAGGACGGCTCACAGTTGTCACCGGGGTATCGGGCTCCGGCAAGACCACTATGGTACTGGAGAGCCTGATTCCTGCACTGCAGGCAAAGATCAGCGGCAGTGCACTGCCTGCCCACATCCGTGCAGTCGATGCCGACGGCATTGCACACGTCAAGCTCATGGACGCCACGCCCATCGGCATCAACGTCCGCTCCACTGTGGCAACCTATGCAGGCATCCACGACGAGCTGCGCAAGCTTTATGCGAAGTCTCCGGATGCCAAAGCCCTCGGCTACAAGGCCAGTGATTTTTCCTACAACACCGGGACGCTCCGTTGCCCCGGCTGCGACGGAACCGGCGTTGTCAGTCTTGATGTACAATTCCTGCCGGATGTGAACATCCCCTGCCCGGACTGCCGGGGCTCCCGCTACAGCAAGGCAGCTTACACAGTAAAGCTCACCAATAAAAGCGGCGCGCACATTTCCTTACCGGAGCTGATGGATATGGACGTAAACACCGCCATCGACTTTTGCAGGGATATAAAAAGCGTCAGCCAGAAGCTGGAAATTCTGAAGCAGCTCGGACTCGGCTACCTGACCCTTGGCGAAGAAACACCCGGACTGTCCGGAGGCGAAGCACAGCGGCTCAAGCTTGCCAGCGAGATTGGAAAGACCCAGGAGGATTCCGTATTCGTCTTCGACGAGCCCTCCATCGGTCTGCATCCGCTGGATGTGCAGGTTCTGCTGGGCGTCTTTCAGGCGCTTCTTCATCACGGTGCGACCATTGTCGTCATTGAACACGACCTGGATGTGATCAAAAATGCGGACTATGTAATCGACATGGGACCGGGCGGCGGCGAAGCGGGCGGACAGATCATAGCCAGCGGGACGCCGCAGGAAATAAAGGAAAACCCAAACAGTATTACCGGGAACTATATCTCATAAACTTCGTTCTCGAGGTGGCTTGTCTTTCTCAGCCGGCCAGGATTTTCTGAGTGCCGCGTAGGAAATCAGAAAATCCGCAGGCCGGCCGGCTTTTACTTTATCAATAATTCTCGGAATAGCCTTCTTTCATGCGTTCTATCGTTTGTCCCATTGGCAGCTTTCCCGGAAAAGTAATTTCCAATCGGTTGTCATACATGTTGGGGTCAGGGACCGGATTACTGTCATTCATAACTTTTTATACCCTTCCAAAAGTTACTGACACATTTTTCTCTTTCACACAGTATATTACAGCTGATTATACTTCGCTGCACTTCCCTTTGCTTTTTCCACTGGATACTTTGCCTCATTCTGTGCCATCTTCATATTGATGATTTCATCTGCGTCCAGCCCCAACTTGTCCAATAGATTCTGGCAATAAACCATGACATCCGCTATTTCCTCTTTTACATGCTGTAAATCATATTCCTCATCATTCCATTGAAAACATTCCAGAAGTTCAGCTGCTTCAATCACTATTGATTTTGCAAGATTTGCCGGAGAATGGAACTGATCCCAATCCCTATCCTCTGTAAATTTTCGAATTCGATCTATTGTTTCCTGTTTCATATTCAAATCTCTCCTATTATTGATGATACATATTTTCTCAAATTGTCATCGCAAATGTACAAATATGTTCCCTTAATTCCTCTCGTCATAAGTACATAATAAATATGCTTTATGTATTCTAACAATTCTTCCTTCGAAGCTGTTTTTCTACCATTTTGATCATAATAATTTTCAGGTCTAACAATTATTTCTTTGCTTTCAGGATCATAGCCGATCTCATTCCCCATAATGACAAATCCATAATTCAAATCAAAACCTTGTATTGTATGAATACATCCAACTTGCTTATCAGCACCTTCAGAAAGCACCCAATTCTCTAATCTATAATTCCATTGCTTTTTAACACCATCCAATTCCATATCGTAAAGAGACTTATCCTTTTTACTCTTCCACTCCCAGGCATATCCCGCAATCATGCGTGACAAAGTAAACTCATCCTCCAGTTTTTGCTGAAGATTATTAAACCTGTTAAAATCACTCATTACTTTGAAATCATAATTTTCCAAGCAAGCTTGTTGATTACATTTTCCAGAAAGAATACTATTCACCAAATTAATATAATCATTTCCACCATTTACTCTCATTTGTGTAAGTAAACTATAATACGTGACTAATCTGCGATTCTGTTCCAATTTCATTTTTTCATCAAATCGCTCTATATTAATTCCAGATGGGCCAACTACCTGCATTTTATCATAAAACAAAATTGGGCAATCGCACTGTTGCATAATCCAATCAAGTTCGTCACTTTCGGTCGTCAACCCCAGTGCCTTACAATTCGCCTTAAAGCTGGCTCTATTTACAATATTTTTATATTGGTGCAATCTATGTGCCTCATCAACAAGTAAAATATCATAATGTTGCTTTACAATATCGGAAGGTCCAATTACATCTGTCGCTTTTAATCCGTAAATACTTCGAAACACTTTAGACAACGTTTTCCGCAAGGATGTAGGAGGAACAACAAATCCTATTTTTTTATCCTTATATTCTTCACTATCACGAAGTAACTTCATAATATAAATTGCTACAATAGTTTTTCCACTTCCAGGCATACCATTAACAACAATTGCCTGATATGGATTTTGTTTAATTCTCTGCGTTATTTTATCAACCGCATCTCGCTGATCATCATTCAGTTCCTTGAACGGACTATATTTAAATAGATCTGAGTTTTCTATTTCTTCAATTGAATGCTTAGCTAATTTTTCTCGTTGTAATTTATGCCAAAGAATATGAAAATCCACGTCATATTTTTCTTTGTCAAAGTATTCCTTATCCGCAATTCCGGCATTTTTATTTGTAACAACAAATTTTTCATCTGCAACAATATACTGAATAAGTTTTGACTCATAATCAAAAGTTACCGACTGATTGAACTGTTTCGAATAGATAAAATGTACTTTATCAAATATGGATTTTTCAACAGACATGTGATGTTGATTCATACGTGTTTTTACATGATTTGATTCACCAATATAAGCCTCTTTCCCATTCTCTAAAATATAAAGCATTGGCCAATTCGTAAGATAATTTTCCGTTCCATATTCTTGATTTTTAAAATCGCCCTCAATAATTTTAAACATACACTAATCCTTCTTTTCAAACTAGAACTTAAGGTCATCTATTTTCTGCTCGGTCACATTTCTTTTTTATATCTTTTCCGATATTGTGACACATTCCATTAAAACTTAAATATATGCAGAACGCTACTTTATACTATTTGCATCTAATAGATTATAATTATATGTTATCTTACTCTCCCATACTCTGAAATAATTTCAATACATCTCATGTTTCTATTAATCCCGGTCGAACAGACCATCAAACAATGTGACGATCAGTTCAATACATCTCAATTTGACCGGGGTCTGCCCCCTGACCTCTCATCGCTTCCCATCCCGGCTTCAAAGAAATATTTCATTGATTTTTCTGCTGTTTATCGTGATAATCGGCAAGAATCTTATCCAGCGTAATGGATGTCATGCTGGCAATCACATCTGTTTTCAACTCTTCGTAGGTATCATCCAGCACTGACTGAATCTTCCTGCCCACAGGGCAAAATGGTGATGGTGACGAATGAATGCCGATCATTTTGTCAATGGCATCCGGTTCCACTGCTGTACAAATCCGATAAAGTGTTATCTCTTCAGGTTCTGCTGCAAGAGTCGCACCGCCAGTACCGGACTTCACATACAGAACACCGCTTTTTTTCAGCGCACTGAGAATACCCCTGATTGTCACCGGATTGCAGCCGGTAGAAAGCGACAGCAGTTCGCTCGTCACTTTATTCTCTGTTCCATATTCATGGATAAAGATCAAACAGTGAATTGCAATCGAACATTTGTTACTGACATGCATAATCTTTGCCCTCCACTTTCATATTAACATAGTACCCTCCTGCTGTAAATATTGACACGACACCTCACGACTGCTATACTGATATTAATATTGTAATTCTATTTTTTACAACAAAGGAGTGTTTATAATGAAGTGCTATCAGATTCTTTTCAGTCCCACTGGCGGAACCGAAAAAGTCGCCGCTGCAATCACTCAGAACTGGCCGGGAGTCCAGACGATTGATCTTTCATCTACCTCCACAGATTTTGCATCGTTCTTCATTGAATCCGATTCACTGGTGCTTGTCGCCATGCCGTCTTTTGGTGATGTAGCCCCACAGCTGGCAATTGATCGTTTTGCTCAGATCAATGGAAATCGCGCGAAGTGCGTTCTTGTGGCAGTATATGGGAATCGCGCCTATGGGAGTACGCTTGTTCAAATGGAGGATACTGCAAATGCTGCTGGCTTTCAGGTGATTGCCGCCATTTCTGCCATTGCAGAACATTCAATTATTCACGAATATGCCGCAGGTCGTCCCAATGCAGAAGACTGCAAACAACTCTCTGCATTCGGTACCAAAATTTTTGAAAAAGCACTATCCGGCTCCCTGGCAGTTCCCGCCATTCCCGGCAAGCGTCCTTACAAAAAATCCAGCAGCGGATTTGTTCCCTCTGCTGATTCTCATTGCACAAATTGCGGTCTGTGCGCGGAGAAGTGTCCTGCTCAGGCGATTTCCAAGGACAATGGCAAGGTCACCGATAAATCCAAGTGCATTTCCTGTATGAGATGTGTCTCAATCTGCCCTGTTCATGCACGCAGCCTTAACAAGGTAACGGTTTCTGTTGTGGCATCAGCTATCAAGAAAGCCTGTTCCGTTCAGAAATCAAATGAACTTTTTCTATAAGAGGACAAACCTTTGGATGGGTTTTGACCGGGGTCAGCCCCCTGGGTTTTAAGCCAGTTGTTGCAAACGATTAACCTTTTCTGTATTTTGTTTTTC
>ERZ507072.1615-NODE-1615-length-10331-cov-3.977618_pt1 | contig 10331 bp, 6 predicted proteins | sample MGYA00512864_ERZ507072 | MGnify/ENA metagenome assembly ERZ507072 | reverse complement strand
CGCCGCTACGCGCTCGACCTGCGCGCCAACCCGCCGCTGCGCACGCATCTGCTCGACCTCTGCAGGGGTCTGGGCGAGCTCGGCGTCTGGACGCGCCTGCACTACGTCTATCCGTATCCGTCCGTCGACGAGATCGTGCCGCTCATGGCCGAGGGCCTGATCCTGCCGTATCTCGACGTGCCGTTCCAGCATGCGCACCCGCGCGTGCTCAAGGCCATGAAGCGCCCCGCGAGCGCCGAGAAGAACCTCGAGCGCATTGCCGCCTGGCGTGCGGTCTGCCCCGACATCACGATCCGCTCGACCTTCATCGCGGGCTTCCCCGGCGAGACCGAAGAGGAGTTCGAGTACCTGCTCGACTTCCTGCGCGAGGCCAGGCTTGACCGCGTGGGCTGCTTCGCCTACTCGCCCGTCGAGGGCGCCCAGGCCAACCGGCTCCCCGGTGCGCTGCCCGACGAGGTTCGCGAGGAGCGCCGCAACCGCTTCATGGAGGTTCAGGCCGAGATCTCGGCCGAGAAGCTCCGCGCCAAGATCAGCACCGTCGAGGAGGTCATCATCGACGAGTACGACGACGAGGCAGGTCTTGCCATCGGTCGCACGAAGGCCGACTCTCCCGAGATCGACGGCAAGTGCTATGTCGAGACCCTCACGCCCTACAAGCCGGGCGACTTCGTGAAGGTCCGCATCACGGGCAGCGAGGAGTACGACCTCGTGGGCACGCCCGAAGACGAGGTTCAGACGAGCTGATTCGTCCGAAACGCATCACGCAGAAGGCTTCGAGAGCCCAGGAAACAGGCGCTCTCGAAGCCTTCGTCGTTTTCGGAAGACGGGCGCGGAAAAAAGTGAATACATCTTTCGGCGAAAATTGGAAGTAGTCGCCCGAAGGGGCGCGAAAACTTCAATACAATGTCCGTTCCTCTGATTCCGCCGTTTCAGGTCAGGCTCCTCCGAGCCAGAAGCTGCGGCCGGTTTGGAAAACGACGCCTCGTCCGAGGACGCTTTCCAAACGGGCCTCGCCCACAGTTATTCAAACATTCCGGAGCTTCCCATGACCGACAACAGCGCACTGCGTCCCGACGCACTCACCCCGAAGGAAATCACCGAAAAGGTGCTCGGCCTCGGGGTAACCAAAAGCAGCATGGATCTGCGCACCCAGCTGCCCCTCACCGTACTCGCCGGCTTCTACATCGGGCTCGGCGGGCTCTTCTGCACGCTCTTCATGAGCGACTCCACGCTTCCCTTCGCAGTGCAGAAGTTCATGGGCGGTGCCGTCTTCTCGCTCGGCCTCTACCTCGTGCTAGTCGCAGGTGCCGAGCTCTACACGGGCAATACCATGCTCGCGGGTGCGGCCGTCGACGGTCGCATCAGCTGGGGCGCGGCGGTCATGAACTGGGTGCGCGTCTGGCTCGGCAACTTCGTCGGGGCCCTCGCGCTCGTCACGCTCGTCTACTTCGCGCACGTGGCCGACACGGGTCCCATGGCCAAAGGCATGATGAGCATCGCCGTCGGCAAGCTTTCCGCCGACTGGACGACGATCATGATCAAGGGCATCCTCTGCAACCTGCTCGTGTGCCTCGGCGTCTGGGTGGGCTATGCGGGCCGCACCGTCGTCGACAAGGCCGTGGGCGTCGTGCTTCCCGTCTCCGCCTTCGTGGCGCTGGGCTTCGAGCACTGCGTGGCGAACATGTACTTCCTGCCGCTCGCCTTCGTCCTCAAGCTTTCGGGCTACGCGCCCGAGGGCGTGCCGCTCGACGTGATCACGATCGAGAACATCGTCAAGAACCTCTCTGCCGCCACGGTCGGCAACACCATCGCGGGCGTCGTTCTCGTCCTCATGTACTGGGCTGCCTTCAGAAAGCGCGCCTGAGTATCCTGAAACGGCTTCCCGAAGCCGCCGTCGCCCGCGGGCACGGCGGCTTTTTTCAGGCCTGAAGCGGGTGCCGCACGGGCTCGCCCTGCGGAAAATGCGTATTTCCGCTCGCACGGTTCCATGCGGTATTATCAACAGGTTATTCATGACTCCGCGAAACGCCCGACGGGCTTCGCGGGCCTGTTCGGAATTGACTGATGTTCAGAAAAAGCATGCTGGCGGGCGCAACGGCGCTTGCAATCCTCGGCTTCGCCGTTTCGGCGCAGGCCGTCTCGCTCGGCGACCTGACTGTCGAAAGCAAGCCGGGTGAGCCCCTTGAGGCCCTGTTGGAGATCAACGACCTCGATCTGACGATCTCTCCGCTACTCGTTCGCGTGGCGCCTCCCGCCACCTACCTGCGCGAAGGCGTGAACTGGCCTTCCCAGGTTCAGGACCTCAAGCTTGCGCGCGACGGCAGCAACGGCACCGTGCGCCTGCGCCTCTACGGCGAGCAGGCCCTTCAGTCAGGCAGCTTCCCGCTTCTCATGGAGATGAACGCAGGCGGCACCGTCACCGTCCGCGCCTATGAAGTGCAGACGAAGGACGGCTCATTCGTCGTGACACCTTCGGCCGAACGCACCACCGTCAAGGGCGAGCCCCGCCGCCTCTCCCCCGAGCCGCTTGTCGTGCCCAGAGAGCCTGAGGCCGCTCAGGACAATCAGGAGGCGAAGAAGGAGGGCAAGGCCGAGACGAAGTCCGAATCCAAGGCCGAATCCGGGGCCGCAGCGCTCGCCGTGAAGACGGCTGCCGCCCCGCAGAAGGAAGTCTCCGCCGCCTCTGCCGAGAAGCAGGGGAAGATCCGCCGCAAAGGCCGCTATGCGCCCAACGTCGTCAAGGAATACGTGGCGCTCAACGGTTTCGACGCTTCGCAGGCCTTCCACGTGCAGCAGGACATGACCCTCTGGTCCGTCGCCTTGCTCTACTGGCCGAGCTACCGCGGCGCCACGCTCGAGCAGCTCGTCATCGCATTCCGAAACCTCAACCGCACCGCCTTCAAGGAAGGCGATCCGGGCAGGCTCGAGGTCCGTTCCGTCCTCAATCCGCCGACGGTCGAGGAGGTCCTCGCCATTGATCCCGTCGCCGCCTTCCACGAAGTGCACGGTGCGGACACGGCCATTCCCGGCCCCACGCAGAATCTGATTGACGCCCAACGGCTCTCCGGCGAGGCCGCCGCGAAGGTGGCCGATGCTCAGGACCGCGAGCGCACCGCAGGCAAGGCCCCCGAGGTCGTCGCCGAGGCGGGCCAGCAGGCCCTTGAGGAGGAGAAGGCCGAGGCCGTCAGGGAAGAGGCCGAAGCCGCTGAGGCGCGTGCCGAAGCAAAGGCCGCCGAAGAGGCCGCGGAGAAGGCTGCAGCCGCAGAAGCTGCGGCCGCTGAAAAGCCCGCCGAGTCCGCCAAGCCGGCAGAGCCCGCCGCCGATGCGCCCAAGGTCGAGCCCGTCAAGACCGAGGCGCCCGCCCGGCCGGCTGATGCCGCAGGCTCCGGCGGCACGAACAACTTGCTCCTCTGGGGCGTCGGCGCCCTCGTTCTGGCGCTTCTCGCCTTCCTCGGCCTTCGCTCGCGCAAGCGTGAGGAAGATCCCGTCGAGGAGAAGAAGCCCGTTGCCGTCCAGATTCAGAAGGATGTCCCGCCAACCTCCGAAGCCCAGCTCAAGGCCGTCAGCACGACCGTTGACGAAGCCGTGAAGAACGGTACGACCGCCGGCGCCATGGGCGCGGGCGCGATGGCCTACGCCATGGCGCAGAAGAACGAGACCCGGAATTCCGAAAAGGCTCTGAAGTCCGAAGGAACCGGGGCCCCGGCTGACCAGCCGTGGCTCGAGCCCGATGACGACGAGCTGCCGCCGCTTGACGAAGAGGAGAAGGGCCCCGTGCTCGGCGCCTCCAGGCAGGCTGCCGCCGTTCTCGAGGGCGTCTCGCTCGAGCTTGACGATGCGGTCGCCCCCGCTCAGACTTCCGCCCCCGCCGCCGCTCCTGCAGCTGCCACGCCTGCTCTCGCGGAGCAGAAGCCCGCAGAACAGCCCGAGCCCGCGGAACCCGAAACCGACAAGGAACGTGCGCTTGCCAAGGCGCTTGACGCCAAGCTCAAGCTCGCCACGAGCTTCGTGAGCCTCGGCGCCGTGGACGAGGCCCTCGAGCTTCTCCAGGAAGTGAAGCGCCGCGGCGGCGACGAGCTTCGCCATCGCGCCGAAGTCCTTGAAGAACGCATCAAGACTCAGACGGATCCGAAGTGAAGATAGCGCTTGGCATTGAATATCGCGGCACGGGCTTCAACGGCTGGCAGATCCAGCCCGACTGCCCGTCCGTGCAGCAGGCGCTTGAGGATGCGCTTGAGACCTTCCTGCAGGTGAAGACGCCGACGATGTGCGCGGGTCGCACGGATACGGGCGTGCACGCCATGCAGCAGGTGGTGAGCATTGAGACGCAGGCCGACCGCCCCGAGCGCAGCTGGGTGCGCGGCCTCAACACGTACCTGCCGCCCGGCGTCGCCGTGCGCTGGGCAAGGCGCGTCGACGACGACTTCCACGCGCGCTTCTCCGCACGCTCGCGCACCTACGAGTACTGGATTTACAACGATCCCGTGCGCTCTCCCATTCTCGACGATCTGACGGGCTGGGTCTTCCGCCCGCTCGACGTCGAGCGCATGCGCGAGGGTGCCGCCTGCCTCGTGGGCGAGCACGACTTCACGAGCTTCCGCGCCTCCGAGTGCCAGGCCTCGGGTCCCGTGCGTACGATCCGCCGCCTCGAGCTTGAGCGCCGCGGCCGCCTCATCGGCGTGCGCATCGAGGCAAATGCCTTCCTGCAGCACATGGTGCGCAACATCGTGGGCACGCTCATCTACGTGGGCACGGGCCGCGAGAAGCCCGAGTGGGTCGAGGAGGTCCTCAAGGCGCGCAGCCGCGCCGCGGCCGCGCCCACCTTCAGCCCGAACGGCCTATACCTGATGGGCGTGGGCTACGAGGATCCGTCCATCCCCGCCGCGGGGCCGAGTCCCTTCGGCTGGGAGGATCCCGAGCATCCTTCCGCTAATCCGTGAAGCCGATGCGGGGCGCGCCTTTGGGATTCCTCCCGGGCGATATAATTGGCGCAGTTTTGAAACGGTCCGTCCCCGCCGTCGCACGGCAGGGAGCGGACGAACCTGAAATGAAGAGCTTATGAGCTGGATTACGCACATTCTCCCCAAGATCAAGCGCGAGGACGACAACGAGCGCAAGCCGAGTCCGATTCCCGAAGGCGTCTGGACCAAGTGTCCGGGCTGCGAGCAGCCGCTTTACACGGAAGAGCTCCGCGCCAGCCTTCAGGTCTGCCCGAAGTGCGGCTACCATCACCGCATCGGCGCCCGCCAACGCCTTCTCGCCTTCCTTGATCCCGAGAGCGCCGTCGAAATCGCCGCCAACGTGCGCAGCGTGGACCCGCTCGGCTTCGTCGACAGCAAGCCGTATCCGAAGCGCATCGCCGCGGCCGAGGCGGCCTCGGGCGAAACCGACGCGCTCATCGCGATGTCGGGTACGTTGCGCAGCCAGCCGATCGTCGCGACGGCCTTTGAGTTCCGCTTCCAGGCGGGCTCCATGGGCAGCGTCGTCGGCGAGCGCTTCTCCCGCGCCGTCGACGAGGCGATCCGCCTGCACGCGCCCTTCGTGTGCTTCGCGGCTTCGGGCGGCGCCCGCATGCAGGAGGGCCTTCTCTCCCTCATGCAGATGGCCAAGACGACGGCCGCCATCACGCGTCTGCACAAGGCCGGGCTCCCCTTCATTTCGGTGCTCACCGACCCGACGATGGGCGGCGTCTCCGCCTCGTTCGCTTTCATGGGCGACGTCGTGATCGCCGAACCCAAGGCCCTCGTGGGCTTTGCGGGCCCGCGCGTCATCGAGCAGACCGTGCGTGAAAAGCTCCCCGAGGGCTTCCAGCGCGCCGAGTTCCTGCTTGCCAAGGGCCAGATCGACATGATCGTCGACCGCCGCGAGATGCGCTCGCGCATCTCCTGCCTCACGCAACACCTGATGCGCAGGCCGCCCGTGGCGGGCGCCTGACGCACGGCTCTCCCGACCCGCACGCATTTTCGAGCCGCCCGAGACGAGCGCAGGACGCATCGTTCGGACGGCTTTTCCATTTTCCAGACTGGAGATTTCCTTTCATGTTTGATGCCAAGACCCTTGACGCGTGGCTCACGCACATCGAAGTGCTGCACTCGAAGCCCATCGACCTCGGACTCGATCGCATGAAGACCATGGTCGAGCACATGGGGCTCGACTTCTCGTCCCGAACCGTCATTACCGTGGGCGGCACGAACGGCAAGGGCTCGACCTGCGCGATGCTCGAGAGCATCTACCGCGCGGCGGGCTACACGACCGGCATGCACACCTCGCCGCACCTCATCCGCCTCAACGAGCGCTGCGTAGTCAACGGGCGCGAAGTAGACGACGAACGCCTCATGGACGCCTTCCGCGCGGTCGAGAAGGCCCGCGGCGACATGACGCTCTCCTACTTCGAATACACGGCGCTCGCCATCCTCAGGATCTTCCGCGAGGACGAGCTCGACGTCGTGATCCTCGAGATCGGGCTCGGCGGCCGTCTTGACGCCATCAACACGATCGACTCCAACGCCGCCGTCATCTCGACGATCGGCATCGACCACGTCGCCTTCCTCGGCAACACGCGCGAGGCGATCGGCCTCGAGAAGGCTCACATCTACCGTCCGGGCTGCCCCGCCGTCTGCGCCGACGCCGACGTGCCCGCCACGGTGAGGAATCATGTCGAGCAGATCGGCGCGAAGCGACTCTTCGCGGGCGAGGACTGGACGGTGACGGTGAAGGAGAACGGCACGTTTACGTTCGCTCAGGGCGCGACGCTCTTCGAGGACCTGCCCGAGCCCGCGCTCGCCGGCGTCAACCAGTACCGCAATGCGGGCGGCGTCCTCTCCGTCATCGCCTCCCTGATGGACCGCGTGCCCGTCACGCTCGACGACATCCGCACGGGTCTGCGCCAGGTCCGCCTGACGGCCCGCTTCGAACTCATCACCACCGATCCCGTGCCCACCGTCATCGACGTCGGTCACAATCCGCAGGCGGCCGAGGTGCTTCTCACCAACGTCGTCCGAAGCCGCAGGCCCGGCGAACATACGATCGCCGTCTGCGGCATGCTCGCCGACAAGGACATGGCGGGCGTGACGCACATTCTTGCCGACGCCTTCGACGAGTGGCACGTCGCCTCCCTCACGGGGCCGCGCGCCGCCACCGTAGCACAGCTGCACGAAGCTATGCTTACGGCTGGCTTCGAGCCCGGCCGCATCCACGAGCACGCCGACGTTGCGCAGGCGCTCGCCGCCGCGCGCGAGAGCGCCGTAAAAATTGCAGGCGGCGCAGAATCGGGCGCGGAACAGGCTGTTAGAATCGTCGTATTCGGCTCCTTCGTCACCGTGACCGCCGCGCTCGAAGTCTTCGCAGGGGAAGGCATCGCTCGCTGATGCAGCGAAGGACCGGAAGACCCAACACCACCTGAGGGGCCACACGCCATGCAGTTTCCCAATCCGTTCAAAAAAGAGAAGCCGGCCGAACAGGCCGCCGAAGCGCCCCGCATCGAGCCTCAGCTCGGAGGCGAAGGCGGAGAGCCCTCCCCCTGGGATGTCCGCGAGGATCCGCCGGCCTTCAACGTCGTGGGCGAGGAAAAGCCGCTCGTCGAGCCCGAACGCGCTGCCGAGCCCGTTCCGGAGTCCGTTCAGACTCCCGTTTACTCTCCCGCGGCGCCCGCAGCATCTGCGGACCCTGTTGCACCCGCTCCCGAGTCTGCGCCGCGCGGCTCCCTGTTCGTCGAGCCGAAGGCTCCGCAGCCTGCGGCCAAGATCGAGCCGCGCCTCGCGCCCCGCGCGGCGGATGCCGCGCCCGAGACCCGTCTCGTGATCGGCGAAATCGGCAGTGCGCCTTCGCCCGAGGCGCCGCGGCGTCCCGCGCCCGAACCCGAGGCCGCCGCGCCCGCAGGGGACGAGGAGCCGACGGGGAAGAAGCGTCTCAGGATGCCTGCGTTCGGATTCATGAAGAGGAAGGCCGCGCCGCTTTCCGACGAGGTCGAGGACGACGTGCCCGACGAGGAGATCCTTGTCCAGCGCCAGCGCACCCGCTACAGGCTCGTGGGTGCCGCCGCCCTGATGCTCGGCGTCATCGTCGTCTCGCCGCTTTTGCTCGACAGGGAGCAGGACGTCAAGCCGCCCGTCTCGACCGAGATTCCGGCCGTGCCCGAAACGGCGAGGACGACGCTCAACGCCCTGCCCGGCAGTTCGGGCGACGTCGACGTGACGGACAACGGCGCCGCCGCGGAGCAGTCCACCTCCAGAGCCAACCTTGCCAACGAGGCTCGCCAGCCCGTGAAGACGGAGCCCGCGCCCAAGGCCGAGGCCGCCAAACCCGCGCCTGCGCCCGCCGCCAGGCCCGAGCCCAAGAAGGCCGAGGAAAAGCCTGCGAAGAAGAGCTTCGCCACGGACGGCAAGGGCTTCTACGTTCAGGTGCTCGCGACGAGCAGCGAGCGCAATGCCGAAAAGCTCGTCAGGGAGCTTTCCGCCAAGGGCTATCCGGCCTACAAGGTTTCGGTGAGCCAGAAGGCGGGCACGCTCTGGCGCGTGCGCGTGGGCAACTACGCGACCCGCGACGAGGCCCGTGGCGTTCAGGGTACGCTTGTGCTCGACGGCCACACGGGCCAGCTCATCGTCGGCAACAATCCCTAGGCGCCCGCCGGCTCGTAAACGCCTGAGGGGCGGGATATCCCGAACGCCCGCCCCCATTCCTGCTATAGTAACGGCTTCATCAATTCTGCAGCCTTTTTCAAGATGACTGAAATCGACTGGATCATCTGTGCCCTGCTCGTTCTTTCGACGGTGGTGGGCATCATGCGCGGCGTCATCCGCGAAGTGCTCTCGATCGTCGGCTGGGTGGCCGGCTTCATGCTGAGCATGAGCTTCGCGGGTGAAATCGCCGACCGCGTTCCGCTCGATAGCATCGGCTACATTCCGCGCGTGATCATTGCGGCCGTTCTGATTCTTGTGGCCTGCCTCTTCGTCGTCGGGCTCTTCGGCTTCATTCTGCGCAAGATGCTCGAGGTGGCTGCACTCACCTTCGAGGACCGCATCCTCGGCGCGGCATTCGGCTTCGTGCGCGGCATCATCGTTGTGGCCGCCTGCGTGTTCTTCTTCGGGCTGTCGCAGTCGCTCAGCTCAAGCCGCATGTGGCAGCAGTCCGTCATGATCGGACCTGCCGAGACCGTGATCGAGTGGTCGATGCCCTACATGCCCGAGTGGATTCGGGCGCTCAGAGGCACGAAGGTGACGGGATTGTGACGAATTTCATCAAGGGGACCTTGCACATGCATGGTCCCCTTGGTCGTTTTTAGACGACTTTTTTCTCTCAACTCTCCTCAATCACAGCCTGCCGCCGATCCCTCGTTGGTGCGGCACGGGCTAAAGGAAAAACAAGCATCATGTGCGGGATTATCGGCCTGATGTCCGACACGCCGGTCAACCAGCGTGTCTATGACGCGCTTCACCTCTTGCAACACCGCGGCCAGGACGCCGCCGGCATTGCGACACTCGACGGCCTTCAGTTTCACTTCTTCAAGGGGCTCGGCCTCGTGCGTGACGTCTTCCGTACGCGCAACATGCGCGACCTGACGGGCAACATCGGCATCGGCCACGTCCGCTACCCGACTCAGGGCAACGCGACGTCGCCTGACGAATGCCAGCCCTTCTACGTGAACGCGCCGTTCGGCATTGCGTTCGCGCACAATGGCAACCTGACGAACGCGGACGACCTGCGCCGCGAACTCTACGACACGGACCGCCGCCACCTCAACACGACGAGCGACTCCGAGGTTCTTCTCAACGTGCTCGCCTCCGAGCTCTCCCGCGCCACGAGCGAGGGCCGGCGGCTGACGAAGACGGCCGTCTTCGACGCGGTTCGCGCGCTGCACCGCCGTGTTCGCGGCTCCTACGCCTGCGTCGCCGTGATCGCGGGCAAGGGCATGCTCGCCTTCCGCGATCCCTGCGGCATTCGTCCGATCTGCTGGGGCTCCAACAAGCTTGAGAACGGCTTCACGGAGTACATGGTGAGCTCCGAGTCCGTGACGATGATCGGCCTGGGCTTCAAGACCGAGCGTGACCTTAAGCCGGGCGAGGCCATGTGGATCGACCTCGAGGGCAACGTCTCGTTCTCGCAGTGCGCCGACGAGCCCTCGCTTCATCCCTGCGCCTTCGAGTTCGTCTACTTCGCCCGTCCCGACAGCATCATCGACGGGCAGAGCGTCTACCAGGCCCGCCGCAACCTGGGCCGCATCCTCGCGCAGGAGGCTCCCGTGGAGGCCGACCTCGTGTTGGGCGTGCCCGACTCGGGCGTGCCGCCGGCGCTCGGCTTCGCGCAAGAGAGCGGCATCCCGTACGCCGACGGCA
>ERZ507072.1614-NODE-1614-length-10334-cov-4.235237_pt1 | contig 10334 bp, 7 predicted proteins | sample MGYA00512864_ERZ507072 | MGnify/ENA metagenome assembly ERZ507072 | reverse complement strand
CAGAGTCACCGGAGTGAATACCAGCCAGCTCGATATGCTCCATAACAGAAGGAACGAATACATGCTCGCCATCGCTGATTGCGTCCGCTTCACACTCGGTTGCATGATGCAGGAATCGGTCAATCAGGATCGGTCTGTCCGGTGTTACACCCACTGCCTGCTGCATGTAGAAGGTCAGCGCTTCATCGTCATAAACGACCTCCATGCCGCGTCCACCAAGGACGTAGGAAGGACGTACCATAACCGGATAGCCGATTCTGTGAGCAGTTTCCAATGCTTCTTCCACATTGACAGCCATTCCTGCTTCAGGCATCGGAATCTCCAGTTTCTCCATCATTTCACGGAACTGGTCACGGTCTTCTGCAAGGTCGATGGCTTCCGGAGTGGTTCCGAGGATATTGACACCGTATTTCTTCAGGTCTGCTGCCAGATTCAGCGGAGTCTGTCCACCGAACTGTGCGATAACGCCAACCGGCTGTTCTTTTTCATAAATTGCAAGGACATCTTCCAGAGTCAGAGGCTCGAAATACAGCTTGTCGGAAGTGTCGTAGTCTGTGGATACCGTCTCAGGGTTACAGTTTACAATGATCGTGGAGAATCCGAGCTTACGCAGTGCTTTTGCAGCATGTACGCAGCAATAATCGAATTCGATACCCTGACCGATTCTGTTAGGACCGCCGCCGAGGATCATTACCTTCTGTTTGCTGTTGTCTACCGGGCTTTCGTCCTTGATATGATAGCTGGAGTAATAGTATGCGGAATCCTTAGTAGAACTTACATGAACACCTTCCCAGCCTTCCACAACGCCAAGCTCTGTTCTGCGTGTCCGAATTGCTTCCTCGGATACACCCAGGATCTGGCTTAAATATTTATCAGAGAAGCCATCCAGCTTCGCCTGTTTCAAATCAGCATCTGCAGGAACCTGTCCGTGATAAGCAGCAACGAGCTTCTCTTCTTCCTCAACCAGTTCCTTCATCTGCTCGATAAAGTAATCCTTAACTTTGGTCAGTTTGTTGATTTCTTCTACAGATGCACCCTTACGCAGCGCTTCATACATGATGAAATAGCGCTCGCTGCTGGGAGTTGCAAGCATGGTCAAAAGCTCCTTTTTGGACTTCTGATCAAAATCCTTTACATGACCAAGACCATAACGGCTCTTTTCCAGAGAACGGATCGCTTTCTGGAATGCTTCCTTATAAGTCTTGCCGATGCTCATGACTTCGCCGACTGCTCTCATCTGAGTTCCGAGCTTATCTTCTACGCCCTTGAACTTTTCAAATGCCCAGCGCGCGAATTTCAGAACGATATAATCGCCGTCCGGAACGTATTTATCCAGTGTGCCATATTTGCCGCAAGGAATTTCATCCAGAGTCAGACCGCTTGCCAGCATTGCAGAAATAAGAGCGATCGGGAAACCGGTTGCCTTACTTGCAAGTGCAGAAGATCTGGAAGTTCTGGGGTTGATTTCAATAACAACAACACGACCGGAAATCGGATCATGTGCAAACTGTACATTCGTACCGCCGATTACCTCAATCGCATCTACGATACGGTATGCCTGATCCTGCAGCTTCTTCTGTACATCCTCAGAAATCGTCAGCATCGGAGCAGAACAGAAGGAATCCCCTGTATGCACACCAACGGGATCGATGTTTTCAATAAAGCATACGGTAATCATATTTCCTTTTGCATCGCGGACAACTTCCAGCTCCAGCTCTTCCCATCCAAGAATGGACTCTTCTACCAGCACCTGACCCACGATGCTCGCCTGCAGACCTCTTGCGCAGACTGTCTTTAATTCTTCTTTATTATAAACAAGACCGCCGCCGGCGCCGCCCATGGTGTATGCAGGACGCAGAACAACCGGATATCCCAGCTTGTCCGCAATCGCAAGTGCCTCATCTACGGAGTAGGCGACGTCGCTTCTTGCCATCTCAACACCAAGCGTATTCATGGTTTTTTTAAACTCAATACGATCTTCGCCGCGCTCAATTGCATCTACCTGAACGCCGATTACCTTTACATTGTATTTGTCCAGCACGCCTGCTGCCTGCAGCTCGGAGCAAAGATTCAGTCCGGACTGTCCGCCCAGGTTCGGAAGCAGTGCATCCGGGCGTTCCTTCTCAATAATCTGCTCGAGACGTTCCACATTCAGCGGTTCAATATATGTGATATCCGCTGTGTCCGGATCTGTCATGATCGTTGCCGGATTCGAGTTTACCAGTACGATTTCGTAGCCCAGCTTTTTCAGTGCCTTACAAGCCTGTGTGCCGGAGTAATCGAACTCACATGCCTGTCCGATAATGATCGGTCCTGAGCCAATAATCAGTACCTTATGAATGTCTTGTCTTTTCATAAATCCACCCATATTATCCTTTCTGTAAACGTATTCCCTAAAAACCCATTGTATATTCTAGCACAATTCGCAAAGGACAACAAGATTTTTTTCGATTAGTTGAAGCCAAAAAACTTCTGGCAGATTTTGTAGCCTTCCACAGAAATCCATCTTCCGGTTTTTCCAGGCAGATTCATACAGTTTCCTAAAAGACCGTAACGCAGCTTTCTGTAAACCTTCTTGTCCTTTTGTCTGATGTAGTTTAACAGCTCACGCTTTTTCTCGAGAGATTCCGGTGTGTTGATGCGGATCAGCAGGATGGAGGAGATTGTCGTAATGATGTCCAGATAGCTTAGCATATACTTTGCAAGGGGCTTATTGCCCATGATCTCGCTCTTCTTTTCTACAAAGTAGTCTGTCATGATCTGGTTGACCTTGATCTGCTGGTCGATTCGTCCGGTCATGACCTTTTCGTTGACGGACTGATCTGACCTGCCGATAAAATAGCGGTAGAAATTCACATCCAGATAGTACATGTTGCGGACATACGGCAGAGGCTCAAAAACATAAATATTGTCCACATAAAACGTATGCTCCGGAAGCTTTAAACCGCATTCCCGCAAAAGCTTCGTCCGGTAAATAACGGAATGCATCAGGATATACTGACCGACATGGAAACGTCCGACATCTTCCCAGCCAAACATACGGTATTCCGGCAGGACATGTTTATAACGCATCACCTTTTTGCGGCGTTCACCCTCTTTTTCGTAAACAAAGTTGCTGATCAGAAGATCAAGTGTATCCACACCGCCGGTCAGCTCCCTCAGCTTTTCCAGAATGGCGAAATAGGCATCTTCTTTTACCCAGTCGTCACTGTCTACGACTTTAAAATAAATGCCGGTCGCATTTTCAATTCCGGTGTTGACCGCAGAGCCGTGTCCGCCGTTTTCCTTATGGATCGCCTTTACGATCGTAGGATATTTTGCCGCATATTCGTCTGCGATTTTAGCGGTGTCGTCCTTCGAACCGTCGTTGACAATCAAAATCTCAACATCCTCTCCCCCCGGAAGCAGAGATTCGATGCAATGTGCCATATAATCCTGCGAATTATAGCAGGGAATTGCAATAGAAAGCAGTTTCATAGTGTTGTTCCTTTCATCTTCTGGATACCTGTCTGAATTTTCAGATAGGCGCTGTAGGCTGCAAATGCGGACGGAATCGGGTAATTTCCTTCGATTTCCTGTGTCTCAACAAAAAGGAGGGATTCATCCTGACCCATGGGCTCCAGTTCATCCACCAGAACCTGATAGCCGGTCATGTGCCACTCCTTATGGGTGAAAATATGTTTTGATTCCGGAAGCTTCTCTATCCGGACAGCTTCCACACCCTGTTTTTTCAGCCATTCCCTGACCTCTTCCAACGATGCCTTTTTGTCCATCGCCGGAAATTCATACAGTCCTGCCAGCAGTCCCTTTTTCGGACGCTTACGCAAAACGACCTGTCTACTCGTTCGAATCACGAGAATCGTCTTATCTTCGATCGTCCTTGCCTTTTTGGCTGCCTTTTGCGGATACTGCTGCCAGGTGCCATGCAATCCTACAAGGCAGAATTCCTGCCACGGACAGTTGCTGCACTTCGGTGCACCGTTTGGCAGACAGACGGTTGCGCCAAGCTCCATCAACGCCTGATTAAAGTCACCGGGGCGATCCTTTGGCATGACAGGACGCAGATCATCCTCTACTCTTTTTTTTACCGACTGATCGGAAATATCGCTGTTATCCTCCAAAAGCCGGGCAATGACGCGCAGCACGTTTCCGTCCACTGCGGGATTGGGCTGTTTAAAGGCAATCGAAGAAACCGCGCCAGCTGTGTAGCTTCCGATTCCTTTTAGCTTTAAAAGCTCCCTGTAATCCGACGGCATCTCTCCGCCGTATTCTGTCACAATCTGCTGTGCCGCAGCCTTTAAATTCCGTGCCCTGCTGTAATAGCCGAGCCCTTCCCAAAGTTTTAATAATTCATCATCATCCACTTCGGCGAGCGCTTCGATATCCGGCAGTCGTTCCATAAAGCGCGCAAAATACGGTTTTACCGCCTCGACCCGCGTCTGCTGCAGCATGATCTCCGATACCCAGACCCGATACGGCGTCGGTTCTTCCCGCCAGGGTAAGCTCCGTCTGCTTTTATCATACCATGTTAGCAGCCTCGGTGCAATCCGGTTTAACAGTTCCTGTTTTCTCTGTACTTCAATATTTCTTGGGGTTTGTTGCTTCAATCCAGTTCTCCGTTTTTTTCTTTTTTGCTCACCGCAGGCGATTGCACTCATAACGCTCCAGTGTCATCAGGCAGCTTTTCAGCGTGTCATACTGCTCCTCCAAGCTGCCCTCCGAAAGCTCCAGATCCAGGGAAGCAGCAATGGCATTCAACATATGAAGATCGGCTTTGCCCTCCAGCGCAGCAAATACTTCCAGCTTTTCTTCGTAGCTGTCCGCGTCTAAAAAGGCGAGCAGACCGGGATCAGGCTGAGGTTCAACAGGGCTCTCGGAGGATGCTGCAGCGGCCCGGGGCTCAACAGGGCTCTCGGAGGATGCTGCAACGGGCCGGGGCTCAACAGGGTTCTCTGACGACATTGCAGCGGGTCGGAGCTCAACAGGGTTCTCAGACGGTGCTGCAACAGGCCGTGACACTGCCGCTGCTTCTGCCATCGGGATCCGCATAAAACGGTCTTTTCCCGCTGCATCAGGATATTTCTTTGCATCCACCTTTTCCAGAAACATGGAAAGCGGTCTTGCAAAAACCTGGAACTCTCCATAAAGTGCCTGATAGATCACAAGCTGCTCACCGGTCTCCGTGTGGGTTGCCAGCGTCACGATCCGATAAAGCTTTCCTTTAAAATGCTGATAAATTTCTCCTGCCTGGGGAATCTGGTTCATCAAGTCTGCCTCCTGTCCTTTTCTGTCATCGTTTCATCCAAACGATTCTCTAATATCACAGTATACCCTAAATTCCAAAAGCTGTCATGCGAAAAGTTTTCCTCTTTACGAGCCTTTCATTTGGTTGTATGATGTCTTTGAAATCTAAAGACCGCATCATTCAGAAAAGAGGCATCTTCTATGTCAGACAAGGACACGCACACTTACCTTGAAATCAACGGTGATTTCCGCATGCGTGAGCTCGATCACAACGATCTGGAGCAGTTCAACGCACTTTTACAGTATGCTTTTCAGGTAACCTCCTACGAGCTCTTCCAGACCGGCTGGGAGCAGGAGGAAATCAAATATGCCAAACGTCCGATTCTCGAGGACGCTTATGTACTTGGTTGGTTCTATAAAGAAAAGCTGGCATCCATGATCGTCGTTTATTCCATGCAGATCAACATTCAGGACAACATTATGGCGATGGGCGGCATCACCGGAGTCACTACTTATCCGGAATACACCGGACGCGGACTGATTCATTCCCTGATGCGCTATGTCATCGACTATATGCACAAAAAGAAGCTTCCCATTTCATTTCTGTATCCATATTCCATTCCATTTTATCGGAAAATGGGATGGGAGATTGTGTCCGACAAGCTCACCTTCACTGTCAAGGATACGCAGCTTCCAAAGGCCTTCCCCGTCCGGGGCATGGTCGAACGTGTCAGCCTGGATTCCGAGGATTTTCATAACGTGTATTCCTATTTCGCCATGCAGCACCACGGTGCACTCATTCGCGACAAGCTGGCCTGGGATGAATACTGGCGCTGGGAAAATGATGATATGATCGTAGCCCTTTATTATAATGAAGAGCACAAGCCCCTTGGTTATCTGGTTTATTACATTGCAAATGAAATTTTTCATATTAAGGAAATGGTTTATTTAACCAGCGAAGCCAGACACGGCCTCTGGAACTACATCAGCGCGCATTTTTCTATGATCACACAGGTACGGGGGGATAATTATTCCGGCGAACCCATGGCATATCTGTTTGAAGACAGTGAGATTGAGGAAACGATAGCTCCCTATATTATGGCACGAATCGTGGATGTTGAAAGCTTTTTGCAGGAGTATCCCTGGCAGATCCAGCCGGAGGATTTCAAAATCCATTTCCGGGTTACAGACGGCCTTGCTTCCTGGAATCAGGGAGATTTTCTCGTTTCCTGGCACGAGGGGGAAACAACCTGTGAGCGTGTCGAGGACAATCAGTCCATTAACGTCGTAGAACTCGACATTAACACGCTCACTGCCTTGATGATGGGCTACAAGCGCCCGACTTATCTTTACGACCATGAAAAAATCTCGATGGAATACTATATGCTGACCTGGCTGGAGCGGCTGATTCCGGTCAAAAAACCGTATTTTTCGGATTATTTCTAAACTTCACGCACAGAACTGCCCTGCAGGGATGCGGACCGGGTACACCAACACAAACGGCGGTACAGAGCTCAAAATCTGTACCGCCGTTTTCTGCACGTTGTTTCCGATAGTTCACTCTTTCTTTGCCGCCTGAATCTGATCAAACAGCTCCGCACAGGCGATTGTCGTCGCATGCGGAACAACCGGACTTTCCGTCTTCTTTGCGCGCACGCAGCGGATCGTCTCTTCGATCTCGTAGGTAAAGCCCTTCTGCGTCGTCGTATCTGTGAATTCTTCCTTCAGCATTCCATCCGCCCCATATAAAAAGCATTTGGATGCATAATGAGGATCGGGCAGCTCAATGCGCCCTTCCCGACCGTAGATCACCATGCTGTTGCCCATAGGCGCTGCAAAGCTCGTCACAAGATCTGCCAGCACATGTTCGAACTTCACCGTAACCTGATCGGTTAAATCCACACCGGTCTGATCGAGGTTCGCAGCCGCATAAGTTTTGCGGACAGGCTCATTGACCAGCCAGATCGCGATTTCATAGGCATAAACCGTGATATCCGTCGCAGCTCCGCCGCACAGCAAAGGGCTGTGATACCGATTGTCCGCTCCCTCCGGCGCGAGAAAACCGATTCTTCCCTGTAAGGCTTCCAGTCTGCCGATTTTTCCTTCTGCCGCCCATTTTTTTGCCTGATTGACCGCGGGCAAAAACCGGCTCCACATCGCTTCCATTACAAAGGTTTGGTCTTTTTCTGCTTTTTCAAAAACCGCTTTTGCCTCTGCACTGTTTGTAAACATCGCTTTTTCGCACAACACCGGAACGCGATGCTCCAGACAAAGCATCGTCAGGCGGAAATGGTCGTTTGGCGTCACCGCAATATAAACACAGTCCGGCTTTTCCTCTATCAGCATCTGCTCATAGTTGTCATACGCATGGGCTACGCTGCATTCCTCCGCAAATTTTTGTGCGCGTCCCAGATCCTTACTGGCGATCGCGCTCACCTCACAGTCCTCCACCAGCGTCACTGCATCGCAAAACTGATGTGCGATGTTGCCTGCTCCCATAATAGCAAATCGAAATGTACTCATGTTTTTTACCCCTTTTCTTATATTGTGTTCTTACGCAAAAGCAGCGTATTACTATGCATACTCCTCGGCTGCGTCGCTCAGCCCTTTTCCTCGCCCCAGCGCAACAGCAGACGACTCAAATACCGTACCGCAGGCATCAATGCCGCCGGGTCCACCTGAAAGGTCGGCTGATGGATTGTCGCCCCCTTTCCGATGCCGATTTTAATATAGCAGCCGGGCACTTTCTCCATGTAGAAAGAAAAATCATCTCCGCCGAGCGACTGTTCTTCCGGAACAGTCTGAAAGCCCTCCGCTTCTGCCGTTTCCTTTGCAAAAGCCGCCATTTCTGCATCGTTGCAAACAGCCGGAGGACCGGGAATCCACTCTACCTCTGCGGACGCTCCATAGGCAGATGCGGTCTGCTCTGCAATTGCTTTTAAGCGTTTTTCAAACAGGCAGCGATCCTGCCGATCCATGGTCCGAACAGTTCCCTCCAGCTGTGCTGTCTGCGGAATCACATTCCAGGTATTGCCCGCTTCCAGTCGCGTAACGCTGATGAGTGCAGGATGGAACGGATTGATATTGCGGGTCACGATCGTCTGAAATGCCTGAACCATGGCTGCAGCCGCCGGAATTGGATCAACGCCATCATCCGGGTGTGCGCCGTGGCAGCCGACGCCCGTTATCGTAATCACAAACCGATCTACTGCCGCCGCAACTGCGCCCTCCCGGATGCCGATGGCATTGACCAAATTGGTCGGATCAGAATGAAAGCCCCAGACGCGCGTAACCGAATCGAGTGCCGTCGTTTCCAACACTTTCCATGCCCCCAGGGAGGACTCTTCTCCTGGCTGGAAGAAAAACCGCACTGTCCCACAGAGCTCGTCCTTATGTTCCTGCAGCCAGATCGCAGTCCCGATTCCCGCCGTGATGTGAAAATCGTGTCCGCAGGCGTGCATCTTTCCCGGACATTTCGACGCATAAGGTAAATCCGTCAGCTCAGTAATCGGCAGCGCGTCAATATCGCAGCGAAGCGCCTGCACCGGACCATCCTTTTCTCCCTTTACCTCCGCAATCAGACCGGTTTCCATCGGAATCGACAGGATCTTTACATCCGCTGCTTTCAACAGCTTTTTAATCTGCGCAGTTGTATCGTATTCCTCATAAGACAGCTCCGGATGTCTGTGAAACCAGTAAAAAATTTCCATTAAATCCATTTCCTGTATCATCGCAAATCCCTCCGATGTCCTCCTGCAGTGTTCCTGCTGCAGTCCTTTCTGCTTTTGCGTGTTCCAGTCTTACTTTCCGCTATTGGGATCCAGCGCATCCCGCAGCGCGTCACCGATAAAGTTAATCGCAATGACCAGCACCACGATCATCAGCCCGGACGGAATCCAGAGCCACGGCTGTTTCGTCAGTACAGTCAGCGACTGCGCGCCGTTTAGCATGTTTCCAAGGCTCGCGGTCGGCGGCTGCACACCCATTCCGAGGAACGAAAGCGCCGCTTCATCCAACATCGACAACGCCAGAACCGACGTTGCATACACCAGAATCGGCGCAGCGGTATTCGGCAGAATCTCGGAAAACAGAATATACGGAAGCGGCATTCCTGCCACGAGATCACTTTTAATAAAATTACTCTCCCGCAGGCTCAGCACATTGCCGCGAACCAGACGGGCAATTCCCGGCCAGTCTACAAAGCCCAGAATCAGGATGATGCTCCAGAGCCCCGGCTTAAAAATCGACGCCGCAACCAGCACCAGCAAAATATAGGGAAACGACATAACCATATCCGTAAAACGCATGATAATCATATCCGCAGCGCCGCCAAAATACCCGGCGATCAGTCCTAGAATCACACCGATCACAGTAGAGATCGCCGTCGCCAGCACACCGACCAACAGGGAAATCCGCGTCGCATACAAAAGCCGGCTCAAGACGTCACGACCGATCTGATCCGTTCCCAGCCAATGCTCTGCTGTGGGCGCTTTGGAAAAGCCTCCGACGATTTCATCCGGATTGTACGGTGCGATGATCGGTGCCAAAAGCGCTGCCACCACCAAAACCGCTAAAATCACAAGGCTGACCGTTGCCAGATGATGCTGTTTAAAACGACGGATGACGGTCTGCAAATAGCTTTCTCTTGAAATATCTTTTTTGATACGATCTTTTTTCTCCATCTTCGCCGCTCCTATTTCAGCTGGATTGTCGGGTCTGCCAGCGCATATAAAATATCCGTAATCAGGTTTGCCGCCAGCACAACGATTGCAGACAGCAGGCAGACACCCATAATAACCGGATAATCCCGGTTCGTGATTGCGCTCATCGTCATCAGTCCGAGTCCCGGCCAGGAAAAGACCTGTTCAATGATAACCTGACCGCCGAACAGCACCGGAATCTCCATTCCGATTACCGTAATAATCGGGATCAGTGCGTTGCGCAGCGCATGCTTATTGATGACAAGAAATCTTCCGATTCCCTTTGCCTTTGCCGTGCGCAGGTAATCCTGCTGCAAAATTTCCAGCATCGCGCTTCGAATATAACGGATATTTGTCCCCGCCATGGAGGTAGCCAGGACTAACACCGGC
>ERZ507072.1595-NODE-1595-length-10432-cov-7.931194_pt1 | contig 10432 bp, 4 predicted proteins | sample MGYA00512864_ERZ507072 | MGnify/ENA metagenome assembly ERZ507072 | reverse complement strand
AGGACATGTTGTGCCTGACGTTCACCAATCGTGCTGCCCGTGGCATGATGGAGCGCATCGCTGGCAACATCACGGACGACGGCGTTGAGAATGTATTCGTGGGAAACGTCCATCGTTTCTGCTCCAAGTTTCTCTTCTCCAACGGCGTCATACCTGCTGAGTCGAGTGTCATTGATGAGGACGATGGCATCTCCATCCTTGCGCGTTTCGCTGGTGAGGACGAGTATGTCGTGCTCTCCAACTATGCCAAGCGCCGCGAATATAGCGATGTGTTCCACCTTGAGGGCATGATGCATCAGATACGCCATGGTTATCCTAAGGACCTGCGTGTTCATCCGGAATGTATCAGTCAGAGCGATATGGCTGCCCTTCGACGCATTTGCGAGGTGACGAAGCGTCCGTTTGACGCTGAGGCTATGACGGACATATATGACCATCCCGACACTTATCGCGACATGGCTCAGTCTGACACCACCGACTATGGTGAGCGTCAGAGCATTCTCTCGCTGCTCCGCAAGATGACGCTTGCGCAGCAATATCGCGGATATAAGAAACAGAACCGTCTGCTCGACTTCCAGGACCTGCTTCTCCTTACCTACGACACGCTTGTGGCTGATGCGGAGACCAAGACGTATAAGCGTTATCCTTGGATTCAGGTGGACGAGGTGCAGGACCTCAATCCGCTTCAGATGGCTCTCATAAAGCTGCTCACCTCACGTCCTTTCCACACCGTTATGTTCCTTGGCGACGAACAGCAAGCCATCTTCTCCTTCATGGGAGCCAAGATGGACACGCTCTCTGCCATCAAGGAGCGCCCTGCGTGCCAGCTCCATCATCTTTCGGTCAACCATCGTTCGCCGGGTTATCTCCTCGACATCTTCAATACGTATGCGGCGGAGGTGATGAACATCGACCCTGCCTTGCTGCCGGAAGTGGGCGAAAACCATAATCTGACGTTGACAGGAAACGAACTCAAGATTATCTATTCGGACAACTTCGACCAGGAGGTTCGCGACTGCGTGCAGTTCGCTTCCATGCTCAGCACCAACTTCCCTGAATCGACAACAGCCATTGTGGTGAATGCCAACAGCGACGCAGAGGTGCTCAGCCAAGAGCTTCATCGTTGCGGCATCGGTCATTTCAAGGTGTCGGGCACGGACGTTTTCTCCACGCCGGAGGTGAAGCTCCTGCTTGCCCATCTTGGCGTGCTCAACAATGAGTTCAGCTTTATGTCGTGGTCGCGCCTTGTGAAGGGACTGCGAGTTTACGAAGGCAATGCCACCGCTCGCGGCTTCGTAAGGGCATTGTTCGATCGTGCCATCCTTCCCTCCGACCTTCTGCGCTATGACGGCACCACCACTTATCTCAGCCGCTTCGTCCGTCATTACGAAGAGGATACCATCGTGGTGTTCGATACGGAGACAACCGGACTGAACGTCTTTGAGGACGACATCCTTCAGATAGCCGCCGTGAAGATGCGTGGCGGCGAGGTGGTGGAAGGTTCGGCTTTCACCGTATACATTGAGACTGACCGTCCCATCCCGCTGATGCTCGGCGACATTCCCAATCCTATCATCGAGGAGCGCAGGCATCACACGCTGCTCTCACACGCTGATGCTCTCAGACAGTTCATGGAGTATGCTGACGGTTGCGTGTTGCTCGGACATAACGCCGATTATGACTATAACATTCTCGATTTCAATCTCCGCCGATATCTGCCCGAATCAGACCTGCAGACTTCCCATCCCGCTTATCTCGACTCGCTGCGCCTCGTGCGTCTGCTCCATCCCGAACTAAGAGAGCACAAGCTGAAATATCTGCTGACGGCGCTTGGGCTGGAAGGCACCAACTCGCACCTTGCCGACGACGACGTCAACGCCACGCAGAACGTGGTGAAGCATTGTTACGGCAAGGCTAAGACGAAGTTAGAGGAACAGCAGCGCTTCCTTACGGACAAGCGAGTGGTGCAGCGTGTGGAGACGTTCCGCCGCAACTATCGCGACACGTATCTCTCCGCCCTCTCACGTCTTTACGATACGGACGTTGCAGACACGCAGAAGCCAGCCCTCGTGGCTGAGATGCTGCGCTTCTACGACTATGCCGTTAAGGAAGGATTCGTGCTGGAGGTGGATGCCCTGCGTTACATAGTGGCTTATCTCTCTGCCGACATGATTGACGCAGAGGCTGAGCCTTCGCTCTATGCCCAGCTGTGCAGTCACATGATGGAGATAAGCACGCTGAAGGAAGCCGACCTATGCGGAAGCGGCAGCCTTGGCGAAACCATATTCGTTACGACCATCCACAAGGCGAAAGGCTTGGAGTTTGACAATGTCATCGTGTTCGACGCCATTGACGGACGCATCCCCAACTTCTACAACCGTGGCAATCCCCGCCAACTGGCAGAGGACGCCCGCAAGTTCTATGTGGCTCTTTCGCGAGCCAAGCGCCGCCTCTACGTATCGCAATGCCTTCACCGCATGGATTATCATAACATGCCGCACGAAGTGTTCCTCACGCCGTTCATGAAGCCAATAGCCAAGTACTTCAAGACCGAAAAGTTATCATAACTCTAAAAACTCTCAACCATCAACTCTCAACTCTCAACCCTCAACTTTCCTCAGGCTATACTCTCCGTGCTTGTCAAACACAATCCAGTAGAGAATAGGGAGGACCGTCGCTATGAGCACCATTGAGATGAGCGTACCGAAGAAAATCACGGCACCCATCGGCGACCATAGCGTGTTGTTCTCAAGCATCATCGGCAGTACGCCCACCGAGGCTGCTGCCGATGTGAGGAAGATGGGGCGCATGCGTCGTTCGCCGGCTTGGAAAGCGGCGTCGCGAACGGACAGTCCCTTGTCGCGGCGAAGCTCCTCGGCATAGTCGAGCATGATGATGCCGTTGCGCACGAGGATGCCCATAAGGCTTACCACGCCAAGCACACACGTGAGGCTGACGTCATAGCCCGTTATGCACAGGCCGATGGCAGCGCCGAAGATGCAGAGCGACATTGAGGAGAGATTCACCAATGCCAGGCTGATGCGCTTGAAATGGAAGAGGAGGATGAAGAAGATGATGAGCACCGCAATCATCACTCCCGACATCACCTGCGGCAAGGTCTCGGCGTCCTTCTCCGGCATGCCGCCCATTTCCCATTTAAGGTCCGGGCAGCGTTCGGACAGTTCTTTGCCAAGCTTGTCAGCCAGCTTGTCAGCGTTATATCCGCGCATCGGTTCGCCGATGATGGATATGGTGCGCACGCCGTTGCGTCGTACGATGCTGCCGTCATGCCATGAGGGCGTTATCTTCGCCAATTGACGAAGAGGCACGCTCGTCGTTCCTCCCATTACGGGTATGTATTCGTTAGCCAGACTACTGTCGTTCTCCGACTTGAGAACCATCTTTACAGGATAGTCGCCCTCCCAAAGCGTCGAAATAGGCAGACCGTCGCCGAAGTGAATGGCAAGATTAGCCGAAAGGATGGTCTTGTTTACGCCCAGGCGGTTGGCTTCCGTATAGTCAGGCGTGACGCGGATGCTTGGCAGCGGGTCCTCAAAGTTGGTCCTGACCAGATGTATTCCCTCTATGTCGCGCATACAGGCGCTCACCTGCTTGGCAGCCTTCTTCAGATCGCTGATGCTGTCTGCGCTCACCCTAATCTCGATGGGGTAGGTGGCAGAGTTATAGTCCATCTGCTTGAAGCGCACACGGCAGTCTGGGAAGTAGTCAGAATAGCGGTCGGCATACTTGTTGAGCACCTTGTCTGTGGCATCGTTGTCCGTGGTGTTGACAATGAACTGCGCAAAGTTAGGACCGCCAATCTGCGGTGCGTAGGTGGTATGGAAGCGTGGCGATCCTTGTCCGATGAACGTCGTCACGGAGGTCACCAAGGAGTCGCGCTGCAGGATATGCGCCATCGAGTCAGCCACTTGTGCCGTCTTGTTGGCGGTGGTGCCGTTAGGAAGATAAAACTCCACGGCAAACTGGTTGCGTTCGGCTATAGGCATCATTCGCTGAGGCAGACCGGCGAACAGCACGGCTCCTATTGCCACCAATGCTCCGCCCGTCAAGAGCGTGATGCGAGGATAGGCAAAGCAGCGTGTCAGCAGCCATGTATAGCCCATCTGCAGATAGTCGAGCGGCTTTTTCCTTGCGTTAGGTTTCGGACGGCTGTTGATGCCCTTGTGTATCACTCTGTATTGCAGGTAAGGCGTGAGCAGGATTGACACGGTGAGCGAGATGCTCAGAATGATGAACATCGCCCAAGGAAACGACTTTACGAAGTCGCCCATGTCGCCGTGCATCGTTATGAGGAAGGGGAAGAACGTCAGCGAGATGCTCAGCGTGGCGGAAAGCACGGACATGAAGAACTCTCTCGGAGCGGCTATGGCGGCATGCCAGCGCGACATGCCCTGACCGAGCTTCTCCATGTAGTTGTCGATGATGACCACGGAGTCGTCCACCACCATGCCGAGCGTAACGATAAGGGCTGCCAGCGTGACGGTGTTCAGCTCCATCCCGAAAAGATAAAACAGACCCACCGATGAGAAAATGGTGATAGGGATGCTCAGAGCCGACACCTCTGCCACACGGCGCGGCATCAGCAATATTACGACCACGATGACCGATATGACCGACGTAAGAAGCTCGCGGAGGAAATTGAGCACCGACTCGCTCACCACCTTGCTCTGGTCCGTAATGGTGGTAATGCGTACGTCGTCCGGCAAGGTCTGCTCAAACTCGTCCAGCGCCTTGTGTACGTCCTTTCCCATCTTCACGATGTCGTTGCCGGAGCGCATCTCTATGGAGAGCAGCACACACTTGTTGCCGTTACTCTCGATATACTTGTTCTGCTTTGGATATTCACGTGTGATGTGGGCAATGTCCTTCAGTCGGACGATGTTGCCCTTAGGATCGGAATAGACTATTTGTTCTGCCACGTCACGCTCGTTGTTGTACGAGTCGTCCACGTGGATGGGCAGGCAGAGATTGCCCGCGTCGAGGCTTCCGCTCACCGTGGTGAAGCCCTGCAGAGCCAGCTGGTTGAGTATCTTAAAAGGACCTGTTCCATACTTGGCCAACTTGTTCTGATCCAGATAGATGCTTATCTGCTCGTTCTGCAGTCCGTATGTGCGCAGGTTGGATATGGCGTCGATGTGGCGCAGCTTGTCCTTCAGATTGTCAATGTAGGTGTTCAGTTCGCGATACGTCTTCTGCTTGCTCTCCATCGTTATGAGCAGGGCAGAGGTCTCGGCTATGTCGTCCACGGCTTGCAGGGCAATGACGCCTGACGGCAGCGAAGCCTTGAAGGTCTGCAGCCCGTGCTTGAACTTGCTCCAGAAAGCGTCCTTGTCCTCCACGTTGTCGTTGAGTTCGAGGAATACGATGAGCATGCCGTCCTTGCTCTGCGTGTATGTCTTCTTCTTGTTCACCTCCTTGTAGCCGAAGATGAAGTTCTCCAATGGCTTTGCCACACGCTGCTCCACCTCTTCGGAAGTGGCGCCGGGATAGACAGCCACGCAGGCTCCCTGACGAACCGTGAACTGCGGCATCTCCTGCTTCGGCATCAGAGCCAGTCCCATAATGCCGAGAAACACGAGCATACCCATGAGCAATATCACGATGTTGTGGTTGCACATGGCAGACTCGATGAACGAACGCTTTATCACCCTATTGGGTTTTCTTGTTATGCGCCGCTTGATATGGTCGCGCATAGCAGTATTCTCCTTATCCGTCTTCTCCATATCCTTATTTCTCCGCATTCTTTTGTGTGTTCACCTTCATGCCTTCAGACACCTTCTGCTTGCCGTTCACAATAACCTCGTCGCCGGCGTTAAGACCTGAGAGTATGACGACGTCATTGCCTTCGAAGCCTCCCGCCTCCACGGGCTGCTGATGAGCCTTGCCCTTGACGACGGTCCACACGAAGCGCGAGTTGTTGACGTCCAGCTCTATGCTTTGGGCTGGGACTGTGATGTGCGACGAGGCAGCCCCACTGTTGAGCACCTTGGCGTTGCAGACCATACCGGGGAGCAGACGCCTTTGGCTGTTGGCGATGCCCACCTTTATTTCGTAAGTGTGTGATATGGGGTTGGCGTCGATGCCTTTCTCGGATATGGCGCCAATAAACTCGGCGTTGCCCAATGCGGCAACTGTTATCCTTACCTTGTCGCCGATATGGAGATGCGAAATCTCTGCCTCGGGCACGGATATCTTGGCGTTCACGTTGGTGACGTCAGCTATCTTCAGAACCGGTTGACCTGGAAGTACATACGTGCCAAGGTCGGCTTTCTTTGAGGCTATCACTCCGCTGAACGGGGCAGTGATGGTGGAGTGGGTGAGCTGTTGTCTGGCAATGCCTTCAGCAGCCTTCGCCTGCTCCAGCTTGCTCTCTATCTCCACCCATCGTATGTCCGATATGGTTCCGGCTTTGTGAAGAGGAAGAAAACGGCGGTAAGCGTCCTGCGCCTGATGTAGCGTGGCAAGCGCACTCTTATGCGCTTCCTTCAGCGTAGTGGGGTTGATGGTGGCAAGTGTCTGTCCATGACTTACCTTATCGCCTTCGTCCACACGGATGGAGGTGATGTTTCCGCCAAGTTCGAAGCTGAGCGTCGAACCGGTCTTTTCCTCAATGGTGCCCACATAGTCGTTGGTCTCGCCGTTGGCGTAGCTGCCAACGGTAAGCGTCTCCACCTTCACGGGTGCCTTTTCCGTCTTCTTTTTCTGCTCGGAGCATCCCGTCAGCACAATGCTGCCGACAAGGAACGCAGCAAGCCATCCTCTTAAACAATCAAATTTTCCCATAATATATATTGTAAAAATCGGCGGTAAAACTACAGTTTTCAACACATATTACAAAGGAAACCTCCCGATTTCTTGACCGTATTAAGATTATTTAATCTAAGTATAAGCTCTTGTAACCACTCGGCACATGCCTTCTTGTCTGATAACATGTTCTTCATGTCTAAAAAAACATGTCTTTACAAGATTCTTTTTTTAACGACAATAGAGACAACTTTTGTGTACAATGTATTTGTTTCAATGCGATGCCTTTGTTTCAATGCGAAGCCTGTTGTCTCTATTGTCTCTATTGTCGTTTTAATAATCTGTCCATGCAAATATCGTACAAAGAGTAAAAAGCTGTTACAAAATAAAAATCAATTATAGAGAATCAAAAAGCTGTTTTTGTGTGGTTTTGTTGCATTTGTGACACCATGATTTATCTTTACAGCCTCTTTTGCATTCCAATAGTAACGCTATAAGAGTGAAAAAGAGGCTGTATTGCATGACATGAGAGGCTGTGTTGGAGTGTAAAAGAGGCTCTATAGCAGCCCAATGAGGTTTGTTTGGCTTCGTCAACCATTGCACACTTCTCTTCTTGGCAGCATAATATGCTGTATATCAGCATACTATCGCTACACGCTCAAAACTCAAGAATTTCGCACTAAGGATTTCTTTGTGCGCTGAACGAGGAGTATTGAGCATTAGAAATGCAAATATTGTGTAGGCATAACCGCCGTCCGAATTAGGAATTTAAAAGGTTTGTCCGATTTTCATGGAAAAGTTGCATGTTCTCAAAAAATGTCTGTATCTTTGTAAAGACATGAAGTATGACTGCTTCTTGATGATGGCGATGGTGAGGATATTGAAGGAGAACTTCAAGGCGAATGACAACCAAATTTAAAAACAACCGGAAAAATATGGAATCAAGGCAATATACATTCAACAACTCCACGCTTACGGTCAAGTTCGGCAACATTCTTGACACAAAGGCAGAGGTTATTGTCAGTTCGGATGACAGTTCTGTCACAATGGGTGGCGGCGTTTCGAGAGCTATTCTTAGGGCTGGCGGTGACATTATTATGGAGGATGCGCAGAAGATGTGTCCTGTGCCACTTGGTGATGTGGTCGTAACCACGGCAGGTAAGCTGGAAAGGCAAAAGTATGTATACCATTGCATCACAATAGACAAGAAACGGGGAATGCAGATTATGGCCCGTCAAGTAACAGAAGAGGATGTCTTGAATTATCTTCTTCAGCATGCCGTGGACAAGTGTTTCAGGCTGATGCTGGCAATGGACCTCACATCCATAGCTTTTCCTGCTATCGGCGCTGGCGCGGCGCATATTCCGATAAGAAAGGTGATTGAGCAGATGTCTGTCGCTATAGCGCACAATCTGGCATCCACCAACAAGCCCCTGAACGTCGAGCTGTATTTATACGACTTATACAGCATGTATTCTGAGTCTGATTACATAACGCTCTTCGAAAGCCTTGCGGCAAAAGCGGCATTGGTGGAATACAAGAAGGGAGTGGCCGACGAAGATAATGTACATGACGTCGTTGCAATAAACAAGGACATCACTCTTCCTGCTCGCAGCACTATGAAACATGAGGTGTTTATTAGTTATTCCAGAAAAGACCGGGCGGTAGCCGATTGTCTTTGTGACTTTCTGAAAGAAAACGATATTGAGTATTGGATTGATAAGGAGGGTATATTTAGCAGCAGTAATTATAAGGAGCTTATTGTTGATGCAATAGAGGTGTCTAAAGCTGTTATATTCATTAGCTCTGTCAACTCCAACTCTTCCATCAATGTTATACGCGAGATAGGATACGCCGTGAATATGAACAAGCCCATACTTCCACTTATGCTTGACGATGCGCCTTATGCGAAGAGTATACGTCTTGATATCTCCGACATTGACCAGATAGACTTTAAGAATCCTGCAAAGTCAAGCAAGAAACTCATTACAAGCTTGATGTATGTGGTGAATAAGTAGAATGCCGATCGTTACTAAAAGTTGGCATTAATGACTTCGTACTCTCTGCACTCAATAAAACAATAAATGGACACGCTCGCCTTCGACCTGGACGTCTGAACCCATTGTTCGACAAAGGCGATGACGAGCGTGTCACAGTATGCTGCGATATGGAGACATAAGCTTTTTGATATGGTATTTGGCATTAATAGAATAATGTCAAATACGAATATCATATAAGTACATACTGCATTCTACAACCGCTTATTACAACCCTGCTTAATTTGCTCGACAATGCTTAGTGCCGTAGTCATTAAACCTGGTATATAGAACATGTCTTTGTGTGTTTGCAGCTCTTCATAAAGTTGCAAGGCTTTCTTTTCGTCTTTGTTATGCAACAGTTCTATGGCATAAAGAGCGGCAAGCTTGCTTGGTAAGTACTTGCATAAGCCGGTTGTAAACTTTTCTGCTTGTTCCGTCCACAGCTTCTCCACTACTTCTCGTCTGTTCAGTGTCAGCAATTCTGCGATGATATGCCCACTGGCTGTTTCCAATTCGAAAAACAAAGGTAGCTTTGGCTTTATATTGCCAAGACGCTCGTATGCAATGCGTGCCTCGTCCCAATGTCCTTCGCACTCTAATAGTTCGATATACGAAATATACGAAATAATACCATAATAGTCGTTGCCTCCAGTTGGAAATTCGCTACTGAACCATTCTTTAGGCGTATCCTTTGTGCCGTGTACCATCTCACCAATCATCTGGAAAGATCGTACGAAGATACGTCGGTTGTGTGCGCTGCGGCTAAGCATCAGTATGTCGCGTCCGTCATTGTTAGTGCCATTCCCAAACTTCATTGGTATTCCGTAGTACAGAGCCATACCTATGCCAACAAATGCCATAATCGTGAAGAACGAAAGAGCAAAAGCCCCCATAAAAGTACTATTATCTGTATGTTTAGCAATTATAATGCTAATGACAGACACTATGATATTAGTGGTTATACCTCCTGCATGATACCAAAAGTAAGGTGCTGAGTCTTGCTCAATGTCAATGTCTCTGTCAAGATACATCACACATTCTCCGCTTGTTCCTGCAATGTCGTTTTTTCGCCAACGTAATCCATTGTCTGTTTTTACAAGGGAATAATTGAAGAATCCAATCGATAAGAACTTATAGCCAGTGGCAAGACCTCCAACCATTTGACCAACCTTATAAAGATTAAGATGCAGTTTTAATGTCACGTAAAAAAGTACACATGCCAATACTAATGAAACGAAATATATTACTGTATCTATATTGCGAGAAACAATATCAAATGCTTCATTGCCATGAATTAAAAACAGTACTGATATTACAATGGCAGCACCTATTAAGCCACCACATAATACTCTTGATAAAAGTTTAAGTATTATTCCCATGTTATTGTTATTTGTAGACGAATGTACATATTTCTATATTAAACAGCATATTTTATTAAAGATATTTAAATATTTATATAGGTATTTGGTTGTTCCCGAATACAAGATATACTAAGCGATAATAGGATTTTGGAAAATAACGATTAATGAAAGATGGTGTGTATTCTATGTTTCATGCTCTGTATCTACAGATTATCATATACCTTCGCTCCAGAGTCTTTTGAAGAAATCGAGGATATAGACACACTC
>ERZ507072.1592-NODE-1592-length-10454-cov-9.136840_pt1 | contig 10454 bp, 8 predicted proteins | sample MGYA00512864_ERZ507072 | MGnify/ENA metagenome assembly ERZ507072 | reverse complement strand
ACCCTACAATTTTTGAAGCCAACTTTTAGTCGACCCTATCTAATTGCGGATTACCATTACTCTAAACCCTAGAATCCAACTACATTTAAGATAGCGGCAATTGCCCAGATAGCTGCCAATAAGAAGTTTAAGATCTTACCAAACTTTTTATCACTCATATAAGCCAATACAAGGCTATATAGACAACAAATTACCTCCAAAACAATAATTACCATCAATGTGTTAAATGTACTAAACATAAAAACCCTTCCCTTCTAAATATTTCTATAGTCTTGCGCATTTTGTGTCATTGCCATCTTGCGCTGTCTTTCCAAATTCAAATCTAAATGAGATGCATCTAAAATGACCCCAATCATTTCTTGGTATGCATTCGCATCAAAGACTAAATTTGGTAGTACATATTTACGATTATGAATCGTTTGATTGAATCCAAGAATCAATAGGTTATGTAAGAATGCTTCTTTTGTGGCATCTACGATTTCATTTTCATAATTGATATCTAAATAGTAGTCACATGTGTTAAATAAATCAAGTATTTCACTTGCCTTGCATCCCGGATACAACCGTACATTATCATATTTTTCAAAAGATATCAACTTTTGTGACATTTCCGTTAATGCACAGACATGAAATTTCATGTTTGGCATACCCACAACCAATTCATTTAACTTCTCGATACGGTCTGAATTTGTACAAATCAAGACATTATTCGAATGTCCATTCTCTTTTTCAAAGTTATAAACATAACCCAAAGGCTTCACAATAGTACGATTTGCACCTAAAGAAACCAATTTCTCATACGCCTCTTTTTTCTGAACATAGATTTTTGAAGTTCTTGTTGAATTTCCATCCAAGATTACCTGCATATTGCCAGGAATGTCTTCACGATATCCTTCTTGCCAGAATAAGACATCGCTATGTTCTCGATCCTCTAAGCTTTCCGATACAAAGAACGGATTCGATAAGGAATTATAGAATAGTCTTGTTGGATAAATATCCAATTCAGAAAACAAGTGCTTCGCAAATTCAACTTTATTTTTAAACAAATATACTTTATCATTCTGATTCAAAATAATGTCATGTGTCACAAAGTTCTCGACAACTTTTTCATTTCCAGATGCATCATAATAACTTCTAGATACAAGCTGTCCTTTTTTATTAAAGACTGTTTTCGCATACATAAAACCATACTTATTATAATGATCACTCACACGAGCTACATGTGTATCATCATACCAATCTACAATCTTCACAAGTCTTTTATGTAGTGGAGAAGTAAAGAAAATCTTTCCTCTTTCATGATTCAAATCAAAGACCTGACCACCACTATTACTAGCCTTGATTTCCCAATAGTCAGGAACATCAATCTGGTTAAAATATCTTGGCTTGCCGCCCTCTTTTTTACCACAATAATACGTATAAATACTTGTCACATCTTCTGGTAAGTATCCATCATCACTAAATGTTAGAACAGGACCATCAAATCCAGAAGAGCGCATACTTTGATACAACATTTGACTATCTTCATCAAAGTTATCTAATAATAAAACTGGAGTTTCTAACATACGGCTTCCCTCCATTTTTCTTGTACGCTTGAAGTTAAGAAATCCTTAGCTACTAAATAAGATACAGAATGACAATGTTCTAGGTCTTGTTTAAATAAATCGACAATCCCCTTTCTTAAAGCTTCAATTCGATCCTTATCCTCTTCAGGTAAAGGTATTAAATATCCATTTTCACCATTACGAATAAATGTAGGATTTCCATATCGAACATCAAATCCAACAATTGGTAGTCCTCCACCAACTGCTTCCATTAAAGTAAGTCCAAACCCTTCACTAGTACTTCCTGCAATATAAGCTTCATAGTTTTGATAGACTTCACTCAAATCATGCTGTCCCATCAAATGAATATAACCAGAAGCATTATTTTCTCGAATAATCGTTTCAAGCTTTGATTTTTCGCCACCCTCACCATAAATATCCAATGATAATTCTGGCACTTCACTACGAGCTTGAATCACAGCCTTACAAATCCAATCCACATGTTTTTCACTAGCCAAACGACTTGCCGTAATTAATGAATAAGGTTTACGAGTAGAACTAGGATATTTTAATTCTGGTAATGATCCAACTGGAATGGTATATACACAAGGAGTTACACCATAATATTTTTCAAATTGTTGAACCATCAAATCACTCTGCGCTTGTGTTGAACAAATATAGAAATCAATATGTTTATGCATATTAAATTCATATTCATAGAAATTATTCCATAAGATATAATCATCATTTGTATCCTTTTCACTAAAGTGATCCGCATGTACGACTGTACCCACTCTTGCCGGTTTACAATTCATTAGAATCGATTGACCAATATCTGTAGAACGATCAATTAATACTACATCATCTTTCGTTAAATGTAATTGAGATACCATATATCCTACAAATTCTTCTTTTGAACAAAGAATCTTATCTTTAAATTTATACATCACACGATCATCATCAATGATTTCTTCATAAGCAACACTACCATTTTCATTAAAGAAACGACGATGATATAAATGTGCTGCATTATCTAATGGTGCATAATATTCAGAATAGACACGTCCATAGGTAAAATAATCCTTACGAATTAAACATCCATTTGAAACCATTTCTACACGATGCACAAAATCATCATGATCATTGACCATATAAGCTGTATAAAAGTTATTACTTCCACCAAACACATAACGACAAATCTTACCTTCTCTAGATTTAGTATATTCCATATTACTAAATGTCTTTTCTAAATCACTCAAAGTATATGTAACAGGTGCTGTTTTAAAATCCGTAAAGAACGTATATAGCCAAATGACTTCTGAATCTAAAAAACCAATATTCTTCGTCATATGTTCCATATTTTCTTGTGGAAACATATCTGTAAATACAAACTTGGCATCGACACCAATATTACGAAACATTCGAGCACGATAGATCTGGGCATATTCAACACCACTGCTTGCCCAGCCAATGCCTAAATTAAAATTATAAATCATAATCAAGAACTCCTTTCTTTAAGGATACAATATAATCATTTCATTGTCTTTACCAAATGAGACTTCTCCCAATAAAATATTACGAATCATCGCCTTTTTTATCGATTTTTCCATATCTCTAAAAGAAAGTCTTGCCTCCCTTTGGTATTCATATAAAAGATTACGCTGCGCCGTAGAACGCCCAGAAATGGCTGCCTGTAACTGTTGAAGGTAGTCCACCTCTTCTACCCAACTATCATCAAAGGCTTTTAATGTACAAAGACGACAATATTCAGAGAAACGAGTCCCTAATAATTGTTTCTTATCCTTAAATGCCATATCCGCATAATTCTTTAAATATTCTTTTCGATTCTTTGAAGGAACATAAAGCTCTTTAATTCTATACGACAAATTATCCAAAATATAACGATTCATCGTAAAATCATCCATCTTCTTATTTTCTTTCAAGTATTCATCTATATTACGCTTATAAATTTCAACAAGCGCACTCTCATCCAAACTCTTTCCATCCAATAAATCATTACGAGTCTTATACATAATCGTTCTTTGACGCTGCATAACACTATCATAATCCACTGAATTCTTTCTCTGGAAAACAGATGATTCTTCTCTGATTTTCTGTGACTTATTAATTAATTTCTTAATACGATGCTTAGAAATATATTTCCCTTTTTCTACATATTTCTCTAAGAAATCATCCCCTAAAAGTTCACACACATCATCCTCTAGTGAAGTATAGAAAATAGAGACACCAGGCTCTCCCTGACGTCCTGAACGACCTCTAGCCTGTCTTTCATCACGCGTATTGTTCATACGACCAATTCCTAATACACATAAACCACCAAGCTCTTTAACACCAGGACCCAAGCGAATATCTGTACCACGACCTGCCATACTCGTAGCTACTGTCACGACATTTTTCTGACCGGCCTCTTTAATAATTTCCGCTTCCCAGAACGCATTGTTCGCATTTAATACACTATGCTCAATATTTTCTTGTACTAATAATTTCGACAACATTTCCGTATCCGAAATTAAAGACGCAATTAGTAATACTGGCTGTCCCGTTTGATGTCTTTTAACCGTTTCCTTAATTACCGCATCAAATTGTTCTTCACTTGTTTTAAAATATTTGTCTGGTAAATCAATACGAGCTAAAGGTTTATTCGGTGGAATAATGACTACCTGTTTATGATAAACTTCTAAAAGCTCATCTTTTCCATCCGCAATCGTACCACTCATACCTGACATTTTAGGGAATAAGTTAAATAAGTTTTGATACGTAATACTCGCAACCGATCTTTGTTCCTGACTCAACTTCAAATGTTCCTTTTCTTCAATCGCCTGATGAGATCCTCCACGAAGCTTCATACCCTTCATTTTACGACCCGTACTCTTGTCCAAAAGAACAATTTCTCCGTCATCGGTTGCGACATAGTCTACATCTTTTTCCATTAAGAAATGAGCTCTCAATGCCAATACGACATGTCTTAAAATATCAAAGTTTTCTTTACTATATAAACTATCTATACGGAAATAGCGCTGCGCATATTCAATTCCTTTATTAGTTAACCATACCTTTTTATCTTCAATTTCATAATGCACATCCTCAACTAGAGTTGTGACAAAGAAATCAGTTAACGTATAAAGATTGGATTGTACACGTGGAGAACCCGAAATAACTAAAGGCATACTTGCACTGTCTAATAATACAGAATCCGCCTCATCAATAATGACGTAATAGAAATCTCGCATAAAACGATCTTCCTTAGAATGCACTAGATTATTTAATAAATAATCAAAACCTAAAGAACCATGTGTTGTATACACAATATCCGCATCATACACATCCTTTTTAGAACCATTATCCAATTTTTCATTTGTATCACGCTTTACACCAGCCTTTACACTCAAACCTAAAAACTTATAAACCTGACCCATTTCCTCAGCATCACGAATTGCCAAATATTCATTGGCCGTAACTAAAATTGAGCTTTTTCCCGTCAATCCATTTAAGTATAGAGGCATCGTAGCCGTTAAAGTTTTTCCTTCTCCCGTATTCATTTCGCATAAATAGCACAAATGAAGGGCAATACCGCCCAAAATCTGTACATCATAGGGAAACATACCAAGAACACGATAATCCGCCTCACAACATACCGCAAATGCTTCAGGAAGAATGTCATCCGTAGTTTCACCTTTACTTAATCGATTTTTAAATTCTACTGTCTTATTCTTTAATTCATAATCACTAAGTTCTTTTACCTTTTTACACTCCTCTTTGACCTTACCCAAAAGAAAGTGTAACTTTTTATCAATCTTATTCATTTTTACCCTTCCTTTTCTGTAATCACAAAAGAATGAAAATGCATCTTCGTGCCACCCGCATTAATCAGCTGTACACGATAGCTATATGTCTTTAATGGACACTTAAAATCCATTTCCGGTTCACGAACAATTAATGTTCCTGCCTCATTTTCATAACGGTCATAAAACACCATACGAACAAGATACTGTTCAAAATCACTCATATTCACTTGAATATGATATGAACTCTCTCCATCAATAATTGGAAGAGATGGTTCTGTACGCATCATTTGATAATTTACTTTAGAATACCATTCTTTAATAACTGTTCCAGGAGGCATCAATTCATTTTCAAATTCAATATCTTCACGAGAATGAAATCGAATTTTAGATCCATAAAGATAAGTTCCAAAAGTATCTTCATTCCATACAACTTTCCAAGCCTTATTCTTCATCTAAATCACCTCGTCCAAAATCTGACTTCAAAATACCATCATATTGATTTTTAAACCATGCAACAATACTATACGTATCATCATTGTGTCTTCCATGAACACCCTTACCAATGATTTCCACACCAATATCATCAATATGTGAAATTAAACGATTATAGGCCGTCATATCATAATCATCTTCTAACATATAAGAAACAATAAATTTAGTTTGAGACCAATCCGTTTGATCAAACAAATCCCAAAAACGATTATTCAATGCATCAATTGACTTCAAACTCATATCTCCATAATTCTTTGACAACACATCTAAAGAAGTTGGGAAACCTCCTGGTCTAGAAATACGTTCATTATTGGCCATATCCCCTAAACTAGCCAATGGTTTACCTAATAAAATCGCATGTGGCCTTAATTTACAACCATTATATAAAGCTCCAAACGTTCCCATTGATAGTCCAGATAAAATCAATTGTGACCTATCAAAACCTAATTGTTTCAAACAATCTTGAATACCAGAAACAATAAGATTCTCATATTCTTTGTCTCCCAAATAGAAAGCTCCACCTTCCAATCTTGATTCAGAAATCAATAAGAATGGTGCTCCCATATTTCGCATCATATAGAATCCTTCAAAGCCTTCTTGCGTCTTATAACCACTAAAATACACATTTAAAGGTGGTTTCATATCTCCTGGATCAAAGTATATAAAGACTTCTTCACGTTTAGATGTAACCTTACGGATTCCTCCAGGTAAAAAAGATCCATATTCTTTACGAGAATGACGATCATGTAAACCTACTATTTTTAATTTACCCTTACCCTTTGCGAGTAAAGATACAAACACAGGACCATCCATTTTATTATTTGTGATACAAACAATAGATTTTAAATCCTCTTCTGAAAAGATCCAGCGATTCTGTAAAGTAGATAAGGATCCTGATTGGAATTGTTCAAACTTCAATTGAATGGATACCGAATCATCCTTTTCATATTCCAGCCAAAAATCGATTGACTGATTCTTAAAAACAGGAATATTTCCTTTCCAAAAAGCGATTTGATAGAAATCATCCCCATAATCACCTTCTAGTTCTACACCAGAAAAGCCATCCCAGAAGACACTCCCTTTAAAGCTTTGAGATATTGATAATGAATGAGGATCATATTTCTCACCATATGTATAGGAATAAAATAATTGAATATCATCATTCACAAATTCCTGTAAAGTTTCAATATTTAACACCTTCGCACGTCTTGACGTACAAATCCATGTTGTCCATTTATCTACGTCTACATCATCCAAAAGAAACAATGTATATGCACGAATCTTTTTAAGCAAGATACGCGCTTCCTTTTCATTTACACAACGACTTAAAACACATACATCATAACCGCGTTCTGTAGCAAATTCTAAATCATTTGTATAGTTCCACTCAACAAAGTCAGGAATATGAAGCGTTAAACTTAAATCTTCATTTCCAACTTGTAAAACACTAATCTTGTTCAACTTGCTTCATAACTCCCTTCCATTTACGAATTAAACTTGCCGTATTATATTCCTTACCTAATTCATAAGAATAAATCACGCACTTATTCCAGTTCGTAATATTATCTAAATAATATGTTAAGCAACGAGATACTTCAGATATATCCTTCACGACAAATCCATTCTTTCCATTATACACATATTGTGTAATATGAGAAACAATTTGCGGAATGGCACTACTAATACATGAAATCTGTAAATATAGATCAGGACGTGATGTCACATCCACCATAATACGCTGTTCACGCATACATTTAGAAATACTCAATTCATCCACACATTGATCCACAAAAAATTTAATTGGAACCTTCTTTTCTTCATCTAAATCAAATTCCGCTTTATCATTCGTTTCTTTACGAGCTAATCTTTCATCTAGTCCATTCACTTTTAATACTTCACGAGTAAAATTCAAAACGGAATCCACACGATCCCAATTTGCGACACGCGTAAAGAAATGAACTCGTGCCGTTTCGTTTGTTTCAAAATACTTGGCGAATAAAACAATCAATTCTTCAAATTTAGATTGTTCAATCGTATCAATCGGAACCAAAATATTTTGAACCGTTAATTGTTGACTAATCCCAAAATCAGCACGCGTATCAAATGGCGTAATATCTACAATTGGTAAAGTTTTACCTGCATATTTTTCTAAAGGACGAATTTTATGTTTCGAATCGACAATACAGTAATTTGTATTTCGAATTAATGATTTCAATTCTGCATCTTCAAACAATTCCAGGCGATTTTGGTAGAAAGAAAGAATTGTTTTTCTTTTTGAGAATAAGCTTTCTAATAAATCATGATGAAGTGTATGCATTGCCAAACAGAAAATATCAGATGAATTGGTCATTTCATCTAGATATGTTGAAAAAACCTCTTCAATTAAGGGTTCCATTGAATCATAATTTAAACAATTAAAATCATATCTTTTATTATTAATTAAATAGAAAGGATTCTCTGGATTCACTTCAACATGTCCATCCTCAAAGAAATGGCATAATTTCCAATTCCCTTTTCCATCAAGGTATTGTTCATAAATCGGTTGATTATTTTCATAAACAATCGTCGTAGATAAGAAGCCACGATCATCATATATATTCTTTCGGACCATAACTTCAGATTGAAATAAAAATACTTCAATCATATTTCCATCTTCACCAAAATGTACTTCCGCATATTTCATATTATTTACATACGCCACAATACAAAATGGTGTGTAGACAAATTCCGTGTGGTCAGGCCACATTAAATCACGATATGAAAGAATATCTATCTTTGTACGTTTAATTTCTTGAATCGCATCAAAACAAGACCAATAAGGCGCATGAAAAACACTTTGGCGGTGTAAAAAGTGTCTAAAGTTTGGACAATAGCTCAAGTTTAAAATCTTATATTCCATAATATTATTTCGGTTAAACATTTGAACTTGTTTTACCGTATCATCAAATTCAGTTACTGATCTTTTTCTATACCAATATTGTTCATTTTCTTTATATTCATTTCCATGATACCAGGAAGGTACAAAATACATCATAAATACTACCCCCTATATGAATGGCTTATATGAATCAAAATCACGATAAGCACGAATCTCTAAATAAATACTACAGATGAATCCTGATAGTAACATAAATGTCGTTGGAAGCATTGCGACAGATGCGTCTACAATTCCTTTATATTGTAAATACATACAAAGACTTAAACAACCACACATAACTAAGCCGCTTAAACAGCTAAAGAATAAAACCCATTTACGAATATATCGACGAGTCGGTTTACCTGCAGGAATATTTTCAATACAATCTCCACCTTGAAGTAGATCCTCTGATAAGTCTTTAGGATTCACAAACAATAAGCTTAATAATACAGTAAACATGAACATCATCACAACATAGACACGCATACCAAATACAGTCGACATGTTTAAATTTTTAAATAAGAAATTAATAATTTCTGATTTATGATAATGATGAATCAATGCCACAATCAATTGTGGAATCATAAAAATTGCAGAACCAAACATTAAAGCCATAAAGCCTACAGGATTGTATTTAATAGCCAAATAATTCTTATCGGCATGCACATTATGTACAGATACTCTTTGTAGAGGAATCTTCTTCTCATGCATTTCCATAAAGATCATAATAACGACCATCACAAAGGAAATGCCAAGAGGAATCATCAATGCATCTATAGTTGATTTCATTAATGTTCCAATTAAAGTTTCTGTCATATTCACAATGATAATCGGTGCAAAACCACCCACACCATACTTTTGATTTTTCATTAATAAATATTGTGCAATACTAGCACCCGCCATCAGTTCAAGAATAGCTAATAAAACACTCATCACATTTCGATCTACATATTTTAGATTCAAGGCATAAAAAATGGATTGAACCAAAGTAACAATAAATGTCACAGCCGTAATCCAGTAATTCATTGCCTTAGGCGAAGTACGAGCTCTAGCCTCTTTTGATCGCATTGCGAATAAAATACTAATTACTAAACTCGCTGTAATATATGGAGATATACCTAAGCTCATAACATAACATTGTTTATTTGAACCATTTACAGCTAATGACAACACGGCACCTAAATCCAATCCTAAATTATCATATGCACTCATATCAATTCCATTCAAAGGAATTCTATGGCATAAGAAATAAATCACAATAATAACAATTGAAAAAAGACATCTGTTTCTAACCAAATGTGTCTTTTCCTTCATAAGTAAATTTACCTCCTTCTTTTACTCATATTTACTTTAAACAGTTGGAGATAAACTCCTCTAAGAACCGTACGTGCAGTTTTCCCGCATACGGCTCCCCACTGTTACTTTAAACATTCTTGTTATAAATGACTTTATCACCACTCCAAATATCCACATGGATATAAGGGTGAACAATTAGGTCATTCCATATTTCATAGAACCTTTCCAACTTGAAACTTCTTCTTTGACTCCTTCGGTTTAACCATTTAAACGTTACATATTGAGCATGATTCCATAGGTTTCTTACCTCTCGTATCATTCCACTTAAACTGTAGTAGTTAAAACTACCCGTTAACTTCTTGTTCAATTTCTTCATGAATTCATCAAATTGTTTATCTC
>ERZ507072.1588-NODE-1588-length-10477-cov-4.542218_pt1 | contig 10477 bp, 10 predicted proteins | sample MGYA00512864_ERZ507072 | MGnify/ENA metagenome assembly ERZ507072 | reverse complement strand
GAATAACAGACCGGTGAAAAGCTGGTGCGCGAGGCCCTTGAGACCTGGAAAGGGCCGAAGGACGAGGTGCTGGTGGCCACCAAGGTGGGCCACTTCCGCAACTTCACCGACGGCCGCCCCACGTGGGATGTGGACGGTCGCCCGGAGAACCTGATTCGTCGCGGCAAGGAGAGCGCACTGGCGCTCGGCGTGGACACCATTGACCTGCTGTACTTCCACCGCCCCGATCCGAAGGTGCCGTACAACGAGTCCGTCGAAGCCATCAAGCAGCTGGTGGACGAGGGCGTGGCGCAGGAGGCCGGTATCTCCAACGCCTCCATCGAGCAAATCGACATTGCGCGCGGCATTCTGGGCGACAAGCTCGTGGCCGTGCAAAACCAGTACTCGCCGATTCACCTGGAGACCCAGGACACGCTCGACTACTGCGCCAAGGTTGGCTTGGCCTTCGTGTGCTGGAGCCCGCTCGGCGGCTACCGTCACCCCTATGATGAGACCAAGTTCGACCCGTTCCGCGAGGTCGCGGCGGCCCACGGCGTGAGCTACCAGCAGGTCGTGCTGGCATGGGAGCTCGCCAAGGGCGACCACATGTTCGTGATTCCCGGCGCGCACCGTCCCGAAACCATCCTCGACTCCCTGAAGGCCGACCAGCTCGAACTCACCCCCGAAGAACTCGCCAAGCTCGGCTGAACTTTCTCAGCTCCCCTTGTCAGGGGAGCTGTCTCGCGTAGCGAGACTGAGGGGTAGTCGCCGGAGTAGTCCCGGGTAGTTCCACAAGGAGATAATTGTGCGCAAAAAACTCATCCTCGACCTCGATACCGGCATCGATGACGCGCTCGCCATCGCATATGCCCTAGGCAGTGCCGACGAGATCGATTTGATCGGTATCACGGCCACCTACGGCAATGTCGCGGTGCCGCTGGCCGCGCGCAACGCGCTGGCGGTACTGCACTTGTTCGGCCGTGACGACGTTCCGGTCTATCCCGGAGTCGACCATCCCATCGCCCCGGCAACATTGCCGAAAATGCGTGGCACCACACCAGACGAGCGGGCCCAGGCCTACGCGCGCTGGCAGAACGGCGGCGCGGACGGCTGGCAAACGGACGCTTCGTGGTCACCAACTCCCGGCTCGGTGGCGGTCCACCATCCCAACGGCATCGGCGGCGCAATCATCCCCGACTCCCCGCGCGCTCCGGAAGCACCAGGCTCGGCGGTCGATTTCATCATCACCGCCGCGCGCGAATACGGCCCGGACCTGACCATCGTACCTACGGGCGCGATGACCACCATGGCCACCGTATTCCGCAACGCTCCGGACTTGAAGGATTCCGGTGTGAACGTGACGTTGATGGGCGGTGCGTTGACGCTGCCCGGCAATGTGAGCCCGGCTGCCGAAGCGAACATCTCCCAAGACCCAGAGGCAGCAGACTATCTGTTCAAGTGCGGCGCAAGCACCACCATGATCGGCCTCGACGTGACCCACCAGACCGCGCTCACCCGTGAGAAAGCCCATGAATGGGCGTCTTTGGGGACGCCGGCCGGCGACTTCCTCGTCACCATGACCGACTACTACATCGACTTCTACCTGAAGAACCAGCCGGAGATTCACGGATGTGGACTGCACGACCCGCTGGCCGTGGCCGCCGCGCTCGACCCATCGCTGGTCACGACCTTCGGGTTCAACTTGCAAGTCAATCTCGAGGGCCCGTTCCGAGGCCGTACCATCGGCGATCGTTCACGGCTCCAGGATCCCGACAAACACACGCAGGTCGCCTTGGGCGTCGATGTGCCGGAATTCCTGGATCGTTTCATGGGGCGCGTCACCGCGGCGGCCCGGTGACGCGGACGGCGGCCGTCCGGTCCGCTCCACGCCGTGGATGGATATGACCCATGGCGTGGAGCGCCCTTTTGGGAACCGACAGAACATAGGGGGGCGCTGCATGCGCAGCGCCCCCCTATGTGTCAGATCATGCCGCAGCCCGGAATCAGGCCGCCGGGCGGATCGAGCGTGAGATATTGCTCCTCCAGATCGATGTCGGGGACCAAGGCCTCCACGAACGGGACCAACGCGGTCTTTTCGACCACATCCTCGCCCTTGGAATTCTGGCCGGTTACCACCGGCTCGGTCAAACGAATCTTGAGCAGGGATTGGGCGGGGGAGTCGATCACATCCACCACTTTGCCGACCACTTGGCCGGCGGGCAGTCCCAGACCGTTGCCCTCGACTAGACGGGCCTCAAGGCCAATAAGATCCTTGGGATACCATTCGTCGGCCTCGAGCATGTCCTCCGCATCGTCGACCTCGCCGTAGAGTTCGACACCGTTTAGGGCCTCGGCGGCATTGCGGTCGTCGACGCCCTCAAGCTTGAGAATCCAACGATCCTTGAACGTGCGCGAGCCCTCGACGATGTACTCGGTCTCGCCATCCTGGCTGTAGAGCACGGAGTCCGGCTCGAAGCGCCACTCGGGATCATCGGTGTACAGGCGCACGGTGACTTCGCCCTTCAGGCCCTGTGCGCGGCCAATACGAGCGACCCTCAGCAACTCGAGCTGCTGAGGGTCGTCGTGCATGTCTTGCTGTGCCATGCTGTGAATCGTTCCTTATCGGTTATCGACGGACGTCCATGATGTCAACGCGGACCTTGTGGTCAGACAGTGCCTGAATCACGGTGCGAATCGCGTTGGCGGTGCGGCCGCCACGGCCGATCACACGGCCGATGTCTTCCGGGTTCACGCGTACGCGAAGCAGTTCGCCGCGCGCGTTCTCATGAGACTTGACGGAAACATCGTCGGGAAAATCAACGATGTTCTTGATGAGGTGTTCCACAGCTTGTGCAAGCATAGCTAGCCTTTCGTTTCCGCTCAGGCCTCAGCCGGAGCTTCTTCGGCGGCCTCTTCAGCCGGGGCTTCCTCAGCGGCGGCAGCGGCTTCGGCTTCAGCCTTGGCCTTGGCAGCAGCTTCGGACTTGGCGGCCTTCAGCTTCTGAGCCTGGTCCTCAACGGCCGCGATGCGGGCCTCGGCGTCCGGGCCAGCCTCAACGGTCTTCAGGGTGCCTTCGGCACCTTCAAGGCCCTTGTACTTCTGCCAGTCGCCGGTGATGTTCAGCAGCTTGAAGACGGGCTCGGACGGCTGAGCGCCGACGCCGAGCCAGTACTGAGCGCGATCAGACTTGATCTGGATGGTCGAGGGCTGGGTGTTGGGGTTGTAGGTACCGATCTCCTCGATGACCTTGCCGTCACGCTTCTTGCGGGAATCGACGACCACCACACGGTAGAAGGCGTAGAACTTCTTGCCCTGTCGCTTCAGACGAATCTTGGTTGCCAAAATGGCTCTCCTTGTAATGCTAGGTGTGCGGGTTCTCGGTTTGCCATGTGGGGCATGGCCGTCCGGAATCCACGTGTCCTCGCGGCTCGGGGTGTAGAGGGCGCCACGCGCGCGCGAATAACTGGCCTATTATAGCGCACAGGGCCGGACTGGGCGTGGCGCACTGTGGTTGCGGTGTGGTGCGCGTTCCCCGTTGCGCAACATTCCGGGGAATGTATCGCGAAAATGCCGGCTATCGCAGTGCAAGCGTTGCGGTCAGGGCCAGATGATCAGTGCCCTCGACCTCAAACGACTTCACGCCGGACGGTTTGAGCCCGGGAGTGAACAGCACGTGATCCAGCTCGATGCGCGGCCACTTGAGCCAGCTCGGGAAGGTGAGATTCGGGCCGGCGGCTTGAATCAGACTTGCGTCCTTGAATCCGGACTTGAGCAACGCGCGGAAGCTCGGATGGTCGGTGCTCGAGTTGAGATCGCCCATAACGACGACGATATTGCGATTGCTGACGGATTTTGCACGGGCGAGTTCTCGCAGACCCAGAATGCCGGCCGACCAATCCGCGCAGCCGCGCATCGGCGATTTCGGGTGAGCCGAACAAAGCGTCACCGTGCGATTACCGGAGGTTTTGAGGGTGATGGCGGGAACGTCGGCGGCGGGGATGGAGACCACGTTGGGCACCGCTGCGCTCGGCTCGTAGCGGGAATAGATCACGTTGAATCCGCCATTATCGGTCTCTTTGGCGTCTCCGAACTGATGGTAGGGGAGAAGTTCGTTGATGTCGGCTTCGGTAAGACGTGTGATGAGGTCGTCGGTGACTTCCTGCAAGGCCAATACGCTGATATTGCGTTCGCGAATATTGCGAATGATTTCAGCGGCGTCGGCGCGTCCGTATCGACAATTCATCGTCATAACCGAGAACTGGGGCGAGAGTGTTTCACGCGTTGTTTCACAGTGTCCATCGGAGATGGTTTCGGGCCCTTCCTTCGGAGTGTTTGAGGTACCCGATGTATTGCTGTTATGGCTTTTTGACAGCGTCGGCGAAGTTGTTTCACGGGCTGTTTCACGGTGGGATTCTTTGCGTTTCCCGGCCGGGTCGATTGACGTACCCCAGTAGTTGATGCGCTGTGAGCTGGCAATCAGCGCGACCACAATAAGCAACGACATCGCAGTCCATTCATGTTGCCATGCGGCGACCGCGGCCAGAATCATCAAAGGAACCCACAACAGCGGCGTCAGGGCAATCATGTACGGAAGCGGCATACGGGCCTCGAGACCGGCGGGCAGCGCGCTTAAGGTCGTCCATAACAGTGCGATGATTGCCACCGCGCTGAGGATTGTCGTCATGGAAGTTCCTTTCGAAATATAAATTGAACCGAGATATAATTTGGCTCCCCTCTGCGAGGGGAGCCAAGTTGTGAGATCAGCGACCGAACAGTCCGCCAAGGCCTCCGCCGAGGTTCGGCGGCAGTTCAGTGCCACCGTCGACGTTGCCCATCATCTGCTCAAGGCCAGCGGGCAGGGCCGGGTTCTGTGGCTTCTTGGCGAAGGCGGAACCGCCGGTCGAACCGGAGGACTTGCCGGCCAGCTTATCGCGCAATGCCTTCTCCTCGGCCTCGCGCTTCATCGGATTGCCGGACTTGCCGCCCTTCTTCTTGTTCTTGCCCTTCTTCTTGCCGCCGCCCATAGCCGGGCCGCCGAAGCCGGGGATGCCGCCGCCCATGCCGCCACGATTGGACATGCGCTTCATCATCTTTGCGGCCTGCTCGAAACGCTGCAGCAAAGCGTTCACCTGAGAAACCGTCACGCCGGAACCATAGGCGATACGGGCGCGGCGGGAACCATTGATAATCGACGGATCGCGGCGCTCGGCCGGGGTCATCGAGCGAATAATCGCCTCGGTGCGGTCGATTTCCCTCTCATCGAACTGCTCGAGTTCCTTGCGGTGCTGGGCCATGCCCGGAATCATGCCGAGCAGCGACTTCATTGAGCCCAGCTTGCGCACCTGCTGCAGCTGATCGAGGAAGTCGTCCAGGCCGAAGGAACCTTCGGAGATTTTCTCGGCGGCCTTGCGGGCCTCTTCCTCATCGAACTGCTTCTGCGCCTGCTCGATGAGCGTCATGATGTCGCCCATGTCGAGGATACGCGAGGCCATGCGGTCCGGGTGGAAGACCTCGAAGTCCTTCAGGCCCTCACCGTTGGAGGCGAACAGGATCGGCTTGCCGGTCACGGACGCCACGGACAGCGCGGCACCACCGCGGGCGTCGCCATCGAGCTTGGAGAGCACCACGCCGGTGAAGTCCACGCCTTCGTCAAAGGCCTTGGCGGTCTTGACGGCGTCCTGGCCGATCATCGCGTCGATGACGAACAGGATTTCGTTGGGACGCACGGCATCGCGAATGTCGCGAGCCTGCTTCATCAGCTCCTCGTCCACGCCCAGACGACCGGCGGTATCGATGATCACCGTGTCGTAGAGCTTCTGCTTGGCGAGTTCGATGGAATCGCGGGCCACCTTCACCGGGTCGCCGGAGGTCTGGCCCGGAGCTGCGACGGCCTCGCCGCCATCGGATTGGACGCCCTTTTCGGGAGCATAGACGGGCACGCCGGCGCGTTCGCCGACCACCTGCAGCTGCGTCACCGCGTTCGGACGCTGCAAATCGGCCGCCACCAGCAGCGGCGTGTGGCCGGAATCCTTGAGCCAGTAGCCGAGCTTGCCGGCCAGCGTGGTTTTACCGGCACCCTGAAGGCCGGCGAGCATGATGATCGTCGGCGGGTTCTTCGCGAAGTTCAGCGGACGGTCGACGCCTTGGCCGAGCACGTCGGTGAGCTCCTCGTTGACGATTTTCACCACCTGCTGGGCGGGGTTGAGTGCGTCGGACACCTCGGTGCCCAGTGCACGCTCACGCACCTTGCCGGTGAAGGAACGCACCACGTCGAGCGCCACGTCGGCGTCGAGCAGCGCGCGGCGGATTTCACGGATCGTGCCGTCGATATCCGCCTCGGAAAGCTTGCCCTTGCTCTTCAGATGCTTGAACGCATTCGAGAGTCTGTCTGTCAAAGATGAAAAAGCTGCCATAATGGGCAACAGTCTAGCCGCCACGCGGGAAATTGCGGTGTTGGGGACGACGCTTTTTGGGGAATGTGCCGCGTAGTAGTCAGGGATGTTGGGCATTCAGACGGCAAATGCCGTGCCGTCCGCTCGTGGCGAAGCCAATCGAGTGCTTCCGATACCATGGAAACCGTAAAGAATCCTGTGTTTTTTGGAATACTTACGCTGTTTTGAAAATCGCTGGACACCGCTTATACGCAGACTGCCGTGCGCTCCGAACCATGACGTTCGGGCCAACGCAGACATGCCGTGCAATAAGGAAGGCCCACTGATGCCCACCCAAAAACTATTCGAACGCAAAGCCCTGATCGTTGGTATCGTCATCAACGTGCTGCAGGTCTTAGCCGGCATGGCCGTGTTCTTCATGACCGGTCTCAAGGCCATGTTCCTCGACTTCTCCTTCACCGCGATTTCCGTCCTGTCCGGAATGGTGGCGGTGTACCTCTCGTCGCGCACGGTGCGAACCACCGAGCGCTTCCCCAATGGCATGTTCGCACTGGAACCTATCTACGCGATCTGCAAGGCCATTTTCACCATGTCGTTGTTGGTGTATTCGCTGATTGACGTGTGCCGAGTAGCGTACGACTACTTCGTGTTCGGGTCCGGCGAACGCATTGAAACCGGCCCGGTGGTCATCTACGAGATCCTGACCGTAATCGTGTGCTTCAGCCTATACACGTATTACCGGCGCTCCAACCGATCCATCGGCGATTCCAGCACCATGCTCACCGCCGAGTGCAAGAGCACGTTGGTCGACGGATCGATGTCGTTCGGCATCGGCGTAGTTGCCATCTTCCTGATGCTGCTACCGGCCGGCGGTCCGCTTGACTTCCTGCACTACACCGGCGATTTCTTCATCACCGTGGCTTTGGTGGCATTGACCATCAAGGAGCCGTTCAGCGTGCTCAAAGAGGCGTTCGTGGAATTGGTCGGCGGCGTGCATGACGACGATGAAACCAACGCCTACGTGGAGGCCGAGGCACAGCGCCATCTGCCTGCCAACACCGACTACGAGCAGACGCTGATCTTCAAGACCGGTATGAACTACACCGTTGACGTGTATCTGAGCGGCATCGGCGAAACCATTGATGTAGCTGACCTCATCGAATGCAAGCGCTCGCTGGAAAAGGAGCTCAGCAAGCGCCTGCACATCGTGGACGTGGACTTCGTGTTTGACTGATTGATGGGTTTGAAGCGACTACTTCAGACTCCAAGTGGAACCCTGCGGGCCGTCTTCGATGGCGATGCCGGCCTCGGTCAGGGCGTCGCGAATCTGATCGGCCTTGGCGAAATCCTTGGCCTTGCGAGCTTCGGCACGGGCGTTGAGCTGTTCGGCGATCAGTGCCTCCAGCGCTGCATGCTCGGGCGACTCGGCCGTGCCATCAGCGGCACCGCCGGCAGCGCCGGCGGACACCCACGGTTCGGCCAGCGGGTCCAGGCCCAAGGTGTCGAGCATGGCACGCACGGCGAGCAGCGCCTCACGCACCTCGGCCTTGGCGGTTTCGGAATCGGCGCGGTCAGCCAGCTGTGAAAGCAACGTATTGCCGGAACGGATGGCGGTGAAGATCGCGGCGGTTGCACCAGACACATTGACATCGTCATTCATGGCGGCCACGAAATCGGTGGGCAAATCGTCGGCGGAGACGGCAGTGACTTCCTCGCGAGAAGGCTGTCCACCCAGCGCCGCACCGGCACGCTCGATGAAGTTCGAGACGCGGTCGTATGCGGCCTGCGCCTCGACCAGCGCCTGATCGGACCATTCGAGCATCGACCGGTACTGCACGGAGCCCAGGGCGTAACGCACCACCCAAGCGGAATGCTCAGCCAACACGCTCGGCACGGACAGGCCGGTGCCCAGCGACTTCGACATCTTCTCGCCCTTGGCGGTCACCCATGCCGAATGCATCCAGCGCGCAGCGGAGGGGTAGCCGGCCGCACGGGTCTGAGCCATTTCGTTTTCGTGGTGGGGGAAGCGCAGATCCAAGCCGCCGCCGTGAATGTCGAAGCCATCGCCCAGGTAACGGTGGGACATGGCGGAGCATTCGATGTGCCAGCCAGGGCGGCCCACGCCAAACGGCGTCGACCAACGGGCGTCCTCGGGATCGGTGTCCTTCGGAGCCTTCCACAGGGCGAAATCACGCGGATCATGCTTGTCGGGGGAGGCATCGGCCGGGTCGACCGGATTGTACTTGTCGGCACCGGTGGCGTCCACGGACGGGCCCATGCGGTCGGCCACGGCGGCGGCCTCATCGACTTCGGAGGTCTTCTTCTGGTGAGTGAGTTCGCCGTAATGCGGCCAGGATGCCACATCGAAGTACACGTTGCCGGTGGGCTTGCCGTCCGCATCCGTGACCACATAGCCGTGTCCGTTGTCGAGAATGCGCTGAATCAGGTCGATCATGTCCGACATGTGGCCGGTGGCGCGAGGTTCCACGGTGGGCGGCAGTACGCCGAGTGTGTTGTATGCCTCGGTGAATTCGCGCTCGTAGTAATAGGCGCGGGCCCACCAACGCTGGCCTGCGGCCGCGGCCTTAACGAGAATCTTGTCGTCGATATCGGTCACATTACGCACAAAAGTGACTTTGTAGCCGAGCTTCAAAAACCAGCGGCGCACGATGTCGAACGCCACGGCGGCACGGATATGGCCAATATGCGGTGACGACTGCACAGTCGCGCCACACACATAAATGCCGACTTCGCCCGGCTTGAGCGGCACGAAATGGCTGACCTGATGCGAGGCGGTGTCATACAGATTCAGGCCTTCTGCGGCCTTGGCAACATGCACTGGCGTCAGGCTTGAAGGCATGACGGAAATGTTGAAATCCTGCGGTTCTTGGCTGTTTCCCATAACACTCAAGCGTAGGGTCCGAACCAGACATGCTGAATCGTTACTCGAAGAGTTTGATGAACGCTTCACAGGTGGGGCCCGAACGAGGTGACAGACGGATGAGAAGCGGGACAACAGTCTCGCGAGAACACGTCTTTGACCGCTGCGGAAACTGCGAGATTCATGGATTTGCCCTGCTCGTTACGCAAACGGGGAACGCTCGTGCCACAATAGAAGTCATGGCCACACCACAAGTGCTCATTTTGCAACATGTCCCATGGGAACGCCCGGGACGCATATTGTCGAACCTCGAGGACATCGGTCTTGAGACGGTGACGATGAATATCGTCGACAAAAAGAAACCGGACTTGCCTGATTTCGGCGAACTGGCTGGCGTGGTAATCATGGGTGGGCCTATGGGCGCGCTTGATTACGATAAGTATCCGGGGCTGAAGGCAGAAGCCAAGTTGGCGCGTGCCGCCGTGGCTTCAGGCAAGCCGATTCTCGGTGTATGCCTGGGGCATCAGATTATCGCCACTGCGCTTGGTGCGCAGCTGCGCAAGGGCGATGCGCCGGAGATTGGGTTCGCGCCGATCAAGCGTGTGGACAAGCATGACTTCTTCTCCATGTGGGATAAGCAGCTGACGGTGCTGCACTGGCATAACGACGTGGTGGGCCTGCCCGCGGAAGGCCAGCTGCTGTCGCGTTCGTCTTCCACCAAGGTGCAGGCATTCCGACTGGGATCCGCGCTGGGCATGCAGTTCCACCTGGAAGTGTGCGGCTCGCTGCTGGACGAATGGCTGGATGAGCCGAGCATGGTCAAGGATCTCAAGGCCGCGGGTGGTTCCAAGTCCCAATTGCGCGAGCAGTTCGCCCAATACGACCAGCTACTGCAACCGCTCGCCGAGCAAGTGTTCTCCGGTTTTGCGGCCCGCTGCAACTCCTACGCTCAGACGCTGAACAAATAACGTTTGCGGGCCGCCGCTGGGCAAGCGTGGCGCTACATTGGTGAGTCATGCCGACTTATGACATTGGACTGGAACACGTTTCGCTCGCTTTCGCTACCAAAACCATCTTCACTGATGTAACGCAGGGTGTTTTTGAAGGCGACCGCATCGGCATCGTCGGCAAGAACGGCGACGGCAAATCCACGTTGCTGCACCTGTTCCGCGGTGCTCAGGAGCCGGATTCCGGCCGCGTGACAAAGCGTGGCGGACTCACGTTC
>ERZ507072.1552-NODE-1552-length-10695-cov-4.525188_pt1 | contig 10695 bp, 8 predicted proteins | sample MGYA00512864_ERZ507072 | MGnify/ENA metagenome assembly ERZ507072 | reverse complement strand
TCGCGGAGCATTTTTATCGTATGGAAACGAAGTTTCCTATACGATAAAAAAGAATGTGTCGAGGTACCTGCACCGGCTGCGGCGAGTCGCGCAAGCGACATCTTCCATTCCGCCGCAGTACGATCTGCACAAAAACGGCTTTCGGGAGTTTTCCGGGAGCCGTTTTTTGAGTTTTGTATTCTGATTGCCGACAGGCGGTCTTCTTTCCGACTTTGGGCTTGACAAAAGAAAGGGCGAACGATACAATAATACAGAAATTTAAGACTTTTGACAGACGTTGAAGAGAAGAAGTAAAAGGATTGTTTCTATCCAGAGAGCTGCCGGACGGTGCGAGACAGCAGAAAGATTCTTTGAACTGGTCTTGGAGTTCTTTTTGTGAGAGCCGTATGAAATATGGAAGGTAGCAGAAAGCGGGTGGCGCCGTTATGCGCACGACAAGATGCACAGGGCATTTTTTGATCCTGTGAAGTAGAGTGGTACCGCGAAGAGCCAGACTGTTTCGTCTCTATTTTTGAAAGAGCGAGATGGTCTGTTTTTTTACGGAATCAAGTCAGGAGGACACACATGGAACGGGTTTATAATCCCAAGGAAATCGAACAGAAATGGCAGAAAATCTGGGATGACGAAAAGGCGTTTGCCGCATCCGACGATTATTCCAAACCGAAGTATTATGCGCTGGTAGAGTTCCCTTATCCGTCAGGACAGGGGCTGCACGTTGGACATCCCCGCCCGTATACGGCGCTGGATATCGTTGCGCGTAAGAGAAGAATGGAAGGCTACAACGTACTGTATCCCATGGGCTGGGACGCATTCGGACTTCCGACCGAGAACTATGCGATCAAAAATCACATCCATCCGAAGATCGTAACGAAAAATAACGTTCATCGTTTCAAAGAGCAGCTGCACTCCTTAGGCTATTCCTTTGACTGGGACAGAGAGATCAACACCACCGATCCGGAATATTACAAATGGACTCAGTGGATTTTCTTAAAGCTGTTTAAAGCGGGACTGGCTTACAAAGCGGAGATGCCGATCAACTGGTGTACCTCCTGTAAGGTGGGACTCGCAAATGAAGAGGTTGTAAATGGCCACTGCGAACGCTGCGGCGCAGAAGTTATCCGTAAGGTAAAGAGCCAGTGGATGTTAAAGATCACTGAGTATGCGGATAAGCTGCTGGAAGGTCTGGATCACGTCGATTACATCGAGCGTGTCAAGGTTTCCCAGAAAAACTGGATCGGCCGTTCGACCGGTGCCGAGGTGGATTTCCCGATCGCAGGCAAGGAAGACAAGCTGCGTATTTATACGACACGTCCGGATACTCTGTTCGGTGTAACGTATATGGTAATTTCCCCGGAGCACCCTTATATTGAAAAGTTTGCATCCGAGATCAAAAACCTGGACGAAGTAAAAGCATATCAGGAGCAGGCTGCAAGAAAGTCTGACTTCGAGCGTTCCGAGCTGGCAAAAGAAAAGACCGGTGTAAAGATCGATGGTCTGACCGCAGTCAATCCGGTCAACGGAAAAGAAATCCCCATCTGGGTTTCCGACTATGTATTGATGAGCTACGGTACCGGCGCAATCATGGCGGTTCCTGCCCATGATGAAAGAGACTGGGAGTTCGCAAAGAAATTCAACATGCCGATCATTCAGGTTGTAGAAAGCTCCGAAGGTCCGGTGGATGTAAACGAGGCTGCTTTTGTAGACGTTGCAACCGGAAAGCTGGTAAACTCCGGCTTCTTAAACGGCATGGAAGTAGCGGAAGCGAAAAAGGCGATCATCGAATATCTCGAAAAAGAAAACATTGGCACACAGAAAACGAACTACAAGCTGCGTGACTGGGTATTTTCCAGACAGCGTTACTGGGGCGAGCCGATCCCGATCGTTCACTGTGATAAGTGTGGCTATGTGCCGCTTCCGGAAGATCAGCTTCCGCTGGAGCTGCCCGATGTAGAAAGCTATATGCCCACTGATAACGGCGAATCTCCGTTAGCTGCCATGAGAAGCTGGGTAGAGACAACCTGTCCCTGCTGCGGAGGTCCTGCAGAGAGGGAAACCGATACCATGCCTCAGTGGGCTGGTTCTTCCTGGTACTTCCTGCGTTATACCGATCCCCACAATACGGAAGCGCTGGCAAGCCCGGAAGCTCTCAAATACTGGATGCCGGTTGACTGGTACAACGGCGGCATGGAGCATACCACCCTGCATCTTCTGTACTCCAGATTCTGGCATCGTTTCCTGTATGACGAAAAGGTTGTTCCCTGTCCGGAGCCTTACCAGAAGAGAACCTCTCACGGCATGATCCTGGGAGAAAACGGCGAGAAGATGAGTAAGTCCCGCGGCAACGTGGTAAACCCGGATGATATTGTCAACGAGTTCGGTGCAGATACCCTGCGTACCTATGAAATGTTCATCGGCGCATTCGAACTGAGCGCTGCCTGGAGCAATGAAGGCGTAAAAGGCTGCAGAAGATTCCTGGAGCGTGTCTGGAAGCTGCAGGAGATTGTAACCGATGAAGCCGGCTATTCCAAGGAGCTGGAAACCAGGATGCATCAGACGATCAAGAAGGTTTCTTCCGACTTCGAGACCTTAAAGTATAACACTGCAATCGCTGCGATGATGTCTCTGATCAATGATTTCTACAAGGCTGGCAAGGTAACCAGAGATGAGTTTAAAACTCTGCTGATTCTGTTAAATCCTGTAGCGCCCCATATGACAGAGGAGCTGTGGCAAATCATGAACTATGGCGGACGTCTGTATCAGACCAGCTGGCCGACTTATGAAGAAGCAAAGACGGTAGAGTCTGAAGTGGAAATCGCAGTTCAGGTAAACGGCAAGGTTCGTGCGACCATTAAGATCGCTGCAGATATCTCCAAAGAGGATGCGATTGCAGCAGGTAAAGCTGCAGTAGCAGACAAGCTGACCGGTCAGATCGTCAAGGAAATCTATGTTCCCGGACGTCTGGTAAATATCGTTCAGAAGGGCTGACCGCGATTGCCTGCTGAAGCAGACAGGCACTGCTGAAAAATAGCAGATGTGCGCTGCACAGATCGGTTGTGTTAAAAATAGAATTCCCGACAGATGTGGATGAAAAGGATTCATGTCTATCGGGAATTTTTGTTTTATGGGAAAGAAAAGACCTCTGGGCGGGATTGGGATTGCACTGCATCAGGATCGTGCTGCGTTTTAGCTAAATTGTGCCGTTTTTTGCGTCGCTGTAGCTAAAACGTCTCGTGCAGAACACATTTTTTCCATTTTTTAAACACACTTTTCTCACAGAATCCTCCTGAAATGAACACATAATTCCGATAAACTTAAGAAAGTGTAAAATTTGAAAGGGAGGATCTCACTATGATTGAGATTTCGCATCTGGTCAAAAAATATGGCGATCACTATGCGGTCAAGGATCTGAATGTCCGGATTGAAGAAGGACAGATCTACGGATTCTTAGGACCAAACGGAGCCGGAAAATCGACCACCATGAATATGATTACAGGATATCTGGCACCGACTGCCGGAACCGTAAAGGTGGACGGCTTTGACATCGTCAAAGAGCCGGAAAAGGCAAAGGAACATATCGGTTATCTGCCGGAAATTCCGCCGCTGTACAGTGAGATGACCGTTGAGGAATATCTGAAATTTGCAGCAGAATTAAAGCGCATTCCGGGAAAGGAAAGAGCAGCGCAGATCGAAAAGGCGATCAAAACCGCGCAGCTGGAGGATGTCAGGAAGCGTCTGATTAACAACCTTTCCAAAGGTTATAAACAAAGAGTCGGTCTGGCACAGGCAGTGCTCGGCGATCCTGAGACGATTATTCTGGATGAGCCGACTGTCGGTCTGGATCCGAGACAGATGATCGAGATGCGTGAGCTGATCCGCAGTCTCAAAAAAAACCATACAGTTATTTTGAGTTCGCATATTCTGTCCGAAGTCAGTGCAGTGTGTGACCAGATCCTGATTATTTCCAAGGGTGAGCTGGTTGCAAGCGATACGCCGGACGGACTGCAGGCAAAGCTAAAGGGCGCAGGCGAGCTAGAGCTTTGCGTAAAGGGAACCGCAGCGCAGTTAAAGACGCTTTTGTCAAATCTGGACGGCGTAGAAAGCTTTACGACGACAGAAGCAGAAGACGGAACCGTGCTCGCACAGGTTTCGGAGAAGGCGGATTGCGATATCCGCGAGCCGCTGTTTTATGAGCTGGCAGAGAATCGGATGCCCCTGCTTGGCATGGAGAAAAAGACGGGATCGCTGGAGGATATCTTCCTGCAGCTGACCGATAAGCCCGAGGAGGAGACGAAACAATGACAGCGATTTATAAAAGAGAATTAAAAACATTCTTTACGACGGTAACCGGCTGGCTGTTTATTGCAGCACATATCTGTCTTGCCGGACTTTACTTTTTTGCAATTAATCTGCTGTCCGGCTACAGCAATGTCGGACAGAGCTTTTCCAGTATCCTGTTTTTGCTGCTGTTATCGACACCGATTCTGTCCATGCGTATGCTGGCAGAGGAGCGTAAGCAGAAAACGGATCAGTTGATTTTGACTTCTCCGGTTTCGATCGGAGGAATCGTAGTGGGCAAATACCTTGCGATGGCGACCGTCTTTACCATTCCGGTTGCGGTGATGGCGCTGTTCCCGCTGATTTTAAGCCGTTATGGAACCGTTCCGATGGGCGAAAGCTATACGGCGTTGCTGGCTTATTATCTGTTTGGTCTGACCTGCCTTGCGATTGGCCTGTTTATTTCCTCAATCACAGAAAGTCAGATCATCGCAGCGGTGCTTTCCTTTGCCCTTTTATTTGTCGGCTACATGATGTCCTCCATTACCGGACTGATTTCCCAAACCGGCAACCTGCTGACAAAAATTTTAAACGCTTACAACTTCACCGACCGTCTGGACGCTATGGTGGAGGGAACGCTGAATCTGAAATCCGTCCTGTATTTTGTAACCCTGATCGTCGTATTTTTATTCTTAACGGTTCAGTCGATCCAGAAGAGAAGATATCAGGTTTCGGTAAAAACGCTGCAAATCGGCGCTTACAGCAGCGGTATGATCGCCCTTGTCGTAGCGATTGCGGTGTTCTTAAACCTCGGATTTTCCGCCCTGCCGGATCGCTATACGAAGATTGATGTAACGAGCCAGAAGCTATATACGCTGACACAGACGACGAAAAATCTCGTCAAAAACCTGTCTGAGGATGTGACGATTTATGTCATCAATTCGGAGAACAGCCAGGATGAAACGCTGCAGCAGACGCTGAAAAGCTATGCAGAGCTTTCCGATCACATCAAGCTGGTTTACAAGGATCCTGTCGTTTCCCCTGATTTTTATAAGGATTATACCGACAGCATTTCCGTAAACTCCATGATCGTGGAATCCGCACAGCGATTTAAGGTAATCAATTACAACAATATTTACGAATATGACTACAGCAACTATTCCAGCTCTGTCAGCGGCTACGATGCAGAAGGACAGCTGACAAGCGCGATCGCCTATGTGACGAGCGATTCCACCTCCGTTGTTTATGAATTAAACGGTCACGGAGAAGCCAGCCTGGACAGCTCGTTTGAGAACGGCGCGAAAAAGGAAAATGTCGACCTTGCGGAGCTGACACTTTTGACAGAGGACAGTGTTCCGGACGATGCAAATGGAGTCCTGATCCTTTCCCCTACAAACGACTTAAACGCAGAGGATGCCGATAAGCTGATTGCATACTTAAACAACGGCGGAAAGGTTCTGATTTCCACCTCTTATATCGATAGCTTCTCTGAGGAGATGCCGAACCTGACAAAGGTGCTTTCCGAGTTCGGACTTTCCATCGGGAACGGTCTGATCGTGGAGCAGGATAATGCGAGAATGTATCAGAATCCGATCTATCTGCTGCCGAACGTTTCCTCCGACAGCCTGACGAACGGTGTTTACGGAAAGAGCTATGATTATATCATGATGCCGTATGCCCAGCCGATTCTGACGAAGGAGAAGGATGGCGTTACGCTGACCACTCTTTTGACAACCTCGGAGAAGGCGTACAGCAAGACCGATTTGAATCAGTCCTCCGACGTCAAGAAAACAGAGGACGATGCGCAGGGACCATTTACTGTCGGCGTAAAAGCGGTGAAAACACTTGCTTCCGGCGAAGAAGCACAGCTGATTTTATACAGCTCGTCCTATCTGTTCACAGAGTCGGCAAACCAGTACACGATGGATAACAACCTGACGCTGTTCACCAACGCGATCAGCACGATGGCAGGAGAGAGCGAAAGTATTTCCATCCCGACCAAATCAATGGCGTCCACCTATGCGACCGTGCCTACGGCATCTGCTGTCCGCTATGGAATCCTCCTGATGGGCATCCTTCCTATCGGTCTGCTGGCAGCCGGTATTATCATCTGGGTCAGAAGGAGAAAGAGATAAATGAAAAAACAGAAAATTCAAATTTTGATTTTACTTGTATTATGTATCGTCTGCGTCGGCGGATATTTTATCATCCGGAATCATACGTTTGAAACGGAGGAAGAAACCGTTTCCGTTGACGTTACCAGCTTCAATAAGGATGATGTGACGGAGTTGATCCTTTCCGGCGACCACGAGGTTCATCTGGTGAAATCAGATGATGCCTGGACGGAGAACAGCCTGCCGGATGAAACCATTAAGGAATCGACGGTTAACACGCTGCTGAATGAAATCGCCAACATCACGACGACGGAAACTGTTGTGGAAGCGCCGGAGGATCTTTCCCAGTACGGACTGGAGGAGCCTTTCCGGACGATCACGGCAGTCCTTTCCGATGGAACACAGGTTGTGATTTATGCCGGAAATAAGAATGATCTGCTTTCTGAGTATTACATCAAAGTGGAAGGCGACGACAATGTTTACCTCGTTTCCAGCAATATCGTGACGGATTTCGATAAGGACCCGGAGGACTTCATCGACGAGACGGAGACTGAAACGGAGACAGCGGATTCTGCAGACGAGACGGCAGCAACTGACGCTATAGAGGAAACGGCTGCGGCGCAGACACTGGAAAGCGCAGATGGCGAGACAGAAAGTGCGGACGCAGACGGTGAGAACGTCGAGGCGGTTGGCGAAACGGAAACTGCAGAAAGCTCAGGAGACTGACGGATCACAAAAGGTTTTGTTATCTGCAAATTTTGAACCACGGAAGGTTTCCTGAAAACGCCCGGAAGGCGGGAGATTTACTCCCTCTTTCCGGGCATTTTCTTTGCCATCAGGCGGACGATCTGATTCATTTTCAGCTGTTCCTCCGGTGTTGCATATTTGCGGATCGCCATGAGAATGGAAGAAATTTCCGTGTCGGAAAAGCTGATCGATGCTTCTCGGCTTTTCTGTGCCAGCGCCATCAAAAACGGCAGTAGTTCTTTTTGCGAAAGCGAGCTGCTTTCAAAGACGAGCTTCTGTAAAAAATGCAGCTTTTCTTTTGGAATGCTCTGGACGCAGTCTTCCTTCATCCAGTTTGGTTCCGAAGTGGTGTTTGTATCATTATTTTGTTGACTGGTCATAAAAACCTCCGTTTTGAAAATATTCTGGAAAAAGCGGTATTTAGAGCCCATCGCGGAACGCCTCGAACATCGCCTGCTGTTCCGGTGAGAGCATGCCCTTTAAAAATGTCATGGGGTCGAAATTGTCGGGAAAAGTAGTTGTTCCTGTCAAAGATGCTGACGCGGAATCGAAAGCAGACGTTGCCTGCCCGGCGGCAGTATCCGTTTCGCTGCCTGCTCTTGCAGCTGCTTTAGTATAACCGGCATCCGGATTCGTGCCAAAACAGTCTGCATCTGCCGCAGTATCGGTGTCTACGTCGGGCGCACTTTCCCTCAACGTTTCGAACAGCTGCATCATTCCTTTCATTTCCTCGAACAGCTCGAGATTTTTCTGCAGGTTGAGAAGTTCTCCAAACAGCGCTTTTTCCTGGGGAGAACAAAAGTTTTTGATCTGCTCAAACAACACGGCAAAGTCCGGCGAGGATGTGCCGGAGGTTTGATTTTTGTATGGAGGGGACGGATGCCTGGAAACATATTCCAGGGTGTAGCGCAGCTCCAGATATTTGATCCAGACCGCGAGATGGTTTTGCCCATATGGATCAAAATACGGCAGCAGGATTTTCAAAATCTGGATATGGTTTTGGGTATAGAGCGTATCAAAGGCGATGACAGCTTCGTTTTCACAGACGTTCATTAAAAAGCTTCCTTCCGGTGTTTATTCTATTCCTATGAAACAGTCAGATAGAATAGGACAACAAGGAATTGCTTTTGCCAGTCTGTCAGAGATCTTCTGTGGGACTCGAAAAAGCGTTTGCATCGCGAAGGGGCATTACCCCCGGAGGAAGCAATGCCCTTTGGGATGGGAGTCAGATGCGCTCAGATACCTATGGAATCAGCATCCACAGCCATTGTTGCATCCGCAGCCGTTATTCGTGCCGATTCCGCTGCAGCCGTTGCCGCAGCAAGCCAGAAGCAGCAGAATCCAGATCAGGGAATTACAGCCGTTGTTGCCGCCGTCGTTACAGCCACAGCCGTTGTTTGCTCCGAGTCCGTTGTTGCCGCAGCATAACAGCAGAATCAGAATGAGGCAGCAACTGTTGCCGCCGAAAAGACCGCCGTTCTGACAGGTATTGCCGCATCCGCAGTTGGTAGCTGATAAATCACTCATGGTTATGAGCCTCCGAATGGATAGTTATGGTTTAAGATATGACCGCACGCTTGTCCAGGTTTCTCAGTGGAAGAAAAATTTTTGAAACACTTTTCCTATCATTTGCTGGTGTACTGGAGCCCGGCGAGCAGGCCGGCTTTTTTGCTGTCTTCCATAAAATGCAGCACACCTCTTCCCCCATCCTTCCATATCCTAAAAGAAAAAGGATGCGTATGCCTTGAACAGGGTAAAGAGAGTTGTCCACGCGACCGCGGCAGAGGTAAACGGGCTTTCCGGAAAAGGTGTGACGGCAGCGGTGCTGGACACCGGGATCGCGCTGCATCCGGATCTTTCCGGGAGAATCGCAGGGTTTGCAGACTTTGTCGGCGGACAGAAGCAGCCGTATGACGACAGCGGGCATGGAACCCATGTGGCAGGCTGCCTGTGCGGAAACGGAAAATGCTCCAACGGTCTGTATGCCGGAATTGCGCCAGGCTGCCGTCTGGTAGTATGCAAGGTGCTGGACGAACGCGGGGACGGAAACGTTGCCGCCATGATAGAAGGCATCCGGTATGTGCTGGACACACGCCGGATTTATCATACGAGAATTTTGAATATTTCCGTCGGGATCGGCTCGATCCGGGAAGCTGCGCTCGAGCAGGAGCTGCTTTCTTGGATTGCAAAAGCATGGAATGCAGGGCTGTTCGTCGCAGTGGCTGCCGGAAACAACGGACCTGCCCCGGATTCTGTCTCTGCGATGGGTCTGCAGGCGCACGTCGTATCGGTCGGATGTCATGATGGAAGGCAGACCCCGGGACACAAAAATGCCTGCGCCGCTTATTCCGGGAGAGGGCCTGCAAACGGCAGGGTGAAAAAACCGGATCTGGTGGCGCCGGGAAGCGGCATCATTTCCTGCAATGCCTGGTATCGGAAAAATCATTTCTGCTCGGTAAATCATCCGTATACGGCAAAGAACGGGACCTCGATGGCAGTTCCGGCAGTCAGCGCGGCAGCAGCACTTTTGTGGGAAAAGGAGCCGCATCTGACAAACGAACAGGTACGGGAACGGCTGCTATACCATGCGCAGGATCTGGGAGAAAACTGGGGGATGCAGGGCTGGGGAATGCTTCATGTAGGCAGAGCGTTAAAGGGATAAATTTTTTGTTTCAGAAGGATTGACAAAAATTGGATGATTGTATACAATGATACCTGAATTACAGAACACACTGCTTGGAAGAAAGCGGCGAGCAAACGAAGGAGAAGGAATCATGAACAATACATTTACTAACCGTCCGGTCACCATGAATGAGAACAAGAACCTGCTCGAGATCGAGGAGCATATGTACATTCTGGATGACGTGAAGAAGCCGAATGTTTTCCGGAATATGTTCCCTTATTCGGAAATTCCGAAGATTCCGTTCAATGACCGTACCGTTCCGCACGATATGCCAAAGGACATCTGGATTACCGATACGACGTTCCGTGACGGTCAGCAGTCACGCGCCCCTTATTCCACCGAGCAGATTGTAACGATTTATGACTATCTGCACCGACTGGGCGGAGAAAATGGTCTGATCCGCGCCAGCGAATTTTTCCTTTACAGTAAAAAAGATCGGGATGCAGTGTACAAATGTCTGGAAAAAGGATATAAATTTCCCGAAATTACCAGCTGGATTCGCGCGAGCAAGGAGGACTTCAAGCTGGTGAAAGAGATCGGCATGAAGGAAACCGGTATTCTGGTCAGCTGTTCCGATTATCACATTTTCATGAAATTGAAAATGACCCGCAAACAGGCAATGGAGCATTACCTGAGCGTCATCAAGGAGTGCCTGGAAGAGGGAATCAGTCCCAGATGCCATCTGGAGGATATCACGCGGGCCGATATTTACGGATATGTTGTTCCGTTTTGCCTGGAGCTGATGAAGCTGATGAAGGAATATCAGATTCCGATCAAAATCCGTGCCTGCGATACGATGGGCTACGGCGTCAACTATCCGGGTGCCGTTATCCCGAGAAGCGTACAGGGAATCATCTATGCGCTGCATACGCACGC
>ERZ507072.1535-NODE-1535-length-10834-cov-11.486409_pt1 | contig 10834 bp, 6 predicted proteins | sample MGYA00512864_ERZ507072 | MGnify/ENA metagenome assembly ERZ507072 | reverse complement strand
AGGCGTTTTTTTAGGTCTTTTCCTTTATAGGGGACTGAATACGTGTTACAGGTGAATACAACCGCCATGACGGACGCATGCCCTTCGCCCGCGAAAAACCGGACAAGCGCCCCTCTGGATGGCTTTCGTCCCGAACGCGGGAACTTGTCCGCGCCTGCCTCTCGTAAGTCGTTTCCAACCCGATGGCCGGCGTTTGCCCCTGTGAGCTGAATAAGCGCCTCTCTGGACGGCTTTCGTCCCAAATGCGGGAACTTGTCCATGTCGGCCGCCATTCGCCGCCTACGCCGCCCGTGGACGGTTTTGTCCCGAGCATGGGGCGCGTTCGTGCCGACCGCCCACAACCCGATGGGCGGCATTCGCCCCTGTGGACCGAATAAACGCCCCTCTGGACGGCTTTCATCCCGAACGCGAAAACTTGTCCGCGCCGGCCGCCATTCGCCATCCACGGAGGCGGTCGGACAGTGCTGACTCCGATCATGGCGATCATGCCCGCGGCAGACGCCGCGCCCCCTTCGCATTCGTCCACCGCGGGCATGTCGTATCGCATCCGATCCGCATTTTTTCCGAAACGGAAAGTTTACGGACAGGTGGAAACCGCCCGTATCACCTGTAACACGTATTCAGTCCCCTATAAAGGGAAAAGCCCAAAAAAACGCCTTTCTCCAAAATGGGTGAATACACTGATACATTCATATGTTACATTCTATATTTTCCTTATTTTCCAGTACCTCAGCCTGTGGAAAAGTGTATTCAGTCACAACTGATACAAACTAAATACACCGCCCGTATAGGTGAATACAGCCCCCTGTTCGGTCACAATCCCGTCACGATTGGACCTGCCTGTATTCAGTCAGGCCCCGAAACGGCCTCATCGCCGCCGGGGCCGGTGTTACGCCACGAAACCATGATTCTTCCGGTTTTGACCCATCCCGACCGGAAAAGTCACAATTGCTGGAAAGCGGCCGCGGCCATATCCGGCGGCCGCGCGCATAGCCCCGTGCCATGCCGTTCAATCCATTCGCGGGACAACCCGCAGACACCCATAGGGGCCGGCCCCGCAAGAAGGAGCCGGAGCCCACGCAGACCGAACCGGAGGTCCCCGTTGAGGCGCCCGCCGAGACGGAGTCGTCATGGGAGGCCGCCTGGGGCGGCACTGCGTCCGTGGAACCGAAGCCGGAGCCGCCGATGGAGGCGGACGGACCGGCCGGCGTGCCCGTGGAACCGGAACCCCCGGCGGGAACCCCCGCCCCCGCCGAGGCGTCCGCCAAACGGGAGACGGATATGGAGCCGGAGCCACCGGTGTCGACCCCGAAGGAACGGGATTCGCCGGCCGCGTTCGCTACGGCCTTCGGAGGATCCGCACCCGAGGAACCCGTCGACGCGCCCGCCCCGGAAGAACCGGAGCCGTCCGACGCGTTCGCCGCGGCCTTCGGAGGAGCGGAACCCGTCGGCGCGCCGGAACCGGACGTGCCGCCCGAGTTCGCGGCCGCGTTCACCGAGCCCGGGGAGTCCGACCTGTCGAACGAGCCGGAGGACCTGGCGGAGCGTGCCCGCCTCGAACGCATCGGCATGGAGACGGCCGACCCCGACGAGAACGGCGACGGCTTCGGCGACTGGCGTTCCATGATCGGCTCCATGTCCGAGGATGGCCCCACAGGCCTGTCCGGCGGCTGGGGGCCGGAGGAACCCTTGGCCCAGGAGCCGGCCGGGCCGGAGCCCACGCCACCAGAGCCGGTCCACGAACCCGTGGAGCCGTCCGGCGGATGGGGTCGGAGCGCATCTGACGGCTGGTCGACGCCGTCCGTCGACGAGGACCAGCCCGACGACGGTTGGGGCCGGAGCGGGGATATGGACGAAGAGGAGGAAGAGGAGTCGGCCGACGCCGGCGGAAACCTCATCAAACCCATCGCCGTCATCGCCGCCTGCGTGCTCGTCATCGCCATGCTGGGCGTGGGCGCCTTCCTGCTTGTGAGGAACATCGCGGACGGACGGGCGAGAAGCGTCCGCGACGCCTCATGCGCCACCTACTCCAGGTGGGTGGGGGAGTACAACCGCGCGGCGTCCGACGCCAAGAGGCTGTCCGTCAAAGTCGGAGCCGTCGACAGGCAATGTCCCGCGTCCGGAGCCGACAAGGCCGCCAAAACGGTCAAGGCGAAGGCGGAGAAACTGTCCGCCGAGGTGGCGGGGGCCGCGAAACGCGAATGGACCAAGGACAAGAAGACCCTGGCCGGGCTGAAGGACGACTACCCGTCCGCGTCGGCCGACACGCTGTCCGACGCCAAGGATCTCGCGGGCGAGGATGATCCGACCGACCTCGCCGACCTGAACGACATGAAGGCGCGGGCGAAATCCCTGGTCGGCAAGGCGAAAAAGGAACAGTCGGCGGCCGACGCCAAGGAGAAGGCCGAACGGGAGGCGAAGGAGAAGGCCGACGTGGAGGCCAAGGCGAAGCAGGAGGCCGAGCAGGAGGCGGCCCGCCGGCAGGCTGAGGCCGAGGAGGCCGCGCGCCAGCAGGCGGCCCAACAGCAGGCCCAGCAGAGCCAACGAACCTACACGCCGCAACGCCAGACCTACACGCCGCAACGCCAGACGACCACGCCGGCCCCGACGCCGGCGCCCGCCCAGCCCGCGGCTCCATCCGGCAACGCCTCGCAGGACTTCTGAAAAAAAGGAGGCGGCCGGACGCCCCCGCCATGGGGATGTCCGGCCGCCTCCGTCCGCGGAATCCGTCAGCCGCGCGCCCTGACGGCCGCGATCCCGGCGGCGGCTGGGTCGGCCATGCCCTCGAGGCGCGCGACCGCAATGGCCGCGGCGGCCGGCGCGATCGGCGTCGACGGGTCCGCCTTGTGAATGCGCTTCGCGGTGTTCATGTCGGCACGCAGCGAGTCGGCGCCCGCCCTGTCGATGGCGTCGAGCACCTCGCGGATGGTCACGGTCCTCGACTGGTCGAACATGGCGTCCATGCCGTACTTGAGGCCGCGGGCGACGTTGCGTCCCAGTCCGGCCATGTTCTTCTGCCCCTTGAGGCCCAGATGCGCGTCGACGGCCGCGACGAGCTCCTTGAACGCGTAGGCGTTCGAATCGGGGTCGACGTCCGGCATGGCCGGCCTTTCCTTCGGCTTCGGGGAGAACCGTTTCCTCGGTTTCGGCTCCGGCGCGGGCTTGGGCGCGGCGATGGGCTTGGGCTCGTATATGGCGCATTCCATGGGGCGGCCGACGCCGGCGATGTGGCGCAGGGCGTCGGTGCCCTCGAGCACCGCGCCGGAGGCGTCGAGCACGACGCGCAGCGGCTCCATGCGGTCGGGGCAGTAGTCCGCGTCGGAATGGGCGGCGCCGCCGGGGCCGGCGAGGCGCAGCGCCTCGTCCGGTTCAATGGTCTTCAGGCTGTAGAGAAATTCAATGTCCATGCGCATGCGTTATGCGTCGCGAGGATCCATTTGTGGATCTTTCCCGTCCGACCCCGGCGGAACCCCTCCCGGGACGCATGGGGGCGGTGTAAACGCGAGGGCCCGCCGGTGTAGGCTGGAGCCATCGGAAACGACAGACAAGGAGTTCGATATGGACGAGGAGAAGGACCTGGAGGTCCCGGCCGCCATCCCACCGGCCGGCACGGAGGATGCACCGGAGAGAAAGAATCGCAGGTGGATCATCTTCGGCGCGGCGGCCGTCGCCGTGGTCGTCCTGGCCGTCGGCGGCGTGTGCGCCTACCGGGCGTACGAGGGCCACAAGACGTCGGTGGCGCGCGACGCATGCCAGTCGGCGGCCGCGGACCTAGGCAAGGCGGTGAAGGCGTACAGGACACTGCTCGGCTCGGATGATACCGTGGCCGCGTTGAAGACGGACGCGAAGAGCGTGAAGGACGCGAGGACCGTCGACACGCTGGTCAAGGCGGCCAAGGCGAAGCTCCCGGCCATGGTCAGGTGCGACGCGTCCAAGGCCGCCGGCCTGGACGCGGCCGCCATGAAGGCCGGCAAGGCCGTGAAGACGGTCAAGGCGGATGCGAAGGCGTTGGACGCGGCGGTCAAGACGGTCGAGACGTCCAGGCTCGACAAGACCGTCGACGATGCGGAGGCCCTGTACAAGGCCACGGACGGCAAGGTCCAGGATGATAAGACCCGCGAGGCGTTGGCGAAGGCCGTCAAAGCGCGTGATGCCAAAGCCATCGCCAAGGCCGCCAAGGCCGTGAATGACTCGAAGGTGGCGAAGGAGAAGGCGGACGCCGAAGCGAAGGCGAAGGCCGAACAGGGGGCTGCGGCCCAGCAGCAGCCGCAGTCCCAGACAGCAACGACCGGTAGCTCCACTTGGTCGGGTGGAACGTATACAAATGGCGGCGGTTCGACTAGGGTCTACACGAACAACGGGGGTGGCACCTACCATGCGCCGCAACAGCAGCCGACATATCAGGCCCCACAGCAGTCCCAGCAGCCGTCGAACAACGGCAACGGCGGCGGACAGCCTTATATTCCGCCGACGTCCAGCTGCACAGGTCCAATCACGGGTTCCTGTTCCACCGCCCCCGGCGGCGAGGTCTGGTGGTGATTTCCTGTAAACGACGAAGGCCCCATTCTCCACGGAGGATGGGGCCTTCGTCGTTCTATCTTCCCAGCCTTCTCGATAGCATGGTTGCGGGGCGTTTCATGAGAAGATAGAGAAGACGGTGCAGCAGAGCCCGACCGCCGCGCAGGTGGGGATGGCGAGCCTGATGATGCGGCGCAGCTGGTAGCGCGGCCAGTCGTAAGAGCCGGTTCCGACGCGCAGCGGGGCGATGGAAAGCACGAGCCCGCTCAGGATGAAGAACAGGGTGACGAACTGCCCGCCCGGCAGCAGCCAATGCAGGGCGCCACCCGTGTAGTGGTATGCGACCACGGCCAAGGCCGCGAGCCCTCTCAGTCCATCCAGGGAGTCTATGCGTTCGATGCCGTTCTTCTCTTCCACGAGGACATGCATCCCTGGGCGCATAGTCGACTTTCCGAATGGGCCGCCACCCATGACGGCCCCATGAAGGAAAGGAATGAAGTGGCGTTCAAACACTTCGACTTCAAACGGCTCGCGCATGCCGCCGTGGCGGTTGTCGCCGCGACGGCCACGCTCGCGCTTGGCGGCGTGACAGCGGGCACGGCGATGGCCGATCCCCCAAAGCCGCATGTGAACGGCGACGCGCCCGCCAACGGCATCGCGTTCGACAACCTCGAGGGAGGCTATGACGGATGGCTCGGCGGTTTCTTCCTGGGCAACAAGGGCGAGCAGGGCTATTGCTTCGACTGGGGCCTGCCCGCCGCCATCATGGCCTACGCGACGATGAACTGGGTGCCCGCAGCCAATTCCGACCAGGCCAACCGCGTCGGGTGGATTCTGCGCCAGGCCGACACCGACACATCGATGATCGGCTTCACCCACGAGCAGAAGATGCAGAACACACTCGACCGTGCTGCAGCGGCCGTGATCGTGCATGACCAGCTCGACAAGACCGTGGGCAAATGGCAGCAGGCTCGTCAGTATATGAACACCCACCGCAGTGAGGTCGGTCATGGCTGGCAGGAGCTTTGGTCCGGTGTCGGACCTGGCGGCGGCCAGTACATCGGAGACTTCACCATCGGCCAGGTCCTCGACCGCGCGGATGAGCTATGGGCCCAGTCCGCCGGTCACGTCGCGGGCACCGGAGCCGTTCCGGACAAGTCCTACAAAGACGCCCAGCGGCATCTGACCACCAGGAACATCTGGTACAAGGACTCGAATGGAGCCTATGTCTCCACCAAAGTGACCGTGAAGCTGCACGAAGGCGCCAGGTTCGACGCCGCCGCGAACGGCATGTATGGTGGAACCCTCAGCGCCGACGGCATGACCTGGACCGGCTCCACCCAAACGAACCTGGGCGACGCCGGCCTGCAGCTGCCGTTCACTGCCACCAAGGATGGCGATGGACGATACGACACCACATTCGAGAACGTCGTGTACACATACCAGTATCCGACGAACCCGAACGGCCACCAGCGCATGGCTAAGTGGGGCGCCGGGCATTCCGACCCCGAGATGAAGGCATCCCAGGCGTTCAAGATGCAGTGGACGTTCCAGCCGCAGGCCACGACCGAAGCCACGGCCCACAAGCTCGAAGTCGGCGGCACGCCGACCGACAAGGTGACCAGTTCCGTCGGCGACCTCATCAGCGGCACCGGCGCGGACGGCACCACACACAACACGTGGAACGGTGATACCAAGGCCACGTTCAAGGGCTACTTCTTCACCTCCGCCGACCAGTCCGTCCTGACCCAAGTCAAGCGGAACGCGAACGAGACGCCCGCCCAGTACCTTGCCCGCGTCAAGGCGAAGTACGGCGAGCCGGCCGCGACCGCCGAGACGACGTTCACCGGCTCCGGCCAGACCAACACCGTGACCGCCAAGACGGCGACCGGCGATGACTGGACCGTGCCCGCCGACATGGGCGGCTACTACGGCACCTGGGTCTGGACGTTCGAGAAGGCCGGACAGCAGCCCGACCTCCAGAATCGTTTCACCGGCGACTATGTGGCCGAAGCGGGCGTCGCTTCCGAAAACGCCGTCGTCCACACCGAAGCGCACGCCGCGTCCCAGACCGCGAACGCGACCATTGCACCGAACGGTGAGCTCGCCGACCGCATCACCATCACCGGCCTGCCGGAGAACCTCGGCAAGTACAAGCCGTCCGACTCCCTGCCCGGCGTTGGAGCCGACAACACGAAGGCCACCGTCGACGTGTACTGGGCCGGCCGCAAGGCCGGAGCCGTCTCCAACCAGGATGACGACATGCTCTACCAGCCGTCCACCAAGGACGCACCGGCCGATGACGCGAACCACAAGCACATCGCCACCTACACGTACGATCTGGCCAAGCTGATCGCCGCGCAGAAGGGCTACAAGTCCGGCGACCCGCTCACCCTGACCGTGGGCGGCGGGGCCAACGGCTCCAAGACCGCCGACGGCAAGACCGTCACCCTCAAGGCGGACAAGGGCACCGGCTTCTACGCGTTCGTGTTCCGCTACGCGGGATGCGATCGCGTGACCGGCGTGACCAGCGCCTATAACGATCCGTTCGAGCGCGTGTTCGTCCAGGACTCCAAGCAGGTGACGCTAACCAGCCACGCCAACCCGAATCGCGTCAAGGTCGGCGACAGGTTCCATGACACCGCCAAGATCTCCGGCCGATACCCAGCCAAGTACCTCGACGGCGCGTACGTCGAGTTCACCGCCTACGAGCCCGTGTCCGGCAAGCCGGACATGACCGCCGCAAAACTGCTCGACGCCGAGAAGCATCCGCTGACCGCCGACCAGATCGACAAGCTCGCCAACGGCACCGAATTCGAGGTGTCCAGTTCCGACGTGGCCGCCGACAAGGCCGGCACCGTTAACTGGCAGGCCACCCTGTTCACCAAGGACGGCATCCGCCTGGCGGGCCACGAGTTCGGCGCGACCGACGAGAGCGTCGAGGTCACCGGCAACGGCCATGTCAGGTCCGTGTCCCAGAAGCAGGGCGCCGTCGGAGGAAGGATGTGGGACCTCATCCAGGTGTCCAACGTCACCACCGGCTCCGACCGCGGCAACGTGCCCGCCGGCTCCAAGGTCGTCGTGGACGTGTACAAGCACCAGGGCGAGGATGGCGCCAACAAGGGGCAGCTGGTCGAATCCAAGACCTTCCCCGTCGACGTGGCCAGACTCCGCAACAGCTCCGACTCCTACTGGTTCAAGGCCGAGATGTCCAAGACATACCCGGCCTCCGGCCGCTACTACTGGACCGAGCGTCTGGTCGACAACTACGGCAACACGCTCGACAGGTCCGACTACGGCGACCAGGACGAGCAGACCGATGTGCAGGAGTACTCCACCGACACGGCGAAGAAGTGGCTGTCCGACGACAACGCGCTCTACTCCGACAAGACGGTCAAGACGTTCGACATCCTGACCCAGACCTGGTTCAAGGACTGGGGCGCGGACGCGCACCGTGACACCGAGGGTGACGAGACCCAGTCGCGCGGCGTGACCGCCGACGGCACCCGGTTCCAGACCTCCATCTGGCGCCAGAACGGTTCCGACTCCTCCAAGGACGAGAAGGTCGTGGACGGCAAGGCGAACGCCATGCCGAACATCGACCGGAAGGCCGCCAAGGCCGGCCGCATGTACCAGAAGGTCAAGTCCGAGACGTTCGCCCTGTCGAACCTCGAACCCGGCACCTACTACTACGGACTGAAGGTCACGAACGACCAGGACGCCGCGAACCTCGCCAAGTATGTCGGCGAGAAGGACGGCGGCCTCGTCTACGAGGCACCGAAGCGCGTCAAGAGCGAGTCCTTCGACATCGTGCGCGTCACCTCCAGCCGCCGCAACGCGGCCACCGTGACCGGAACCGTCAAGCACGTCGACGACATCCTGCATGTCGGCGGCACGCTTCCGAAGGGCTCCTCCTACAAGGTCGAGGCCTGGAGGGTCGAGAACGGCAAGGCCGTCGAGAAGGTGTCCGAGTCGAAGACCCACACGCTCGACCATGATGCGACCGGCGACATCCAGGTCAACGATGTGCCCGCCCCGACGAAGGCCGGAACCTACCAGTTCCGCCATTACGTGTGGACGCCTGACACGCTGGGCGGCGATCCGTCTGTGACCGACGCCATGGCCGTCATCGACCCCGACGCCACCACCGGCTACAAGTACGCCAAGCGCCACCTGCTCGCGGACGGCGACTCGGACGAGTCCGAGCGCTTCGAGATGGTCTCCATCGACACGTACGTCGCCAAGACGAACAACGTGAAGACCTATAAGGGCAAGCACTACGTCGACGTGACCGACGGCGCGGACGTTTACGACCACGCCGAGATCACGGGCAACCTGCCCGCCGGCTACAGGCTCGGCTTCACCCTCTACAAGGAGGGCAAGTCCGAGGCGGCCGACGTCGCCGTGGCGACCATTCCGCCGACCGACCTGACCGAGGCCTCCAAGGAACTCGATTCCGCGACCGTGCATCTGACCGAGCCCGGCACCTACTACTGGGTGTACTCGTTCAGCGGCGCCGACGGCCAGACCTGGATCGACGGCGACGGCTCCCCGGAGCTCAAGGAGCTCATCAGCAAGCATCGCATCCCGGACGAGACGTTCAACGCGATCCGCGTGACCACGACGACCGCCAAGTGGACCAGCAAGGGCGGCGAGACCGTCGACGTGGCCCGCATCGAGGGCTGTCTGCCCGACGACGCGACCATGAACTTCGAGCTGCACGACTACCAGACCGGCGACAAGGTCGCTGAGACCGGTGAGACCAGCCTTGCAAAGCTCGGCTACAAGCCGTGCGAGCAGGGCGGCGACGAGGTCCAGACGGTCGAAAGCCCGAAGGTCACGCTGCCGGACGCCGCGGACCACTACTTCGTCGAATCCGTGAAATTCGGCTCCGACGAGTTCCATCGCGGCAACGACAAGGTGAGCCACGAGTCCACCCGCACTATCGACGCAACCACCGACACGAGCGTGGAGTACACGCTCGGTACCGCGGTCGCCGACCATGCCGACCTGCTCAACATCAGGTACGTCGGCAAGGATGGCAAGGACATCCGCGACGACCTGACCGGCCCGCTGACCGCCAGCTGGGAGCTGTACCGTCAGGCGGACGGCGATGACGCATCCAAGGACGAGAAGGTCGCCGACGTGGACAAGGATGGCGTGGCGCTCGAATCCGGCCAGACCGAAGTCGAGTCCAGCCCGTACAAGCCGGACGGAACCGGCCTGTACTACTACGTCATCACCATCCGCGACGAGAACGGCGACGTCGTCAAGCGCGGCGCCGCACGCGAACCCTCCGAGTCCTTCCGCATCGTCAAGGCCGAGTCCAAGACCGACCGCGTGGTGTCCGAGGGCACGAAGGTGCGTGACCAGGTGACCATCTCCGGCCCGGTGGCCGAAGGCACCATGGTGTCCTGGACCCTCATGAAGTACGGCGAGGGCTCCGCCGACACGGACACTGTGGTCAAGCGGTACGACACGCCCGCCGACGGCGCCGTGCTCGTCACCGCGAAGCAGGCCGCCGAGGCCGCGAAGTCCAAGACCGTCATCAACGGCCCGGAGTTCGAGGGCGGCAAGGCCGGCGAGAACTACTACTGGGTGTTCAGCCTGTCCAGCCCCGCCCGTGACGGGGAGACCGGCGAACCGCTGAAGCCGAAGGGCGCGGCCGACACGTCGCACCTGGCGGCCAACTCCATCGCCGCCATCGACGCGGAGGTGGACGGTGACGGCCAGGAGCCGCAGGTTGACATCCAGCGGTTCATGACCGACCGCAGCCGTGTGGAGGACGAGTCCTTCAACACGGTCAAGGTGACCACCATGGCATCCAGCCATGACGCCACCGTCGGCGACAAGGTGCACGACACCGCGATCATCACCGGCGACATCCCGAACGACGGCTACTGCGTGTCCTTCGAGTATTGGAAGCGCAACGACGGCGACGTGAGGAACGACCACCTGAACGACACGTCCGAATGCGTGGCGGTGCCCGCCCATGCCACCACGGTCGACTCCCCGGAGCGTACCGTGGTCGAGCCTGGCGAGCACTACTACCGCGAGCGTCTGACCGAACGTGACACCGAACGCGAAGTCTCCTACGGTGAGGCCCGCGTCAGGGATGAGACCGTGCTGGTGCGCCTCGCCCCGACCGGCGTGGCCGCGGCCGGCGCGGCGGGTGCGATGCTCGCCGTCGCGGGACTCGGCGCCGCTCTGGCCCTCGCGTCCCGTAGGCGTCGCCGGGTCTGACCCGGACGTCCGTAGGCGCGCGAAAGGGGAGGCCGCCCCGCCCGGAGATCATTCCGGGCGGGGCGAGATCGGA
>ERZ507072.1516-NODE-1516-length-11011-cov-4.676342_pt1 | contig 11011 bp, 9 predicted proteins | sample MGYA00512864_ERZ507072 | MGnify/ENA metagenome assembly ERZ507072 | reverse complement strand
CGCTGCCAGTTTTTCTTCATATCCTTCAAACCCCAGCGGATTTTCTCCGACCAGCTCTCTGTCTGATTCCTGAAAGGTTCCCTCATCTGCCACTCTGCGGATTCTCTCATAAGCACGTACCTTAAAATAACCTCCGCACTTTGGACAAATATAATATGCATCCCGCACTTCCTGTACGAGGATCGGTTTTTTACATCTGCTGCAGCGGCATAATAAGCCATCCGGAACAGTTGTGGTGCTTTCTCTTTTTTTCAAAGCCGTTTTTGTTTTTTTAAAAACATGATCCAGATTCACTTGCTTTCTCCATTCCTGCGTTCCAGAAATTCAATGTCCGTTTTTCCCTGCCGGAACTCTTCATTCTCCAGAAGCTCATACAAAAAATCTACATTTGTATCTACGCCCTCTATGATCACTTCTCCCAGGGCACTGTGAAGCTTTTCAATTGCCTCCCGGCGGCTTTTCGCCCATACACTGATCTTTGCGATCATTGCATCATAAAACGGCGGAATCGTATAGCCACTGTAAATGGCAGAGTCAACACGGACACCCTTTCCTCCCGGCAAATGCAGCCCCGTAACCGTTCCCGGGCATGGTGCAAATCCCGCGTCCGGATTTTGAGCGTTTATTCTGACTTCTATGGAATGACCATTTACAGACACATCTTGCTGCTGCAGTAAAAGCAGCTGTCCATCCGCAATTCGAATCTGCTCCTTGATCAGGTCCACACCCGTAACCCATTCCGTAACCGGATGCTCTACCTGAATTCTGGTATTCATTTCCATAAAATAAAAATTTCCATCCGGCTCCAGTAAAAACTCTATCGTACCTGCGTTCACATATCCAGCTGCCTTTGCCGCGTCCACAGCACATTCCCCCATTTTTTGACGCTGACTTTGGGAAAGGCTTGCACAGGGTGCTTCCTCCAGCACCTTCTGATGCCGTCGCTGCATAGAACAGTCCCGTTCTCCCAGATAGATCGTATTTCCTGCACGATCTGCCAGAATCTGTACCTCCACATGCTTTGGTCCGGTCAGAAAATGCTCCAAATACATCGCTCCATCTCCAAAGGATTGTTTTGCTTCTGTCTGTGCTATCCGGAAATTTTTTCTGAACTCCTCCGGGCTTTGTGCCACACGCATACCCTTTCCGCCGCCTCCAAGGGCAGCCTTGATCATGACAGGATATCCGATTGCTTTTGCCTGCTCCAGTCCATCTTCTTCCTCATAAACAGCATCCCTGCTGCCCGGAATAATCGGGATTCCTGCTTTCTGCATCGTATTTCTGGCTTCCTGCTTATTCCCCATTCGTGCGATCACCTCTGCAGGATGACCGATAAAAATAATCCCACATTTTTCACACAGCTCTGCAAACCGGCTGTTCTCTGACAGAAATCCAAATCCCGGATGAATTGCATCCGCCCCTGTTACAACAGCGGCGCTCAGAATCTGTTCCATTGCCAGATAGCTATCTGTCGGACGCGCAGGTCCAATGCAGACAGCCTCATCTGCCAGCTTTGCATGCAATGCATCCCGGTCTGCTTCGGAGTACACAGCAACCGTCTCAATTTCCATCTCCCGGCACGCCCGGATGATCCGAACCGCAATTTCACCTCTGTTTGCAACAAGTACCTTTCTGATCATGTCTGTTATCAAGCTCCTATCATAAATGTCAGCTCTGCCCTTGCAACAATCTTTCCGCCTACACTGGCAGTTGCCTCTCCGATTCCCATCGGTCCTTTTTTTCGGATAATGCGTGTTTCCAGACAAAGTCTGTCACCCGGAATCACTTTTCCTTTAAAGCGGCATTTATCCACTGCACCAAAATATGCAATTTTCCCTTTGTTTTCCGGAAGCGATAAAATCGCTACTGCTCCTGTCTGCGCCAATGCCTCCAGGATCAGCACTCCCGGCATTACAGGCTCCTCCGGAAAATGTCCGGCAAAAAAATCTTCCCGGTATGTAACACATTTATAGCCAACTGCATATTCTCCCGGCTCATAATCCTCAATTCCGTCAATCAGCAAAAAGGGATGTCTGTGCGGAATCAGTTCCTGGATCTGCATAATATTCAACTGCTTCATAGGGTTCTCCATATCCGTTTTAGTTCTGTTCTTCCACAATAAAAAGCGGCTGCCCGTATTCCACCATCTCCCCGTTTGACACAAGAATCTGCTTCACGGTCCCGCAGTAATCACTTTCCAGCTCATTCATCAGCTTCATGGCTTCCACAATTCCAAGGGTCTGACCCTTTTCTATCCCGTCGCCTTCCTGTACAAAGGGTTCGGCATCCTCTGCTGGCGCTGCATAAAAAATACCAACCAGCGGGGAGACTACCGTTTTTATATGCTCTGTTTTTGTTGGCTCTGTTCCTGTAAGCTCCACCGGTGACATCTGTTTTGACTGTTCTTGTGGACTTTCCGACTGTTTTTGCAGCTGCACCAAAGTGCTTTGTGTTTCTGGATCTGTTTGCTTACGAGGCTGCTTCTTTTTTAGGCTTAAACGCATACCGTTTTGTTCCAGGCAAAAACTGTCAAGCTCTGATGCCGATACCCGGTCGATCAGCTCTACGATCTGTTCCAATTCCATATCTGTTACTCCCTGTTTCCTTCCTCATAGCGTTTCATTAAAATAGTGGCATTGTGTCCGCCAAAGCCAAGGGAATTGCTCATTGCATAATCCAGTTTTTTCTGCTTCGGTGCACCAATGGTATAATCGAGGTCACATTCTGCATCCGTCTCCTTCGTACCGACAGTCTGATGAATAAAGCCCTCCTGCAAGGTTTTCACACATACAATTGCCTCTACTGCACCAGCGGCACCAAGTAAATGCCCGATCATGGATTTGGTGGAATTAACAGCCACCTGTTTTGCTGCTTCTCCAAATGCCCGTTTGATCGCCCGTGTTTCAAACAGATCATTATGATGCGTCCCTGTTCCGTGTGCATTGATATATCCGATCTGATCCGGCTCTGTTTCTGCCTCCTGCATAGCAAGCTCCATCGCCCTTGCTGCACCGCTTCCATCCTCACATGGCGAGGTAATATGAAATGCATCTCCGGTCGCACCATATCCAACCAGCTCTGCGTAAATCCTTGCGCTTCTTTTCCGGGCATGCTCCAACTCTTCCAGAACAAGGATTCCGGCACCTTCCCCAAGAACAAAGCCTTTTCTGTCTACATCAAATGGAATGGATGCCCGCAGCGGATCTGTTTCCTGAGAAAGCGCCGTAAGAGCCTGAAATCCTGCAATACCTGTCGGACAAATACAGCTTTCTGCTCCGCCGGCAAACATGATCTCCGCGTCCCCATACTGAATAGCGCGGAATGCGTCTCCGATGCAGTTTGTTCCGGAAGCACATGCCGTTACAACATTGGTGCATTTTCCACGTATACCCAGCTGAATAGAAATATTTCCTGCTGCCATATTGGAAATCATTCTCGGAACCATCAAAGGATCTACCCGATTTGCCCTTCCTTCCAGAATTTTTGTGTATTCCTTTTCAATGGTCGAAAGGCTGCCAATTCCGGATCCCACGATCACACCGGCACGAAACAGATCTTCTTTTGTCAGATCGAGTCCGGCATCCTCCAGGGCCTCCTTTGCAGCTGCGACTGCATACTGGGAAAACAATTCCATCCGCCTTGCCGCTTTTGCATCCATTTTCTCTTCCCCATGGAAATCTTTTACCTGAGCTGCAAGCTTTACTTTAAAATCCTTCGTATCAAATCCGGTAATTTCTCCAATTCCTACGGTTCCTTTTCTGACGTTTGTCCAAAATTCCGGAACCGTATTCCCGATTGGCGTAACCGCGCCTAATCCGGTGATCACAACTCTTCTTTTCTGCACCATTTTTTCCTCTGTATTTTTTTTCATAAGGCTCCTCATGTCCTGAAAATTCCCTGTGCTGCTATCTCAAAGCTGTCTTGCGCCAGATTTGCTTCTGCTTTTTTTGCTACATCAGCATGCCGCCATCTACCTGTAATACCTGACCGGTAATATAATCTGCGTCTTCGGATGCCAGAAACGCGATCACCCCCGCCACCTGTTTTGCTGTTCCAGGTTTTTTCAATGGGATTGCAGAAAGCATTCGTTCTCTGGCTACATCGCTTAAATTTTTTGTCATATCGGTCTCAATCCATCCCGGTGCAACTGCATTCACTGTAATATTGCGTGAAGCCAGCTCTTTTGCCGCACTCTTTGTCATACCGATCACACCAGCCTTGGACGCCGCATAATTTACCTGTCCTGCATTCCCGCAAATTCCGACTACAGATGCAAGATTGATGATCTTTCCGCTTCTTTGGCGAAGCATCTGACGGGAAACAAAATGCAGCATGCAAAAAGTTCCTTTCAAATTTGCAGCAATCACAGCATCAAAATCCTCCTCCGACAGTTTCATCAAGAGATCATCCCTTGTTATGCCTGCATTATTGACCAGGATATCGATTCTTCCAAATGTATCTATGATCTGTTTGATATTTTTTTCACATTCTGCATAATCAGAAACATCCCATGCCATGCACACTGCATCCCCGCCTGCAGACTTTATTTCTGCAACCGTTTCAAGTGCTGCCGCCTCCGATCCCCTGTAATTGACGATCACAAAGGCACCTCTTTTGGCAAGTTCGATCGCCGTTGCTCTTCCGATTCCTCTGGATGCTCCGGTTATTACTGCAACTTTTCCTGTCAGCATGTTTCCCCTCATTTCCGCGCACGTTTTTTGCACGTTCCGAGTTTGTGTCGAGTGCGCGCAGACACAAATCTCGCGATTGAAAAATTTTATTTTTCAATCTTTTCTCCTTTTATACCGTTTCGTTCAGAAAATCCTGCATTCTTACAAGATCCTCCATGGTAGAAACCGTACAGATCTTTGCCTCTGCATTTATTTTTTTCAACAAGGTGCTCAGGGTATGCCCCGGACCGATCTCTACAAAATACTCTACACCTTCTGCAAGCATCGTCCTCATGCTCTGTTCCCACTTTACAGGAGAATAAACCCCCTGGGAAAGCAGGGACCGAATCTGCTCTGTTTTTGTGATTGGCTGAGCCGATACATTCGATACGTACGGAATCTGAAGCTCTGACAGTCTCACCTGTTCCAGCTCCCGTTCCAGTTTTTCTCCTGCCGGCTTCATAAACGGAGAATGGAAGGGTCCGCTGACCTTCAAAGGGATGACTTTGGCACCATTTTCCTTCAGTCTTGGTATCACTTCCAAAAGTGCCTGTGTCTCCCCGGTTATCACCTGCTGACCCGGGCAGTTATAATTTGCAACCGTAACGGCATCGGTATTTTTTAAGAGTGCCTCCAATACATCCGGTTCCAGACCGAGCACCGCAGCCATCCCTCCAAATCCGTCCTTTGTTGCATTTTGCATCAACAGCCCCCGCTTTCTGACTAAGAGAAGTGCCGTTTTTATATCCATAGCACCAGCTGTTGCAATTGCTGCATATTCTCCAAGACTCAATCCGGCTGTCATATTCGGAGCAATCCCAGTTTCCAGAATCGCCGCTGTCATTGCCAGGCAACATGTGACCAGACACGGCTGTGTATATTCCGTTCTGTTCAACAGGTCATTTTTCGCAAAACAAAGGGACTTCACATCGAAATCCAGTACGCTTTGGGCTGTATCCACTACTGCTGCAGCTGCACTGTTCTGTTCATAAAAATCCAGTCCCATTCCAGGCATTTGTGCTCCCTGCCCCGGATATAAAAAAGCTACCTTTTTCTTTTTTATCGCCATACCTTCATCCTTTTTTCTGCATCCTCTATCAGCTGTCTGATCAAGGTTCTGCAATCTGTTTCTTCATGGATCATGCCTGCAATCTGTCCAGCCATTACGCTTCCGTTTAACACATCGCCTTCCGTTACCGCTCTTCTTAATGCACCGAGTGTAAGATATTCCAGTTCTTCCATGGAAGCTCCCGCCTGTTCCAGCTCCAGATACCGTTTCGTCATATCATTGCGCAGAGCCCGGACCGGATGTCCCGTGCTTCTTCCTGTTACCTTTGTATCAATATCTTTTGCTTTTAAAATCCGTTCTTTGTAGGCCGGATGAATATGACATTCCTTTGTCACTACAAAACGCGTTCCCATCTGAACGCCTTCCGCACCAAGCATAAGGGCTGCTGCAATTCCTCTTCCGTCTGCAATGCCTCCTGCCGCGATCACAGGAATATTCACCGCATCACAAACCTGCGGGACAAGGGTCATTGTCGTACTTTCTCCGACATGCCCGCCAGACTCATAGCCCTCTGCCACAACTGCATCTGCTCCGCACTTTTCCATCCTTTTTGCCATTGCAACAGATGCAATAACCGGAATGACCCGAATATCCTTTTCTTTCCAAAGCGTCATATATTGTTCCGGATTTCCCGCACCTGTTGTAACAACCGGCACACGTTCCCGCGCCACTGTCCGCGCTACTTCATCTGCGTGAGGGCTCATCAGCATGATATTGACACCAAAGGGTCTGTCCGTCCGTTTTCTGACCTCTCTGATCTGCTCTGCAACCCATTCTGCCGGTGCATTCGCTGCACCGATCATTCCCAGTCCTCCGCCATTTGATACCGCTGCTGCAAGATGATAATCCGCCACCCAGGCCATTCCACCCTGAATAATGGGATATTCTGTTTTCAGCAATCCGGTGACTCTTGTCTGCATCCTGTTTTTGTCCTCCGCTTATGCTTTATGGCTTTCTACATAGCTCATGACATCACCGACTGTTTTCAGCTGTTCCAAATCCTCTGCCGGAATATCAACTCCAAAATGCTCTTCAAATGCCATTACCATTTCAAACAGATCCAGGGAATCTGCCTTCAGATCCTCTGAAAAAGAGGTTTCCGGTGTAATGGAATCTTTATCTGCTCCAAGGTTTTCTGCTACAATTGCCTTAATTTCTTCAAACATAATGAAAAATCTCCTTTTTACTTTTTTAAATCCATTCTGCGATAGATGCACCCCAGGTCAGTCCACCGCCAAAGCCTGCCATTACAATTCTGTCTCCTGTTTTCAGTCTTTTCGACTGATCCAGTTCGTTTAAAAGAATCGGAATACTTGCAGATGACGTATTTCCGTAATTCTGCAGATTCATGGGAAATTTCCCCAGAGGCTCCTTCAGACGCTTTGCCACGGCCTCCACAATCCTTTGATTTGCCTGATGCAAAACATAGCAGTCAATTTCTTCTCTGGAAAGTCCATTGATACAAAGCACCTCCTCAATCACCTGCGGTGCCCTGCGCACTGCAAACCGAAATACTGCCTGCCCATCCATACTGACCTTTGATGAAGCACTCTGCTCTATGCTGAGTCTATGCTGCTCTGTCTCCAGATTTCTGTCATAGTGATGCTCCAGCATCAATGCATTTCCCATGCTTCCATCCGAATGGGATATAAACCGATACCCTTTTTTTTCTGTGCAGGTCAGAACAACCGCTCCGGCTCCGTCTCCAAATAAAATACAGCTGTTTCGATCTTTCCAGTCAATGATATTGGACAGACGCTCACTGCCAATGATCAAGGCTGTTTTGTAAGCTCCACTTTCCAGATATGCTTCTGCACTCTGATATGCCAGTAAAAATCCACTGCATGCTGCATTTAAATCAAAGCAGACTGCCCGTACCGCTCCGATACGTTCCTGAATCCGACAGGATACCGATGGCATTACTGTTTCCGCAGAAAGCGTCGAAACAATCAACAGATCGATTTCCTTTGCTGAAATCCCGGAATGCTCCAGAGCCTGCATAGCTGCCTGGGTTCCCATATCGACCACAGTTTCTTTCTCCGCGATATGCCTTCTGCAAATTCCGGTTCGCTCCCGAATCCATACATCTGTCGTCTCAACCATCTGCTCCAGTTCCCGGTTTTCCACAATTTTCTCCGGTATGTATGAACCGGTTCCTCTGATCTCGACTGCCATTGTCTCTTTTATCCCGTCCAAGCTGCAACAGCAATGACGGAATGTCCTTTCTGTTTTCGTTTCGTCCCCTATCTTACCCAAAACGGAATTGGAATACAATTTACAAAAAAAGACAAAATGTCAACTTCTATTCGGTGCATACAAAAAAGACCCGGGTGCAAATCTGTTATGCACTCGGGTCTGATTCGTTGAATATGTTCGTTTTCTATATTATTTTCTGCACCCGTTCAATAAATTCCGCCACTGCTCCGTCCATGCAGTCCGACAGAACCATATCACAACAATCCTTTACCTCCTGGGGTGCATTTTTTACGCAGGCAGAAAGCCCTACTGCCTTCAGCGCTCCTATATCGTTAAAAAAATCTCCGATAAACGCGGCTTCCTCTGCAGTTCCTCCAAGATACCTGCAGGCACGTCTGAGCGCATCCCCCTTTCCGGATGCCTCGTTCATAATCTCTACCAGAGTATCCTCCGTATGCTCGATTCTGACGCCGTCCGGCCTCTGATCTCTGACAAATTCTGCGCATTTTATTCCATCCTGCGCTGATACGTATAAAATGATCCGATACCAGGGCTTCTCGATCTGCTCCAGCAAAGCGATCGGGTAGCTATATTGCTGCTGGCAGGCAGTCTGATCCTCTTTTGTCTTCACCTGCCAATAGTTCGTACGATTCACAATGACGATTCTGCACTCTGTGAACTGCTCCAACTCTTTTTTCATAGAAAATGCAAACTGCAGCGCATCTTCTTCCACGCAAAGCTCATCTAAGTATTCGCCTTTCTGAAAATCGTAGAGTGCACAGCCGCCATTTACCACACTCAATGTATTGATCGGAAGGTCACCAATAAAGCCCTTCACACTGTCCGGTGAACGTCCTGTGCATACACCGAAACTTCCGCCCTCTTCAACATATTTCCGAATCGCCAGTCGGTTTTTCTCCGGGATTCCAATGCCGCCGATTCCAAGGGTCCCATCGACATCCGCAAAAATATATTTGATCGCCATTTCCCTGCTTTTGCCTCTCTTTTTTCCTGTCAGTTCCATCTGCGCCATATGCGTTACGTTAAGTTTTCGCTATTTCACCCGCACTGCCCGAAACCGTATCCGTACATAATCTACGAACCAGTGATCCTCCTCGTCTTTTTTCACAAACCGCATCTCGCGCTTTTTTTAGTTCATGACAATAGAATGCTCGCAGAGCGTGCATTCTATTGTTTAGCACAAAAAGGCGCAAATTTTACGAACATTTCTGCATCCGTAAAATCCGCGCTCTTTTTTATCCCTCAGCGGAACGCGTGTTCTGTTGTTTGTACTCAGGAAACTGTTACGCTTGTCCAGTCATCCGAAGGACAGATGCCAATATAGGTTTTACCAGGATTTAAGGTTATCTCTGCTCCGGATAAATCATAATAATGCGTAATTCCGGTCTCACTTGCTTTTGCCCACATAATCGGGATCGCTTTTCCACCGGTAATATACCAGCCTGCGCCCTGCCCGATCACGTTATAAATCAAATAGCCATTTTTATCATATTGGGTAAAGGTGCAGTTCTGTAAAATAACATTTGCAAAAGAAGGCGCTTTTTTATCCTCTCCATCTTTGGCAAGCTTTTTATTTTCGTAATAATCATAGGTACCGGTTTTTGCATTGTAGGACAGATACGGTTTTGTCAGTCTGAAACAGTTTAACTGCACCAGGTTTGCCGGAATGTTGCCAGCCTTTGCAGAAAGATTCGTCGCTCCAATCTTCCAGTGGTTCATCGCTGCCGGATTTGTGTAAGTAGAAGGAATGGCGGCTGTTGTCACCTGCTTTGCGATGTCATTTTTAAGGACATATTCGGTAAACTCCTGCGCCTTGCCATTTTTCACTCTGCTAAAGCCACCGGATAAATGGCTAATCCCTGTGGACTTGAAATACGGATTATTATAAAATGGTCCGCCGTCATGAATCAGAATTGCATTCCATTCCGAAGCAAGCAAAATATTCGTCGGTCTTGTGGAACGGACATTGCCGATCTGACCAACATTCTGCCAATCCTTATAAATCGCCATCAGTCTGGTAACTCGCTTATTTGCAGTCGAGTTCATCATCTCATAAACGACATCCGCTTCCGAAAGCCCGTAATGCGGCAGTGCTTTCGTATCATTATCGATCATAACCGCAACCGGACGCTGTGTCTGCAGCGCTATGCTCGTCGGAAGACCCGTCAGTTCAGATACATAGGCTGCCTGCGCTGCAGCGGCCGGAGCTGCCTGTGCCTCGATCCCAGAAAGCGGGGCAAGCAACAGTGCTGCAGCAGTAAAAACTGCAGTCATAGACAAATATCTCTTGTTCATATAAAATACCTCTCTACTATAATCTCTTTCTTTACATTTTATCATTCTGAACGCACACTGTAAAGAAAAAGGTACGGCCCTGTGCAGAAAACAATACGTACCATCGAGTCGCAAAAGCGACATTCTTCCATTCCGACGCAGTGCGATCCTTACGGAGCGTTTTTGCATTCGCCGTCCGTTCACACGCGCCATTCGCAAATTCGTATCTTCGATGCTTTCCGCTGCTTCGCAGCTCCTTTTGCTCATGAAGCGGCGCTCCCTTCGTGGGACTACGCAGGCAGATTTTCGTGCAAGCACGAAGCAGCCTGTTGGGTCCCACGAGTGAACTGAGATAACAAAAAACGTCTGTTGAGTTCTCAACAGACGTCCTTGTCATTATAGGCTCATACCTTCAAAACTGAACACTGAAATCCTCTTTTGTATCTTCTACATCCATTCCCAACCTGTCAGGATAAGCCCTCGACCGATTAGTATTTGTCAGCTCCATGCATTACTGCACTTCCACCTCAAACCTATCTACCTCATACTCTCTAAGGGGTCTTACTTATTGGGATAACTCATCTTGAGGGGGGCTTCACGCTTAGATGCCTTCAGCGTTTATCCCTGCCGGACTTGGCTACTCTGCCATGGCTTTGGTAGCCAACAGATACACCAGCGGTCCGTCCACCCCGGTCCTCTCGTACTAAGGGCAGCTCCTCTCAATTATCCTCCGCCTGCGCCGGATAGGGACCGAACTGTCTCACGACGTTCTGAACCCAGC
>ERZ507072.1482-NODE-1482-length-11244-cov-6.495219_pt1 | contig 11244 bp, 6 predicted proteins | sample MGYA00512864_ERZ507072 | MGnify/ENA metagenome assembly ERZ507072 | reverse complement strand
CAGCAATACGATGTTGCTTATTGAATCGATTTACACAAAACTCTTGACACACCCATTATCCATGACAAATGATACCATGTTGTTCTTTAACATTAAGTATAACCAAATTACTTTCTTTGAACAAGACTATTTTAAGGTTCTATAATAAATGTTGGGGTAAGACAGACTTTCATTCGTCTGCCTTACCCCAGTTTTCATAAAAAAGATGGACATAATCACACGCATCCCATACAATCAAAGCGACGAAACCCAATAGAAAGGATGATGAACTATGTCCAGTTACAATTATATAGAAAAAATGTTTGAATTAGAAGAGGGCTGCATTAAAAAAGATGAATTTCTTGGAAATAAAGTGGTTTTCCACATCGAATTCGCTCGTAAATCCTGTGCTTGCCCACATTGCCGTTCCCTGACGAACCGTATCAAGGATTACCGTCAGCAAGAAATTTTATTGACCTGGCTGGATAACGTACCCATGTATGCGTTACTTCATAAACGGCGCTATTTCTGCCCCACATGCGGCCATTCCTTCTATCCTCCCACTCCCTTGGTGCAACCCTATCAGCGCCGCAGCCAACGTCAACAATTAGCCATTATTCAAGAATGTGCCCGCAAACAAAGTTTTTCAGACATCGCAAGCCGGTTTCATCTGTCTACTGCTACCATCATCCGCTATTTTGACCTCATCTCATTTGGGAAGCCGGGTACGCTTCCTGCGGTCCTATCGATAGATGAATTCAAGGGGAATGCACAAGGACAGAAATACCAGGTCGCATTGGCGGATCCCGTCAAAAAGAAGATACTAGATATTTTGCCTCACCGTGACACCATGAAATTAATTCGCTATTTCGCTTCTTATTCCTACGCGGTGCGAAAGAAGGTGAATTATGTGGTCATGGACTCATCGGCCTTATTCCGCGCTGTTGTTCAACAGATATTCCCCCACGCAACCATTATCTGCGACAAATACCATATTGTCCGGCAGGTCGTCTGGGCCATGGAAAACGTCAGGAAACGGATCCAGAAACAGTTTGACCATCGCCGCATCTATTTCAAACGGAACAAAAAAATATTAACAAAACCAGGTTGCAAGCTTACCCATGACGAGTTCGTTTGTTTGGAAGAAATACTGGCTCAGTCCGATGAACTACGCAAGGCATACGCCATAAAAGAGTGTTTCTATAAGGTGTTGAAGATGCCTACCAGAAAGGCAGCCATCTACTACCTTCAGTCGTGGTTAGAATTAGTAAAAGCATCTCAATTAAAGGAGTTCAACGCACTTCTCCGATCTTTCAAGGACTGGTTTGATGGTATTATTAACGCAATCCGTTTACGCTATTCAAACGGCTATATGGAAGGGCATAACAATAAGATAAAAGTATTGAAACGTGTGAGCTTTGGTATTCGGAATTTTTACCGATTTAGGAACCGGATATTATTTATGGATGCTTAAGAGTCCAAAGAAAAAGAGGAACACTCCAATGAAGTGCTCCTCTACTAGGTGAATTAGTGGGTCACCCCAACATTTGACAAATAACCAAAAAAAATTCATGGACACAAGAAGCACTGTGTCCATGAATTCATTAATAGTTTATAAGCAAATAATATTATTTATTCACGCGAACCCGTTCAATGGTCGGATTTCCATTTTTATCTCTGGTAATCGTATCCACACGAATACGTTCTAATTCCGGCTTGAATTCACCGATAAGCTTGCTGTCGACTGCAATTCCTTTCTGAATTACCCGGTAGATGATCTGCGCAAATTCATATCTTGTCATCGTACGATCGCCGCCAAAGGTTCCGTCCGGATATCCTTCAATCAGGCCTTGTGCCGCCATTGCTTTAATCGTTTCATATGCCCAGTGATTCTTCGGAACATCGGGGAACATAACCGTAGTGTCAGGCTTGACCGCCTGCACACCTACCAAAGAATTCACCATTGCCGCCAGCTGTTGTATTTGTTCCGCCTGCTGGGCAACAACAGCTCTCACATCTTTCAATTCCTTGGCCATAGCAACTCGTGAGGTAGACACATGATTTCCCTGTCCCAATTTAAAGCTGACGCCCGCATTGACCATATTTTCTCCGTTGCCAAAATTACCGCCGACACTGAACATCGTATCCTCATTGGGCCGGTAAAACGCACCGACAGCTACTGCAGTTGCATCTCGGTAATTGCCAAATCCAGCCGCAAAATCCCACTTATTGTCAGGATCAAAATCCAGCGGATGGAGAGCTGCCAATGCTGCCGCACCAGCCCCTACCTTATTAACTCGATTATCAAGTTTATTGATAGAGTTGCCCAATATGTTGATACTTTGACTGTTATTGATAACTGCCTGGTTCGTAGCATAGAGCTGACTGCCATTGACCGCATCGGTAGAATCGGATGACAACGTCCCGGCCGTTACGTTGGTAATTTTTGTTCCCCCGTCACCGGCTAACGTAATCTGTCCTTTGTTTACTGTTCCATCTTCATTGCGGTCATACTGCACAGTCCGGTCATCCAATACTTTCAGTTGATCTTCTGAAGCCGCCTGGCCGCTCACATAATTATCGGGTTCCCATGTTTTATTGGTCAGCCCGTTCACGGTGCCGGTAGAACCGTTTCCATTGATTGTCACGTTGCCGATTGTTCCGGTTCCCTGCGTTCCGTCAAAGGATACCTTAGTTCCGGCACTGATCGTTCCAGCCGTCCCATCGATTTTCACTGCATTATCACCGGTGCCGGCTGTAATGACCCCCTGGTCTGTAATCGTCGTCGCTCCCGTTACAATTTTATCGCCATAAATCGCTGTATTCCCAGTTGTCACTGCACCAGTTGTACCATCTACGGTAACCGCATTGGTACCGCTTCCCAGCGTAATCGTATCATTAAGCGCTACATTATAATCTGTATGACCATCATCTTTTTGCACTGACGTGACAGTGATGTTCTTGCCTTGTGATACTGTCGTTTTAGCTGCTGCTGCAGCGGCATTCAGCTGACTGACATTGACTGCATCTGTATCGGCAGTTCCTGCCGCCACGTTGGTAATCTTATTGCCTCCGTTATCAAGACCATTGCTTGTCAACGATACATTTTTCCCATTTTCACCGGTTATGGTCATCCCGTTTCCTGTTACCGAGGTCGTATTTCCAGCTGCATCAGTTGTCGTCAATCCGGTGCTGCTCAAAGCAGAACTGTTTCCGTCCGCATCCGCAGCAGTGACTCCCTCTGCCGTAACTGAAGTCGTATGCCCGGCCGTATCTGTTGTCGTAACCCCGCTGCCCGTAACGGATGTTGTATTTCCATTCGTATCTGTAGTAGTCACTCCATTGGTATTCATCACCGTATTACCGGTCGTCACACTGTTGAAGGACGCATCATCAGCCATTTGGATTTCCATATCACCGTTACTATTCACAACCGTTTTAATATTATTGCCTGAGGTTGTACCTGAGCCATTATATCCGCCGACAATATTCATCGTATCGCCCAGTTTTTTTTGTATGGATCCTGTATTTCCCGCAAATGTCAGCCCGGCATTAATCAAGTTGTTTGTCGCAGCAGATAGCTGATCCTCCGTTGCCGCCTGGCCGCTTGTATAGTTATTGGGATCCCAGGTTTTATTTGTCAATCCGTTTATAGTTCCGGTTGTTCCACTGCCATTGATTATCACCTTGCCAATCGTTCCGGTTCCCTGCGTTCCGTCAAAGGATACCTTAGTTCCGGCACTGATCGTTCCGGCTGTCCCATCGATTTTCACTGCATAATCACCAGTCCCCGCTGTAATGAGACCTAAATCAGTAATCGTCGTTGCTCCCGTTATAATTTTATCGCCATATATTGTCGTATTTCCGGTTGCTACCGTCCCGGCTATCCCATCAATCGTTACCGCGCTTGTACCAGTTCCTAACGTAATGATATCATTAAGGGCTACGTTATAATCTGTATGGCCGTCTTCTTCCGGAGTTTCCGTAATAGTGATGTTCTTGCCCTGGGATACTGTTGTTTTCGCTGCTGCTGCTGACTGATTCAGCTGGCTCACGTTGACCCCATCCGTATCTGCTGTGCCGGCTGCCACATTGGTAATTTTCTGCCCGCCGTTATTCAGACCTGTATTGGTGAGGGATACCGCGGAAGATCCGCTCCCTATGGTGATACCGCTGTTATTCATCACCGTGTTGCCTGTGGTAAGGCTGTTGAACACCGCGTCATCGGCCATCTGGATTTCCAAATTACCGCTCTGATTCTTTACCGTCTTGATATTTTTCGACGACGTCGTACCGTTTCCTGTATACCCGCCTACAATATTCAGCTGATCTCCCAAATTCTTATGGATGACCGTACCGTCATTACCGGCAAAATTCAGCCCAGCATTGGTCACCGTCGTATTCGAAGTATTCACCGCCAATTTCAACTGATCTTCCGTGGCAGCCTGTCCGCTTACATAGTTATTGGGATCCCAAGTCTTATTCGTCAGCCCATTCACTGTACCTGTCGTACCGCTGCCGTTAATGGTCACATTTCCCACAGTTCCGCGTCCATTCACTCCGTCCAGAGACACCTTCGTCCCCGCCGTGACTGCACCGGCTGTCCCGTCTACCGTCACCGCATTGGCACCGCTTCCCAAGGTAATCTTATCATTCAGATTCACCTGATAGTTTGTATGTCCGTCTGTCGCTGTTGTGGAGCTAACCGTTGTATTGGTCCCATTGGATACTGTGGTAGTGGCTTTGGCGGCCGCTGTATTCAGCTGACTGACATTCACCGCATCTGTACCATTGACTCCAGCCTTCACATTGGTTATGGTATTGTTGCCATTACTCAGCCCGTCATTAGTGAGAGATACCGCGGAAGATCCGCTCCCGATAGTCACTCCGTTTGTATTCATCACCGTATTGCCTGTGGTGACGCTGTTTAGTCCCGTCAGATCTTTTGCCAACTGTACGGTCAGTGTATTAGTATCTGTGCTGGCTACGACACCAATATTATTGGAGGAAAGATTATTCAAGTTCGCTCCTCCGGTGATTTTAAGAGCCTGATCCGAGCTGCGCTGAATCACATTTTTGTCCAATGCACTGGAACTGCCCACTGTAGAGTTATCTCCGGCAAAGCGCAAAGGTTGTGTCAATGTATACAGCTGGCTGCCATTTACGGCATCTGTACTGGTGGACGAAACAAGACCGGCTGACACATTCTGAATCCGTCGTTCGGAACCGACAGACCCAACGGTCACTACACCTGCTGCATTTGCTCCTGCAAAGGTATAATTCCCGCTGCCAATGGTAACAGAAGAATATGAATTGACACCTGCCGTCGTACTGCTGGCATCACTACCGGTTACATAGGCGGAATTACTGCCCAGGTAGACAGAATCAGCCAGACCGGCGGTCACATTATTTCCTAAGATGAATACGCCATCAAGGTTGGAATCCGTATTATTATTGCCGATAATCCGATTTCCCGATCCATATACCGTATTATTTCCGCCAAAGACACCGGAACCTGCCGCCGTGTCAATCGTTCCATCAGCAATTCCCGCTGCATTCAAATTCTTTTTCCCTACCGTATTGCCATGTCCGATGACATCGGCATCTTGTGCGGTAACCGTATTGCTATTACCCAAAATACTGGTATTCACCGTATTATAGGAATGGGTTATCCCGTTGGGATCTGTCACTGTTGTGCCTACCGTATTGCTGTTGCCCATAATGCTGGAATTCGTACCTCCTACCGTACCGTTTCCATTGCCCACTACATAAGTGTCTGACCCAGTCAGTGCCTGACCCGTCTGATTCGTATCCGTGGACATGGACGTACCGATCAAGCCGGAGTGCGTTCCGCTGACAGCAGAATTTTTACCGATTACGGTAGACGCAGTGCCGCTGCTACTGGCATTGGTGCCTACGGCAATGGAGGACTCGTTTGTAGCACTGGAGGTATTTCCCTGTGCAAAGGCATTCACACCGGATGCATGGGCATTTTTCCCGAGAGCCACGGCCTGATCCGAAGTAGCCTGTGCCTGATCTCCAATGGCAATAGCGCTGTTCACGGTGGTAGACGTACTATTCTGCACTTCCGTCAACGCATAAGTGCCGAGTGCAATGGAATTATTTCCGGCACTGCTAGCGGAAGAACCGATAGCAATAGCAGACTGTCCATACGCCGTAGCTTGCCGATCCAACGTGGTATTGGAATTGCCGATGGCAATACTGTTGGTGCCTTGTGCTTTCGTATTATCACCGATAGAGATACTGCGATCTCCTACAGCCGTAGCCGCCGGACCGGCGGCAATAGCATTTTCTCCCGTAGCACCTGTATTATCCTGGTTGCCTGATTCATTGGAATTGACACTGTAATATTTTGTCTGACTGGCCGCAATAGCACTGTTCATCTGCCCAAAATTCACGGCCTGATCACTGGAGGTAGCAGCAGTAACCTTACTGATAGTCCCTCCTGCATTGATGTTGGTTTTATTACTGTCTGTATACGTCACGGCATTGTCTGTTGCCACTTTGATCTGATCGCTGGTTACGGCTCCCAGAGCCTCTGCCAGCGTGTCATAATGATGAACTGTTCCAGCCGTATCAGTGAGAGAAAACTGACCATAGCTTCCATCTGTATTCAATGTAACGTTTCCACCGATCAGCTCTGCTATACTGGTCTGTGCTTTTTTCAACTGGTTCACGTTGACTGCATCGGTTCCATTTGAACCGTCGGCCACATTGATAATTCTCCGCTGAAAAATCGTGTCTCCTTCACTGGACCCGACAGAGACGACCCCGTTTGTTCCGGCAGCTAATCCTGTAAGATAACTGTTGCCGGAAGAGTCGGCCTGGTTGGCTATGGAATTATGCCCCAGAGCGATGCTATTGTCCACTGCTATTGCACTATCACCGACAGCCACTCCCGAAGCGCCCTTTGCTTGAGCGGCATATCCTATAGCCACTGAATTATCAGCACCGGCTGTTGCCAGATAACCCAGAGCTGTAGCTGCGTTCGCCGCCGTGGTGGAAGCACCGACCGCTGTACTGTGACTGCCGCTGCCGTTCTTATTCGCTTCATAGCCTATGGCCGTATTGGCATCACCGTCAATAGTACCCCCGGCGCTGCTCCCCATGGCTACATTGAAATTGCCGGATACATTGTCACCAGCGTTTAGTCCAATCGCTGTATTTTCATTGCCGCTTCCGTTCTGCCCGGCATTGGCACCGATGGAAATACGGTTTTGCTGAATTTTAGAGGTTGATCCGGACTGTGTGCCCACGCCGGCGGAAGCACCTAAAGAAATATCATTAGTCCCGCTCGCCTGAGAAGATGCCCCCAGCGCCACACTGTCACCACCACTGGCGCTGGCAGAATCACCGATAGCTGCCGCACTGCCTCCGGCAGCAGAAGCATGACTACCGACAGCTGTTGCACTGCTTCCAGCGGTACTGGCTGAAGTTCCCAATGCAGTACCATTGGTACCGCTGGCAGACGCATCTGCGCCTAAGGCCAGTGCTTGATCTCCCACAGCCTGTGCCGAATCGCCGACAACGGTAGAGCGCTTGCCATTGGCTCCGCTCTTCTGCCCAATGGCAACAGCACCGTCCTGGGATGCCTTCGCTGTATTTCCTACAGCTATCGCCCCGGTGGTACCAGATGAGGTACCCGCATTCACGCCCAGTGCCAGTGATTGATCGCCGTCTGCCGCCGTATTCAGTCCCAATGCCACTGCCTCAGAACCGCCGGATACAGCACCACTGCCAACTGCCACGGCATCACTACCTGCAACAAAAGCCTCTGTTCCCATAGAATTGGCTTTGAAATACTTCATAGATTCATCAATGGCATTAGTCATTTGTCCTTTATTGACTGCATCTGTATCAGCCGTTCCGGCCGCTACATTGGTAATCTTGTTGCCGCCGTTATTTAAGCCCGTACTGGTCAGAGACACCGCGGTACTGCCACTACCGATGGTCACTCCATTGGTATTCATAACAGTATTTCCGGTAGTTACACTGCCTAAAGAAATAGCGTCATTCAGATTCACCTGATAGTTCGTATGGCCGTCTGCCGCTGTGGAAGAAGATACAGTGGTATTTGTACCATTGGATACCGTAGTCTTGGATCCGGCTGTTGCCGCATTCATCTGACTGACATTCACCGCATCCGTACCGTTTGTTCCCGCTTTCACATTAGTAATGGTATTACCGCCGTTCTTGAGTCCTGCTGATGTCAGAGACACAGCGGTACTGCCACTACCGATGGTCACTCCATTGGTATTCATAACAGTATTTCCGGTAGTTACACTGCCTAAAGAAATAGCGTCATTCAGATTCACCTTATAATCCGTATGACCGTCTGTGGCATCCACGGTAGAAGTCGCGGTTGTATTGGTCCCATTGGATACGGTCACAGCGGCCGTATCCGCTGCAAAAACAGGACTGCCTGATAAGACGGCCACCGCCGCCAGAACAGCGGCCCACGTTTTGGCCGACAAAGGTAACATATTCTTTTTGAGTGCCTTCGGTGTTTCCGCCTTAGAATGTCCTTTGGCAAATTCCGACACAACCTGAAACACTTGCAGTTTTTGATTGAAGACAACCTTGTAAATTTTATTCATCATAACCTCCTAAAAATTTTTCAATATACATATAACTAGGTATATATAAACAATACACACTTTAAACACCGCCGTTATTTCATTTGCAGACACAAAATCAGTAATCATAAAATTATTATTTTTATATCATTAAAGTGGTTCACTTGTCAAGACAAAAAATCCGCTATTTTTTAATGAACTTTATGCTGCTACATAATCAATTAACAAGGCTGGATAATACATCTCAGCCGGCGTATGATGGTGGATGGAAGAATGGGTGTATATAGTACAATGAAATTACCGAAAATCGGCGTCAGGAATTCCTGAAATCGGCACGGGAAATTTCTAAAAAAAAGCGGGACATCTTGAACGGGTTCCCTAAATCTTATATCCTTTATCTTAAGCGCTAAAACAAGGGTAGTGTCAACTCTTATGTGTAAACTTTTATAGTGTAGACTGAAAGATCAATCCGTGAACATCTCCAACAACTCCGGATATGCTTCTTGAAATCCGCGATGCGCTTTCCCGGAAAAACGTCGGTTATAATCACAGTAGACCATGCAGGCGAATCGTTCCAGCGAATCCTCGTTGGGGAATTGCTCCTTGAGCTTCGCCTTGTGACGAAATCCTTTGTTGTTGTTCTCAATGAGGTTTGACGTGTAGATTGTCTGCTGGATACTCTTCGGAAACTCGTAAAACGAGAAGAGGCTGGACTCATTCTGAAAAAGCTTATGAAGTCGCTTGTACTTTGTTCCATACGAGTCGAGAAAGGCTGACAGTTCTTGTTTTGCGAGTGCGGCATTCTCCTGCCGGTACACACGCTTAAGCGCATCCAAGACGACCTTCCGGTCGGAAGGTCGCACCAGGCGGCTTACAGCACGCATGAGATGAACCCAGCAACTCTGGTACCTGGAACGCGGGAACTCGTTCTGTACTGCGTCTGGGAGACCAACAAGGCCGTCCGAGACGAAGAGCAGTACCTGTTCCAGGCCCCGAATTTTCAAGCTCTTTAGCATATCGGCATAGTTCAGCGCTGACTCTGAAGGCAGAATGGCATAGTCAAGAATTTCCTTGTGTCCTTCCGGCGTAATGCCGAGCAGGACATGGATAGACTCCTTAGCTACGCTGTCGCGACGGAGATGGACATACATTGCATCACAAAAGATAATGGCATATCGCTTGGCAACTGGTCGTTTATGAAACTGTTCAACCTGATCCGACACATTAGCTGCAATCTTGGATATGGTAGCTGGTGTATAGCAATGGCCATACATTTGCTCGATAAGTTCTGCGATTTGACGCGTCGTGACACCGCGTTGGTACAGTTGAATGATTGTAGTCTCCAACGAATCAACACGTTGTTTTCGCGGCGGCAATAATGGCGATTGAAACGCGCCGTTGCGGTCGCGCGGCACATCCACTGTGATTTTGCCATACGACGTCACGATGGTGCGCTGATATGAACCGTTGCGACTATTGCCTGTATGCCATCCGGCGGAACTGTGCTTCTCGTAGCCGAGAAATCCTGCCAGTTCAGCTTTGAGGACGGCATTGACACCTTCTTCGATTTTGCTGCGAAGAAATTCATTGGCGGCCGCACCGCCTTGGAGTAGAGATGTGAGAAGTTCTGTGGTAAGATAAGACATAAAGGAACCTTCTTTCTTTGTGTTTTGTTTGGTCACTTAACACTATAAAGAAAAGTGGTTCCTTTTTCTATACCCACTTCTGAGTTTACACAAATGATTTTACACTATCTTCACAAAAGTACGTGTGTCATTCTTATTCCCAAATACTAGCAAATAAACAGGTCTATACGACAACGGATCATCAGAGCTAGCATAATCAAGGGAGGACATGTTTTTCCCTACATCAAAAATTTTGCCATTGAATTGACTTTTCAGACCAATGACAGCAACTGCCTTGTCTTTCCCCATTCCTTTATTTTTAATAGAGCGGACTAAGCTATCTAAATCTTGGTTAGTCTGGAAGAGGTCTGTTACAATGATTGTCAAATCATTTTCTTTAGATTGATCAATAACTTTTTGCAAACTAGTATCTTTTTGATTATAAAAATCCGGATTATCCATATGCAAAAAAGCGTCTCGATCCATTTCCTGGAAATTATCCCCAAATTTGATGTATTTAATGGAATCATTCTTCCAGTTTTCAGTAATTGTCCTGTCAATATCCTTTACAGCATCCGCATATATAGTACCTCCTGGATAATTAACGTATCCATACATAGATGTAGTTCCATCTAAATAAATATCCGCCGAAATAGCATCACTTTTCGCATAACTAATTTTGGGTGGAGCTTCAACAGTATCTTTCGATGACAAACTATGATTTCCCAGTGAACAACCGCTAAGTAGTATTGTTATTCCCAACAAAATCATAGCCAATATTTTTTTCTTCAATTAAACAAGCCTCCTTTAAAAGAATATGAGATATAACTAGAACACTTCTTTTGTGGACATATTTTATTATTTTGAATAATTCCATTATTAATATATACACAACAGACGTCCTTACATAATATTTCATTCTTATTTTACTACGTTCGTCCCCCCCACAAGACGTCCGTAATATTCATATGATATATTGACGAATTGCAAATAAAGTGAAACACGAGTATAATACTTATAAGTATTATACTCGTGTTTCACTT
>ERZ507072.1475-NODE-1475-length-11282-cov-4.928298_pt1 | contig 11282 bp, 10 predicted proteins | sample MGYA00512864_ERZ507072 | MGnify/ENA metagenome assembly ERZ507072 | reverse complement strand
GAGCACCTCAAAAACACCATCATACACTAAATCAGTAAGTTGGCAGCATCACCGATGACGTAAAGGCGTGCTAAATCCGACTGCGCCCAGGCATCGGTTTCGATATCTTCCGTAAGTTCATCAAAACGCTGGCGTTGTTCAACGGCCTGACGTTCAGCAGTGTCAGCACTGGACGCCATCAGCATGATAATGCCGGAGGCGATGGTCAGGCAGACCGTGGCACCATAGGCCCAGTTTGTAATCGTTGCGATTCGCACCTGATGATCCTTTTACGACATGAGTAGGATGGCGTTCTTTCAAATTATAGAAAACGTTTGATTTAAGGCGAAAAAAAAGGCGGCACAGCGTCGCCTGGTGTGGTCTATATCGTCACATCCTCACAATTCTGGAGGATTTTTTCCTTCTTCGATGAAGTCGGGGTCCAGCTCTTCGGCGTTACCTTCGTGATCGCGCCCTGAGAAGAGGTTCCAGCAGGCGATAAACAGCGCGGCAATGAGCGGCCCAATCACAAAGCCGTTAATGCCGTACAGCTCCATGCCGCCGAGGGTGGAGATCAGAATCAGGTAGTCCGGCATTTTGGTGTCTTTCCCGACCAGCAGCGGGCGCAGGATATTGTCCACCAGCCCGACGATAATCACGAAGAAGCCGACAATAAACAGCCCTTGCCACAGCTGGTGGGTGGCGAACAGGAAGATGGCGGCGGGCACCCAGACTATCGCCGAGCCGATGGCGGGCACCAGCGAGAGGAAGGCCATCAGCGCGCCCCAGAGCACGCTGCCGTCAATACCGGCAATAGCAAACGCAATCCCGCCGAGGATGCCCTGAACCACCGCCACCGCCGCCGTACCTTTTACCGTGGCACGCGACACGCCGACGAATTTGGCGAACAGGTGCTGCTTGGCGAAATCAGACAGCGGCAGGGAGTCGAGGATTTGGCGCACCAGATACGGGCCGTCTTTCAACAGGAAGAACAGCAGATAAAGCATGATGCCGAAGCTAATCGCAAAGCCAAACGTACCCTTGCCAATCAGAAACGCGCTGCCGGCGAGATATTGCCCGCCCTGCAGGGCGACGTCGGAGAGTTTTTTCTGGATCTGCGCCGCGTTGGTCAGGTTGTGATCCGCCAGGAAGCCGCTGGCCCAGTCAGGCAGATGGTTGAAGATGCTCGCCACCACTTCCGGAAACTGGGTGTTGTTCTCCTGGAGCTTCGTGTACACCATGTTCAGCTCAATGGCGAGCGAGGAGAGGATCACCATCAACGGGATAAAGACGATCAGGCAGATAATGCCAATGGTCAACAGCGAGGCAAGCCCGTTGCGATCCCCCAGCGCGGCGCGCAGCCTGTTTTTTACCGGGTTGAAGATGACGGTCAGAATTGCGGCCCAGAGTATCGCGGAGAAGTAGGGCGACAGCACGTCGAAGAAGGCCCAGGTCACAAGGGCGAGAATGAAGATAAAGAAACCTTTGGTCAGTCCGTTAAAGCGCATCAGTCAGTCCTGGTTACTAAGAAACTGTGTCGACTATAGAACTGATTGTGAGAATTACCAACCTTGCGCCGGTTAGCGGCTGCGCCTTAACCGTCCTGCGGGCAGTGTTGCGGTATGAATCTGCTCTTCACGGATACCACTTTCGACTGACCGAAGATCGCCTTTTCCCGCACCATGCTGTAAGTATCTGCTTGCGGAGGTGCTTATGGCCTGGCGTCCGATTCTCTATGTGATCCTCACCACCCACCCCAGACTCAGCGCGAGGCGTGCCCGTTTGCGTCTGGTCATCTAGCTTTTTATTAACAATCGCGGTATAACACACCTTCTTTGGATGTTTAGATGTCCATACGTATAGAAGGTAATATGCAAACACAACAAGAAAATGGGCAGCTTAAGCGCACCATGAAAACACGCCACCTGATTATGCTCTCGCTGGGTGGCGTGATTGGGACAGGGTTATTCTTCAATACCGGATACATCATTTCCACGACCGGGGCGGCGGGCACGCTGCTGGCGTACCTGATAGGCGCGCTGGTGGTCTGGCTGGTGATGCAGTGTCTGGGCGAGCTTTCCGTGGCGATGCCGGAAACCGGCGCGTTCCACGTCTATGCCGCCCGCTATCTTGGCCCGGCGACGGGCTACACCGTGGCGTGGCTCTACTGGCTCACCTGGACGGTGGCGCTTGGTTCCAGCTTCACCGCCGCGGGCTTCTGTATGCAGTACTGGTTCCCGCAGGTGCCCGTCTGGGCCTGGTGCGTGGTCTTCTGCGTGGTGATTTTTGGCCTGAACGTTATCTCGACGCGCTTCTTTGCTGAAGGCGAATTCTGGTTCTCGCTGGTGAAAGTCATTACCATCATCGCCTTTATTATCCTTGGCGGGGCGGCGGTCTTTGGCTTTATTCCGATGCAGGACGGTTCCCCCGCGCCGGGCTTAAGCAACATCACTGCCGAAGGCTGGTTCCCGCACGGCGGCCTGCCGATCCTGATGACTATGGTGGCAGTGAACTTTGCCTTCTCCGGGACGGAGCTTATCGGCATCGCGGCGGGCGAAACGGAAAATCCGCACAAGGTGATTCCGGTTGCGATCCGCACCACCATCGCGCGCCTGATTATCTTCTTTATCGGCACCGTATTTGTGCTGGCGGCGCTGATCCCGATGCAGCAGGCGGGCGTGGAAAAGAGCCCGTTCGTGCTGGTGTTTGAAAAGGTCGGTATTCCTTACGCGGCAGACATCGTTAACTTCGTGATCCTGACGGCGATCCTCTCGGCGGCGAACTCGGGCCTGTACGCTTCCGGGCGCATGCTGTGGTCGCTGTCGAATGAGAAAACGCTGCCGCGCTGCTTTGCCCGCGTGAACAAAAACGGCGTGCCGCTGACGGCGCTGTCTGTCTCTATGCTCGGCGGCGTATTGGCGCTGTTCTCAAGCGTCGTGGCCCCGGACACGGTGTTTGTCGCGCTCTCGGCGATTTCTGGCTTTGCGGTGGTGGCGGTGTGGATCAGCATCTGCGCGTCGCACTTTGTTTTCCGTCGTCGCCATTTGCAGTCCGGCCAGCCGCTGTCTGCGCTGCAGTACCGCGCGCCGTGGTATCCGCTGGTGCCGGTGCTCGGTTTTATCCTCTGCGTGGTGGCCTGTGTCGGCCTTTGGTTTGACCCAAGCCAGCGCATTGCCCTTTATTGCGGGCTTCCGTTTGTCGCCCTGTGTTATGGTGCGTATTACCTGACCCGAAATATGACATCGCAGGAGCCTGAACATGTCGCAGAATAACCCGCTTACCGCCATCCTTGAAAAGCAGCCGTTTGTGGTGCTGGATGGCGCGATGGCGACGGAGCTGGAAGCGCGCGGCTGTAACCTGGCAGACAGCCTCTGGTCTGCCAAAGTACTGATGGAAAACCCGGAACTCATCCGTGAAGTGCATCTTGATTACTACCGCGCGGGTGCGCAGGTGGCGATCACCGCCAGCTATCAGGCCATGCCTGCGGGGTTTGCGGCGCGCGGCCTGGACGAAGCGCAGTCCCGCGCGCTGATCGGCAAAAGCGTTGAGCTGGCGCGTAAGGCGCGCGAAGCGTATCTGGCCGAAAACCCGCATGCGGGCACGCTGCTGGTGGCGGGATCCGTTGGGCCGTACGGCGCATATCTGGCGGATGGCTCAGAGTATCGCGGCGACTACGTGCGCAGCACTGAGGAGTTTATTACCTTCCACCGTCCGCGCGTGGAAGCGCTGCTGGATGCGGGCGCTGACCTGCTGGCCTGCGAAACGCTGCCCTCGTTTGTGGAGATTAAGGCGCTGGCGGCGCTTCTTGCCGAGTACCCCCGTGCCCGGGCGTGGTTCTCGTTCACCTTACGCGACAGCGAGCACCTGAGCGACGGTACGCCGCTGCGTGAGGTGGTCAGCGTGCTGGCAAACTCTCCGCACATTGTCGCGCTGGGCATTAACTGCATCGCCCTGGAAAACACCACGGCGGCGCTGAAGCATCTGCAAAGCCTGACGTCCCTGCCGCTGGTGGTCTACCCGAACTCGGGCGAGCATTATGACGCGGTAACCAAAACCTGGCACCACCACGGTGAAGCGTGCGAGACGCTGGCAGGGTATCTGCCGCAGTGGCTGGCTGCCGGGGCTAAGCTGATTGGCGGATGCTGCCGGACCACGCCGAAAGACATTGCTGAGCTGAACGCGCAGCGCTGAGTGCTTTGCCGGGTGGCGGCTACGCCTTACCCGGCCTACAAATTGCACGAACCGTAGGCCGGGTAAGCGCAGCGCCACCCGGCGAAACAACCGCACAAAATTCACTATCCTTTCCCGCTTTTTATCTAAAAACGAATCGTTATGAGCGATTCATTTTTATTCCTTTATCAAAATTCCCGCGCCGGAAATACTGCCCTCATAACAACAAGGGGAGCAGGCACTATGGCAATTTCATCGCGAATCACACTTCTCGGCGCACTGGCGCTGTGGGCATTTCAGGCGCAGGCGGTGGACGTCACCGTCGCGTATCAAACCTCTGCGGAACCGGCGAAAGTCGCGCAGGCGGACAACACCTTTGCCAAAGAGAGCGGCGCGAAAGTCGACTGGCGCAAGTTCGACAGCGGGGCGTCCGTCGTGCGTGCGTTAGCCTCTGGCGACGTGCAGATCGGCAATATCGGCTCCAGCCCGCTGGCGGTTGCGGCCAGCCAGCAGGTGCCAATCGAGGTTTTCCTGCTCGCCTCGCAGCTCGGTAACTCTGAAGCGCTGGTGGTGAAGAAGAACATCACCAAACCGGAAGATCTGATCGGCAAACGCATCGCCGTGCCGTTTATCTCCACCACCCACTACAGCCTACTGGCGGCGCTGAAACACTGGGGCATCAAGCCGGGTCAGGTACAAATTATCAACCTGCAGCCGCCGGCGATTATCGCGGCCTGGCAGCGCGGGGATATTGACGGGGCCTACGTGTGGGCACCGGCAGTGAACGAACTGGAAAAAGACGGCACCGTGCTGACCGACTCTGAAAAAGTGGGTCAGTGGGGCGCGCCAACCCTCGACGTGTGGGTAGTGCGCAAAGACTTCGCCGAGAAACATCCTGAGGTGGTGAAAGCCTTCGCCAAAAGCGCGATTGATGCCCAGCAGCCGTACATCTCTAACCCGGATGAATGGCTGAAGCAGCCCGCCAACCTGGAAAAACTCTCCCGCCTGAGCGGCGTGCCGGAAGCGGACGTGCCGGGTCTGGTGAAAGGCAATACCTATCTGACCCCCGCGCAGCAGGTGCAGCAGCTGACCGGGCCGGTGAACAAAGCGATTGTGGATACCGCCACCTTCCTGAAAGAGCAGGGCAAAGTGCCTGCGGTGGCGGCGGATTACAGCCAGTACGTGACCGATCGTTTTGTGAAATAAGGAGTCCGCCATGCTGAATATTACGAACCTGTACGCCGATTACGGTGGTAAGCCCGCGCTGGAGGACATCAACCTGACGCTGGACAGCGGTGAGCTGCTGGTGGTGCTGGGCCCGTCCGGGTGCGGAAAAACCACGCTGCTGAATCTGATCGCCGGGTTTGTCCCTTATCAGCATGGCACCATCCAACTGGAAGGCAAAAAGGTGGAAGGCCCGGGCGCCGAGCGCGGCGTGGTCTTCCAGAACGAAGGATTGCTTCCCTGGCGCAACGTGCAGGAAAACGTGGCGTTTGGGCTGCAGCTTGCGGGCATCAATCGCGAACAGCGGCTGGAAACGGCGCGGACGATGCTGAAAAAAGTGGGGCTGGAAGGGGCGGAAAAACGCTTTATCTGGCAGCTTTCCGGCGGCCAGCGACAGCGCGTAGGTATTGCCCGCGCGCTGGCCGCGAACCCGCAGCTGTTGCTGCTGGACGAGCCGTTCGGGGCGCTGGATGCCTTCACCCGCGAGCAGATGCAAACCCTGCTGCTGCGCCTGTGGCACGAGACGGGCAAGCAGGTGCTGTTGATTACCCACGATATCGAAGAGGCGGTGTTTATGGCGACGGAGCTGGTGCTGCTCTCGCCGGGGCCGGGCCGCGTGCTGGAGCGTTTGCCGCTGGATTTCGCTCGCCGCTACGTCGCGGGAGAACCCGTGCGCAGCATCAAATCCGATCCGCTGTTTATCGAACAGCGTGAATACGTCTTAAGCCGCGTGTTTGAACAACGGGAGGCTTTCTCATGAGCATCGTCTTCAGTGAAAAAACGCGCCGCACGCGTCTGGCGCTGCGCTGGCCTTTCTCGCGCCAAATCACGTTGAGCGTCGGTACGCTGCTGGTGCTGCTGGCGGTGTGGTGGGCGGTTGCTGCCCAGCAGTGGGTCAGCCCGCTGTTTCTGCCGCCGCCGGGCCAGGTGCTGGCCAAGCTCATTACCATCGCCGGGCCGCAGGGCTTTATGGATGCCACGCTCTGGCAGCACTTAGGTGCAAGTCTGGCGCGTATTCTGGTGGCGCTTCTGGCTGCCGTCATCATCGGCATTCCCGTGGGCATTGCGATGGGGCTTAGCCCGACGGTGCGCGGCATCCTCGATCCGCTGATCGAGCTTTACCGTCCGGTGCCGCCGCTGGCGTATCTGCCGCTGATGGTGATCTGGTTCGGCATCGGTGAAACGTCAAAAATCCTGCTGATTTATCTGGCGATTTTCGCCCCGGTTGCCATGTCGGCGCTGGCGGGCGTGAAGAGCGCCCAGCAGGTGCGGATCCGCGCGGCGCAGTCGCTGGGTGCCAGCCGCACGCAGGTGCTGCTGTTTGTGATTTTACCGGGCGCGCTGCCGGAAATTTTAACCGGGCTGCGCATCGGCCTCGGCGTGGGCTGGTCCACGCTGGTGGCGGCAGAGCTGATTGCGGCCACGCGCGGCCTTGGCTTTATGGTGCAGTCGGCGGGAGAGTTCCTGGCGACTGACGTGGTGCTGGCAGGGATCGCGGTGATCGCCGCGATCGCCTTCGGATTAGAACTGGGGCTGCGCGCGTTACAGCGCCGCCTGACGCCCTGGCATGGAGAAATACAATGAGTGAACGTCTGACCATTACCCCGCTGGGGCCGTACATTGGCGCGCAGGTGTCGGGCCTGGATGTGACCCGTCCGCTGAGCGATAACCAGTTCGAGCAGCTGTACCACGCGGTGCTGCGCCATCAGGTCGTTTTCCTGCGCGAACAGGCGATCACCCCGCAGCAGCAGCGCGCGCTGGCTCTGCGCTTTGGCGATCTGCATATCCACCCCGTCTATCCACATGCGGAAGGCGTGGAGGAGATTATCGTTCTGGACACCCACAACGATAACCCGCCGGATAACGACAACTGGCACACCGACGTAACCTTTATCGAGACGCCGCCCGCCGGGGCCATTCTGGCGGCGAAGCTGCTGCCGGAAACCGGCGGCGATACGCTGTGGACCAGCGGCATTGCGGCGTATGAGGCGCTCTCCGCGCCGTTCCGGACGCTGCTGAGCGGTCTGCGGGCGGAGCACGACTTCAAAAAATCGTTCCAGGAGTACAAGTACCGCAAGAGTGAAGAGGAGCATCAGCGCTGGCAGGAGGCGGTTGCGAAGCATCCTCCGCTGCTGCACCCGGTGGTGCGGACCCATCCTGTCACGGGCAAGCAGGCGCTGTTCGTGAACGAAGGGTTCACGACGCGCATTGTGGACGTGTCCGAGAAAGAGAGCGAGGCGCTGCTGGGATTCCTGTTCGCGCATATTACCAAGCCGGAGTTTCAGGTGCGCTGGCGCTGGCAGGAGAACGACCTGGCGATCTGGGATAACCGCGTAACGCAGCATTATGCCAATGCGGACTATCTGCCGCAGCGCCGGATTATGCAGCGGGCGACGATTTTGGGGGATAAGCCGTTTTATCGTGCGCCTTGATCCCTCACCCTAACCCTCTCCCCAAAGGGGCGAGGGGACTGCCGGTGCGGTTTTCACCCTCTCCCTTTTAGGGAGAGGGCTGGGGTGAGGGCATTAAATGCGCCTCAATATACCGCTGATAGCGGTTCGCCTTCAGGTAACACAAATCCACCAGCACCAGCCCGTCGACGCAGTCGTTAAACGCCGGGTCGCTGCCAAAATCAATAAACTGCACGCCGCCGGGTTCGCAAAGCTCGGAATACTGCTTGTAGAGCGGCGGAATGCCGCAGCCCAGATTGCCGAGCAGAGATTTCAGCTTTGTCAGGTCGTCCACGTAATCCACGCCGCCAAACTGCGCGAGCACGTCCGGCAGCGATGCGGGATACGGCTGACGAGACGCGGCCAGCGGATGCGTCGCCGGGAACCACAGGCGGTAAAAGGCCACCAGCAGATCCCGCGCGGCAGGCGGTAAGCCGCCTGAAATCGAGACCGGGCCAAACAGGTAGCGATAGTGCGGATAACGCGCCAGGTAGGCCCCAATGCCGGACCATAAATAATCCAGGCCGCGGCGTCCCCAGTAGCGCGGCTGAATAAAGCTGCGACCCAGCTCAATGCCGTGCTCCAGCACGTCCTGCATTTTGTCGTCGTAGTGGAAAAGGCTATAGCTGTACAACCCCTCCAGACCGCGACGTTCAACCTGTCTGGCGGTCGGCATAAAGCGGTACGCGCCGACGATCTCCAGATCTTCATCATCCCAGAGGATCAGGTGCAGATAATCATCATCGTAGCAGTCAGTGTCCCGGCGCTTGCCGCTCCCTTCCTCCACCGCGCGAAAGGCAATCTCGCGCAGGCGGCCCAGCTCGCGCAGCAGCGGGGCGTCTTCCTGCCCGTTGCGCTGCCAAAGATAGATGGTTTTACCGTCGCTGGTATTGCCCAGACATTCGGCCTGCGCCAGCGCGCGTTTCAGGGTGGCCCGGTCTTCCGGACGGGCAATGGCGCACTGGGTTTTAAAGACGCCAGGCACTCCCTTGCCAAGACGCATCACGTGCTGACGGCACTGTTCGGCCATCTCACGCGATGAAAGGGTGGCGCTATGCCAGTGATGCCACGCAATCTGCTGGCCGATCTTAATCGGCAGCTGGCTATGGCGACGGCGGAACATCTGCTGCATAAGCAGCAGCATTGACAGCGTCGGGGAGACCAGCGTGCTGGCATAGAAGAGCAGGCTGTTATGCGCCTGAATATGCACCGGCAGCAGCGGGGCGCGCAGCTTGCTGGCGAGTTTGATAAAGCCAGAGTGCCACTTTTTGTCGCGAATGCCTTTGCGCGTGGGGCGGGAAACTTCTCCGGCCGGGAAGAAGATCAGCACGCCCGCGTTTTGCAGATGCTGTTCCATCTGCACTAGCGACGATTTCGCCGTCCTGCCGCCCATATTATCCACCGGAATAAACAGCGAGCTGAGGGGCTCAAGGTGGGTCAGCATCCTGTTGGTGACGACTTTAACATCGCGTCGCACGCGGGAAACGGCGTACATCAGCGCCAGACCGTCCAGCGTACCCGTCGGGTGGTTGGCAATAATGACCAGCGGGCCATGTTCAGGGATTTGTTCAAGATCGCGGGCGGAAACGGTGCAGAGAATATCAAGGTGTTCCAGAACTTGCTCCACCATATCCAGTCCTTTCAGGTGGCGGTGTGCTGCTGCAAATTGCTGAAATTCGTCTTCGTAAAACAGTCTTTTTAACAGACTTTTTTGCCAGGGTGCAGGCCTCGCCTGAGGCCAAAGATCGTCGAGAACGCTATCGAGGCTAAACATGATTACTCCTCCTGCCGTCTTGCGAAGACAGTAGAAGGCGCAGATGTCGGTTGTATTGCAGTTTGGTGAAGATTAGCGCAGAGAGCAGGCCGGGCAAGGCGAAGCCGCCACCCGGCGCTAAAGCGGATTAACGCAGGATTTTCTTCTCGGCCAGATCCAGCGCGAAGTAGCTGAAGATCAGATCCGCGCCTGCGCGTTTGATGGCGCCGAGGCTTTCGAGGATCACTTTCTCTTCGTCAATCGCACCGGCCAGCGCGGCGAATTTGATCATCGCGTACTCGCCGCTGACCTGGTAAGCGCCCAGCGGCAGCTCGGTGCGCTCGCGGATGTCGCGCAGGATATCAAGGTACGCGCCCGCTGGTTTCACCATCAGGCAGTCTGCGCCCTGGGCTTCATCAAGCAGGGATTCACGAATCGCTTCCCGACGGTTAAGCGGGTTCATCTGATAGGTTTTACGATCGCCCTTCAGCGCCGTGCCCGCAGCTTCACGGAACGGGCCGTAGAAGGAGGAGGCAAATTTGGTGGAGTAAGACATGATGGCGGTGTCGGTAAAGCCCGCCGCGTCCAGCGCCTGACGAATCGCCTGAACCTGTCCGTCCATCGCCGCAGATGGCGCGATGAAGTCCGCACCTGCAGCGGCAGCGACTACAGCCTGCTTGCCAAGGTTCAGCAGGGTGGCATCGTTATCCACGCCGTGATCGCACAGCACGCCGCAGTGGCCGTGAGAAGTATATTCGCAGAAGCAGGTGTCTGACATTACTACCATTTCCGGCACGGTCTCTTTGCAGATGCGGGACATGCGGGCGACGAGGCCATCTTCTTTCCACGCGTCGCTGCCGGTGGCATCGGTATGGTGAGAGATGCCGAAGGTCATCACCGAGCGGATCCCCGAGTTGGCGATGCGTTCAATCTCACGCGCCAGATATTTCTCCGGAATGCGCATTACGCCCGGCATGGCTTCGATGGCTTTGTAGTCATCGATCTCTTCTTCGACAAAAATCGGCAACACCAGATCGTTTAAGGTCAGGGTTGTCTCTTCAAACATAGCGCGCAGTGCAGGTGACTTGCGCAGGCGGCGGGGACGTGCAATTAAATCGGTCATGGTATGCCTGATGTTTGTGGAACAAAGAAGGCTAGTGTACCTCAAAGTGAAGACAGGTGTTTTGGTAAAAGTGGGCATTTTATTTTGTAAAATGTGATGGGCCTGGTTTTCTGGCATCAATATATAATATAGGTCAGTATAACGCTGAAAGTGAGATGAGATATTCATGTTGTTTTTATAATAAATAGAATACATCATCTAAAATGATTCATTATTTATTTTTATATGTATCTCGTTTTTTCATGTTTATTTTAATGCTTTGTTTTTATGGTGTTTATCTGTAGTGATAGATGCTTTCTCGGTTTTGATGTGTTATTAGTCTGGATACGGACTTAATGGAAACATTCATTGAACCTTTTCGAAATGAAAATGCATAATTCCCTCCGCAATTAAACATTGCAAAATCATTGATGGACAAACTTGCTTACGTCCCTGAGGAGGGATGACCCAATGCAAACATGGAAAAAGAAACTCGTTGTATCTCAACTTGCATTAGCCTGCACCCTGGCTATCGCTTCTCAGGCCAATGCGGGTAATGACTCCAAATTATTGATAGTGTTTTATGTTCAGATAATGCCCGATG
>ERZ507072.1473-NODE-1473-length-11321-cov-3.247293_pt1 | contig 11321 bp, 9 predicted proteins | sample MGYA00512864_ERZ507072 | MGnify/ENA metagenome assembly ERZ507072 | reverse complement strand
TTGCGGCGGTCTGCGCGCCCAGAATCATACCGCCGGCGTACGGGGTGGTGGCTACCTCCTCGCTGATGAAACCGAGGATGTGCGTCTTGCCTGTACGCAGCGAACTGGCCAGCGGATTCGACCGGTAGCCGAGCTTGGTGGCGATGGCGCGCACATTGTCCGCAATTTTGGACTTTACGCGCCCCTCGTCGCGTCCGTTGAGCACCAGCGACACCGTAGAGACGGAAACCCCCGCCTTGTTCGCGATTTCCTTCATCGTAACCATGCGTCAAACGATACACCCTAATTGACGGACTGTCAGGAAAGTATCAGTTTTCTCCATCGACTCCGCCGAGGTTGCGCACCGCACCGATGAATAATGGTATGCCGTCCGGGGTGACGTACGAATACAGAAATGGGCGATCCACCGTGAACTCGACGTTGTCCACCGGCGCGCTAACGGCGTCCACGCCGACCTTGGTGAAGGACATGGCCTTGGCGCCGGCTTCGTTCACCTCGATGCGCGTGCCTTGCAGAATCGAGCCGATATACAGGTTCTCGCCGTGCGAACCGGTGTCGATCATCTTGGTGAAGTCGGCGTCGCCTGCACTGAACGCATCGGTCACCCCCAGTTTTTCGAATGCCTTGATGGTGGCTTCCGAGTCGAACATGCTGTCGATGGTGAATCGCGGTAGCGTGACGTTCACCATGACCGAGTTGACGGAGACGCCCCAGCCGGGCATACTGTCCGCGGCGCAACCCATTGCGCCCTCGCCAAGGGATGCCGTCGAGCATGTACCGAACGCCCAACTGAGCTTCTCGGCATCGCCGGCCAACTCGTCGAAATGCCCTTCGGCCGGCAGCACGATGGCCAGATTGCCGCCGTTGTCGAACGGAATCTCCACCCGCTGCCAAGTGTTGTACTCATCATGTCCGTAAGCCATTTGGCTGAAGGTCTGGTGCATCATCGGCACCTGAGCATCTCCGGCTTCGCCGTGGAAGGTGCCGTTGCCGGTGGACTGCTCTTCGAACGGATCCTTCCAGCGGCCATCCGCATAGACGGTGTTGATGATGGACAGGACTTCACGGTCACGCAGCGTGATCTTCGGCTTGAGCGAACCATTCGTATGCTTGGCAATCCAATCGGACATCTTGGCGGCGGCCTGATCGTCGAACGGTAGCGTGGTGACTTCGGCCTCGAATATCTTCTTGACGGTGGATTGGTAATCGCTGGCAAGGGAGTAGTCGTTATCGGTCCACAGCGAGTTCGCGGCGCTCATCTCGGATTTCGCCCCCGAATATTGCCCGTTGATCGAACTCAGCAGCGATTGGTAGTCGCTGTCGGCCAGCGAACCGGAGCCCAGCAGCTCATTCAGTTGCGAGCGGGTCGTGCCATTGGCGCCTTGCGCGGCGATGGCCAACGCCATCCACATCGAAGCAGGGGAGTAGTTCACATTGCCGGTGCCTCGGTCGCCGGCTTCCATCGCCAGGAATTCCGGTGCGGTGCGGTAGGCGAAGGCTGCGGTGCTGTTGACTACCGGCTGCGTGGCGGGCGTGGCCTTCGGCTTGAACATATTGCGAACCAATGCGCTGCCATCGCCGGCCGTCCACCATACGCCGCCGGCGACGGCAAGGACAAGCACTACCGTCACGATGGCGGCGATACAAGCGTTACGACGTTTATGTTGTTCGCGCAACCGGTACTGTTCCATCAGTGTCTCGCTCATGGTCGGCCCCTTTGCTTGGATCGGCTCGTGCATCATTGCATGAAATCGCTGTTTTCATTATATTGCGGCTTTCCCTTGAGCCCAGGAACGGTATGGGAACCCCGGCCGTAAGCGAAGATTGGTCCAGCCGAATGCCAGTGGTCCGATGATTGCGCTCGCCAACGGGAAAGACAGACTGCCGGATCGTGTCGAACCGAGTATCAAGTTGGTGATTCCCAACACCAATGGCCAGTGCAGAACCATACCGGGGAACCATACGAACAGGTTTTTGGCAGCCCTGTCAAGAACCTCGTCGGGCATGAGATACATTGATGAGCTCCACTGCAGTAGCAGCAACACCGCTATCAGTACAACCATGCCAATCCAATGCGCGCGGTTCCATGTGAACAGTCGTTGCATCCCGCGCTCGGCGGCGGCATTGCGCATATCGCTCCTGTTGAGCTTGCTGAGTGCTTGTGCACGGTTCATTGCCGTCCTCCTTTACCGCCTTGTCAAGGATTGATGATGATTCCATCGTAAATCACGCAGGAAATGTGGAATGATAGTTGTCATAGTGACCATGACGTGTCAGGACGGAGTAGTTCGGCGTCGGGCACACTGAAGGGGTGAATGTAATGGGAGAAGTGCGCAACCGCAACATACTCATCGGCATTGTGGACAATGACCCGTATGCGCTGAAAGTGTTCGGCACGCTAATCGAGCGCATGTCCAGCGATTTTGCCGTGATATGGACCTGCGATTTGGGTGCTGTGGCCATCAGCCGATGCCTGAGCCCCACCAAGCGGCCTGACGTGCTGGTTACGGATATGTCTATGGGCGCATTGGATCGCACGCATCAAGTCATTGATGTGATTGAAGGCAGGGGAGAAGCGGCGCACAGTGCAGTGACTCCGCATGATTCGACCGTTGATGCCGCTCCTGGCGTTGCATGTGACATCACAGACGCTGATTGTCCGCTGGAGACGCAGACCTATCCACCGGCACCGGTCTCAACCGTTACCGACAATTACTAGAACAACAAAACGGCGCCCTGCATGTCACCGCGCAAGACGCCGAATGGACATTATCAGCAGTTATTCCACTGTGAGGAAACCGATCACCCAACCGACTTCTGCGCAGTCTCCGCGCCAAAGAAGCCGACAATCAGCATCGATGCAATAGCAATCGCGCTGATGGCCACAAAGATGGACGTGGTACCAAGCGAGGTAAGCATCCAGCCCACCACCATCGGCATCAACACGTTGAGCAGCTTGGCCACGGCGTTCGCGAAGCCGACGCAACGGAAGCGAACCTTGGTGGCGAACAGTTCCGGAGCGTACACAGCCACCACGGAAGCCATAAGCACGTACAGGCACATCATGAGCAGGAAGCCAACGATAATTGCGCTCACGGTAGAGGTCTGGAAGGCATACATCAAACCGAACACGCCAGTGAACAGGAAGGCCGGCACAATCGTGCCCTTGCGGCCGATGCGGTCGATAAGCAGAGAGCCAATCAGGCAGCCGACCGGGGCGCCGAGCATCATCACCGTGGAGGTGAGCAGCGAGCTGGACAGGTTAATACCACGCTTGACCAGAATCGTCGGAACCCAAGAAGTGAAGGCGTAGGAGCACACGTTCGTGGCGGCCACAGCAACCACAGCCACAAGCAGGCAGATGCCGAGCGAACGGCCTCCGGCGTTGCGGGTGTCGCTGGTGTCGGCCTTGGCGGCTGCGTCGATCGGTTCGGAACCGTTGGCCTCAAGCTGCTTGACGATGGCGTCGGCCTCATCGTAACGGCCGCGCACGGCGAGCCAACGCGGGGATTCGGGGATGTCGCGGCGCAGCCACCAGATGATGGCGGCCACTAGGCCGATGGCCACGAACAGCGGACGCCAGGACCAGCGGGGGATGATCCATGCGCACAGCAGCATAGCGATTGGCACACCGCAGTTGGCCACGAGCGAGACAATCGCGCACCAGTGGCCACGGCGGTTCATCGGTGCGAACTCGTTGACCATGGCGAAGCCGGTGACGATTTCAGCGCCGAGGCCCAGGCCGGCACCCAGACGGCACAGGGACAGCACGGCCATGTTCGGGGCGAATGCGCCGAGGAAGGTGAAGCCGCCAAACAGCAGCAGGTTGATTTGGTAAGCCACGCGGCGGCCCTTCAGGTCACCGACGAAGCCGGCCAGCAGCGAACCGACCAGCAGACCCAGGAAGCCTGCGGACATAAAGGTGGAATTTTGCGCAACGGTGGACCAGTGGGTAGCCAACGCGCTGGAGGCGACGGCGCTGCCAATATATACGTCGATGCTGTCCATCAGCATGCCAGCGGCGACCAGCGTCACGATGCGATGGAACATCGGGGTTTCATGTGCGCGATCCATGCGCGAGATAATATCCTGAACCTTGGCTTGATCCGTCACGGTGGTACGTGCTTGTGCGTTTTCCATAGCTGCGGGATTGCCGGAAATCTGCTGTTCAGCAGCAGTCATATTTGAGCCCTCTTCTTGCAAACCTGCCCGCGTGCAACTGCTCAATGGTGTTGCGGCGAGCGAACTCTTGATTGGACTGCGTGTTCCGTTCGCCCTCCCATTGTGTGGGATGAACGACGTTTGCAGTCCAAGTCTTGAATCCCACGTAGCGAGCCAATCGTTGTGAGATAGCTCACTGCATGGGGCTTAACTATAGGTTCGATTTTGTGGCACGCCGCGTTGCGGTCACATTGTGAACGATAACAGAGTTTGTAACGCTCCTATATATGCCCCACTTACGCTCTTACCCCGTTGAGAGAAGGTAGAACCGTGATTCCCATGGGGCGGTAAAACACTCATGGGGCGGTATTTGGCCCATGGGGCGGTTAGCGGATTTTGCCTTTCCGCAGAATAGAGCCGTTTTCGCCTACCGCCCCATGAGGGTTTTACCGCCCCATGAGATATTTACCGCCCCATGGGTGAGCTACCGCCCCATGAAACGTGTAATAACAAAGCATGCCCTTGCTGGTGGAAGCGATGCTTTGCTACTTCGCCTGCTTGTCGGCGAGGATCTTGTCCACCAGCTTGGGCTTTTCGGTCAGCTGGCCGGTGAAGCCGGGACGGATATCCATGTGCAGCACCAGAGAAGTGCGGTAGCCCTGCTCGGCGAGCTTCTTGGCGGCCTCACCGGCCACCTTGAGCACGTCGTCCAGATTGCCTTCCACGTTGGTGAACAGGGCGTTGGTTTCCTGCGGCAGGGCGGATTCGCGAATCACTTCGACGGCCTGAGCCACGTATGGTGAAACCTCGGAGCCCACGCCATTGGCCGACACCTGGATGGCTGCCACGGTGTTGAGGTACGGTTTGCCGGTTTCCGGGTCGATCGGCACTTCCTGAGTAACGGCATTACGGTCAAGAACCATGATTCTCCTTTTTCAGTAGTGTTAATCTCCCCTGGCAAGGGGAGCTTAACAACCACACTTATGTCAGCGATACTTCCAGAAATGATCCATCGGGCCGGAGCCGTGGCCGAGATTCAGCTGGGCCTTCAGCGCACCGGTCAGATACTTCTTCGCATGCTTGATGGCCTTGGGCAACGTGTCGCCAAGCGCCAGATACGAGGCGATGGCGGAGCTCAGCGTGCATCCGGTGCCGTGCGTGTTCGGATTATTGATACGCGCGCCATCAAACCAGGTCACGGTTCCATCCGTCTCGGCAAGCACATCGTTGGCATCCTCGGTGCCATGACCACCCTTGACCAGCGCGGCACAGCCGTAACGCTCCACGATGCGGTGGGCGGCGGCCTCCATATCCTCCTGATCGCGAATCAGCGTATCGGTCAGCACTTCGGCCTCGGGAATATTCGGAGTCACGACCGTAGCCATCGGGAACAGCTTGCCGGTTAAGGCCGCAATGGCATCGTCACTGATGAGCTTGGCACCGGAAGTGGCCACCATAACCGGGTCGAGCACGATGTTCGTGGCGTGATGGAAGGTGAGTCGTTCAGCAATGACGTCGATGATGTCAGTGGCAGACACCATGCCGATTTTCACCGCGACCGGCGGAATATCCTCAAACACCATGTTGATCTGGTCGGCGAGAATGTCCGGTTTGGTGTCCTGAATGGAACGTACGCCGGTGGTGTTCTGTGCGGTGAGCGCAGTGATGGCGCTCATGCCGAACACGCCGCAAGCCAGCATGGTCTTCAGATCGGCCTGCATGCCGGCACCGCCGGACGAGTCGGAGCCGGAGATCGCGAGAACAGCGGGAAGTGTAGATGTTGCAATTTGTGCCATAGTGTTCATTCTAAGTGGGGCCCATGATGTTTTTCGGAGCGGTTTTCCTTGATGTTTTGCCGCTCCTGTGGTGAGATGGGAGGGTTTGCTGATTGCGATTGATTCATGAAATGTTCGGGAGGGGACATGGCTGATAACGATGTACTGCGCCGTGACGGCGTCTTGGTGCGCATCACCGGTTTTGACGATGAACGCACCGCATATTTTGGCGTAATGCCTAATGGGCACACCACACAGCTCACATTTCCGCGTCAGGAGGTGTTCGATGTGGGCGACGTGTTGCTCGTCGGCACGGATTTCTATCGCAAAGTGCCGCATGATGTGTGGCCGTTGAAGCCCCGTGTGGGCATCGTGCGCCGTGCGCTCAACGAAGGCGTGGTCCTGGAGACTTCCGACGGCCTCGGTCCAGATGGCGCACACTTCGGCACCGCCTTCGAGCGAGTCGAGCGTCGTCCCGAATTAAGACACCACCGGGCATAATAATTGGCTCCCCTCAGAGAGGGGAGCCAGAGAGGTTTACTCCTGGGCGGTGGAGTAGAGCTTGCCGCCCTGGGCGGTGTACTTTTCGCTCATCGCATCCATGCCGGCGAGGATTTCTTCGGGGCTGAGCACGTTGGCGGACACCACGCCGTTATCGACATTGGCCTTGGCCGTAGCCAGTGCCTCGGAGTCGATGCCTGCAGCAGCCTCCTTCACGATTTGCTGCTGAGCGGCCTCGCCACCGAATGCCTTGCGGATGTTCTGGGAGATGGCCATCGAGCAGAACTTCGGGCCGCACATCGAGCAGAAGTGCGCCATCTTGGCCGGCTCGGCGGGCAGGGTATCGTCGTGGAAGGCGATGGCGGTGTCCGGATCGTAGGACAGATTGAACTGGTCGAGCCAACGGAACTCGAAGCGAGCCTTGGAAATCGCATTGTCGCGATCCATCGCGTGCGGGTGGTGCTTGGCGATGTCTGCGGCGTGGCAGGCGATCTTGTAGGCAATCACGCCCTGCTTCACATCATCCTTGTTCGGCAGGCCGAGGTGTTCCTTCGGGGTCACGTAGCACAGCATAGCGGTGCCGTAACGACCGATCTCGGTGGCGCCGATAGCGGAGGTGATGTGATCGTAACCCGGAGCGGTATCGGTGGTCAGCGGTCCGAGGGTGTAGAACGGGGCGTTGTGGCACACGGCCTTCTCCAGCTCGATGTTCATGCGTACGGTGTCGAACGGCACGTGGCCCGGGCCCTCGATCATCACCTGCACGTCCTTGGCCCAGGCGCGCTCGGTCAGCTCGCCCAGAGTCATGAGCTCGGAAAGCTGCGCGGCGTCGTTCGCGTCGGCTAGGGAGCCGGGGCGCAGGCCATCGCCCAGAGAGAACGCCACGTCGTACTTGGCGAAGATGTCGCACAGCTCGTCGAAGTGCGTGTACAGGAAGCTCTCCTGGTGGTGGCGCAGGCACCAGTCGGCCATGATGGAGCCACCGCGGGAGACGATGCCGGTCACGCGGTTGGCGGTCAGCGGCACGTAACGCAGCAGCACGCCGGCGTGGATGGTCATGTAATCCACACCTTGCTCGCACTGTTCGATCACGGTGTCGCGGAACAGTTCCCAGCTCAGCTTGGAGGCATCATCCTCGACCTTTTCGAGGGCCTGGTACATCGGCACGGTGCCGATCGGCACGGGGGAGTTGCGAAGAATCCACTCACGGGTGGTGTGGATGTCGTTACCGGTGGACAGGTCCATCACGGTATCGGCGCCCCACTTGGTGGCCCACGTCAGCTTCTCCACTTCCTCGTCGATGGAGGAGGTGACGGCCGAGTTGCCCATGTTGGCGTTGAGCTTGGTCAGGAAGGCGGATCCGATAATCATCGGCTCGGCCTCGGGGTGGTTGATGTTGCAGGGCATCACCGCGCGGCCGGCGGCCAGCTCGGAGCGCACGAGCTCCACATCGCAGTTCTCGCGGGTGGCCACGTACTGCATCTCCGGGGTGATGATGCCGTGGCGGGCGTACCACATCTGAGTGATCGGGTGGTCCTTGGCACGCATCGGCTCATGCTTGCGTCCACGCCATTCCTTGGTGGCGCGGCCGCGCTTGATGGCGCGCTTGCCATCGTCCTCAAGGTTGCGGTGGCGGCCCTCGTAGTCTTCGATGTCGCCGCGGTCGCGGATCCAGTCGAGACGCAGGGGCTTCAAGCCTTCCTTCGGGTCGCACTTGGGGCCTTCGGTGTTGTAGTCGTGGAACGGCGGGTTCGGGCCCACGCCGGGCGTGTCGCTCAGCTTGATTTCGGTGTACGGCACTTCCAGGTCGTAGGAACCATACTGATAGGTGAACGGTACGGACTTGGTCTTGCGGATGTGCGCCTTGTCGCGCTGCTTGGAACCACGGGCGGCGATGTCCACGCGCTGCTGCTTGGCAAGCTTCTGGGCATCCTTGGCGTCCTTGGCGTTGGTGAACTTCTTCTCAGTGGCCTCGGAACCGGGCTTCGCGGCCCCTTCCTGAGCAGCCTGAGTATCAGTAGCGGGGGTGTGGGTTACGACGCGCGGAGCGTAGCCGTGCTTCTTGTCGCCGCGGACGGCCTTCCAGCCTTCGACCATGGTGCGCGCGGCCTCTTCCGGGTTCTCGGCACCCGCGATGGCGGAGACCGCGAACCAGCCAGCAGCCTTGGTATCGGCGAGTATGGCCATATCGGCTGCGGTCACGCCGCCGCCCACGACCACCGGGAATTCGCTGGCAGCGCAGATGGTGTTGATCTGGGCGGCGTCCAGCGTCTTGCCGGAGCCGTCGTTGCCGCCCACGGAAGCCTCGGGCTTGGTGGTGGAGACGTGCAGAGGGCCGGCGCCAATGTAGTCGATGCAGCCGTCGGGCAGCTCGTTGATGAGCCGAACGAGGCTTTCGGTCTCAGCCGACAGACCCACGATGGCCTCGTCGCCGAGCAGGGCGCGGGCTTCTCGCGGCTCCATGTCGGTCTGGCCGATATGCACACCGTCCACCTTGATGCCCTTGCGGCGGGCCTGCCACACCACGTCGGCACGGTCGTCGATCACAAAGGCCACGGAATCGGACTTCTCATTGTCCTCGATGATCTGCGCGATGTCGCGAGCCATGTCGGTCAGCTCAGAGGCATCGGCCTCCTTGGCGCGCAGTTGGATGAAGGTTGCGCCGCCGTGCAGAGCCTGATCCACCACGTCGGTCAGCGGACGGCCTTTGCAGTCCTCCGGCCCCACCACGAAGTACGCGGACAGGTCGAAGCTGTCGCGCATGGAGGCGTATGGGTATTCATTACTCATTATTATTCCTGCTTTTGTTGTTTCTTGTGGAAGTCTTATTGGAAAAAACTGTTATGAGCTCCCTCATCAGAGGGAACTGAAACTACTGCACCAAAATCTCGGATTCCGCCACCTGTTCGGCGGTCACATTCCACAGCGCGTCAAGGAACGCAACTTGGAACGAGCCCGGTCCGTGCGAAGTTGTATCGGCCACCTCTCCCGCGCGGTTGTACAGCAGAGACGCGGACAGGGCGGCGGTCAACGGATCGGAGACCGCCAAATACGTGGCAGCCACGCCGCCCAGCGAGCAGCCGGCACCGATGATCTTGGTCATCATCGCGCTGCCGCCCGGCAGTCGGTACACGGTTTCGCCATCGGTCACCAGATCGGCGATGCCGGACACGGCCACGGCGCAGCGGGTGGAAGCGTCATGGGAGGAATGCTTGGCGTGCTGTTCGGTCAGATACTGTGCCAGCGCCACCGCCGCGCCGGTTGCGGACTCCACGTCGTCGACGGATTCCACTCCGGCGGGGCGGTGCTCGGAAGCGTCCCCCACGGTTTCGGTATTGAGCCCCCACATGTTCGCCAGCGCGATTACCTCGGATGCATTCGCGCGAATCATGGTCGGGGGAGCGGCCTTGAAGGCCTGAAGAATGGCGGTACGGGTGCGGCCGATGCCGGCGGCCACCGGGTCGAGCACCCACGGCTTGTCCAAGTAGTTGAGTCGCTGGGCGATTTCGGGCAGTGCGTCCTTATAGAACGGCAGCAGCGTGCCCACGTTGATGTAGTTCGCGCCCGCGATTTTCGCGGTTTCGATCACGTCGTCCGGCAGGAAACTCATGGCCGCAGTGCCGCCGGCCGCCAGTTGCGCGTTGGCAACCAAATTGATGGTCACAAAATTGGTGAATGACTGGGCCAACGGAGTCGTCTCGCGTACGCGGCGAACGGCATCGGCGATATTGTCACGGATGGGTGAATCGGCTGGAACCGGAGTCCCGGCGGTATAACCGCTGGACACGCCGGTAAACGATGATGCACTATTGCTCATTTACTGCTCCCTACGATGGTCTTAACCAACAGGTTCTAAGGGTCAGGCTCAGGCCTTTCTCAACTCGCGAACCACATGCGAGTTCCCCTGCATTACAGTGCCGACGCTATGCGCCAACATGGACATTATCGTGACGGATTTGTTCGATACGTGTCGTCAGGTCTGGCGCGTCCCCGTCCATTCGTGATACATAGACGCCTCCGCCGAGCAACATCTCCCGAATTTGTGACGCTGACGCGATGTCAGTGGCACAAATTCGGGAAGGGTAAAACAACAGGAACAATATGGAGGTGTTGCGATATAGGAATCGCTGCGAACGGCCGCTCGTGAGACGCGGAACATATACCGGACAATGCCGCCTGACCTGTCACCATATACGGCTATCCTGAAGCGGTTGTTATTAGACCCCAAACCGTTCAAACCAGAAGGTGCATTGTGGCTCAGTCCAAACTCGATGAAGTCGTATCCCTTGCGAAGCGTCGCGGCTTCGTGTTCCCCGCCGGCGAAATTTACGGCGGCACCCGTTCCGCTTGGGATTACGGCCCTCTCGGCGTCGCTCTCAAGGACAATATCAAGCGTGAATGGTGGCGCTCCATGGTCGTCACCCGTCCTGATGTCGTCGGTGTCGACACTTCCATCATTCTGCCGCCCGAAGTGTGGGTGGCGTCCGGCCACGTGAGCGTGTTCAACGATCCGCTCGTCGAGTGTCTCAACTGCCACAAGCGCAACCGCGCCGACAAGCTCGAGGAATCCTACGCCGAGAAGCACGGCGACAAGATGCCGGAAAACGGCATGAAGGACATCGTCTGCCCGAACTGCGGCACCCGTGGCCAGTGGACCGAACCGCGCGACTTCAACATGATGCTGCGCACCCACCTCGGCCCGGTCGAGGACGAGAACAGCCTGCACTACCTGCGTCCGGAGACTGCACAGGGCATCTTCGTGGACTTCAAGAACGTGATGACCTCTTCCCGTTCCAGGCCGCCGTTCGGCATCGCCAACATGGGTAAGTCCTTCCGTAACGAGATCACCCCGGGTAACTTCATCAGATCGGAAGAGCACACGTC
>ERZ507072.1470-NODE-1470-length-11342-cov-5.188358_pt1 | contig 11342 bp, 10 predicted proteins | sample MGYA00512864_ERZ507072 | MGnify/ENA metagenome assembly ERZ507072 | reverse complement strand
CTTTACTTTGCTTTCAATTTCTGACATAATTGTAACTTTTAAAATGTTTATAAATCAATTTCTAATTAAAAATCTGGGTGCAAAGGAACACTTTTTTTTTGATATAAACAAATATTTTAGCAAAAAAAGTACTTTTCTGTGCACAAATACCCCTAAGTTGTGCATACTTTTTGCCTTTTTTGCCTTTTTTGTTGGTGATTTGAGATTATTTTGTTACTTTTGTACTGTATTTAATCAAACATAATAAACAGCATGACATTTACAGAAAACGCGAATAAGATATTTAATCAGGCGATAGCCGATTATCATATCAAAGACAACATTGATACTCCTATCAATAATCCTTTCGCTGAGGGTACCATCGAGAATCGTCTCTACCTCAAATGTTGGATTGATACCGTGCAGTGGCACTTCGAGGATATCATCCGTGATCCGCAGATTGACCCTGCCGAAGCACTCGTATTGAAACGCCGAATCGATAAGAGTAATCAAGATCGCACAGACCTCGTGGAGCAGATTGACTCTTACTTCCGTGAGGTTTACAAAGACGTGAAGGTGCAGGATGATGCACGCATCAACACCGAGAGTCCGGCATGGGCAGTAGACCGCCTGAGCATCCTCGCCCTCAAGATTTATCACATGAAGGAACAGGTGGATCGCCCTGAGGCATCAGCAGAGCACAAGGCAAAATGCCAGGCTAAACTCAACGTGCTGCTCGAACAGCAGGTAGACCTCTCTACAGCCATCGACCAGCTCCTGGAAGACATCGAGGCAGGAAGAAAGTACATGAAGGTGTATCGACAGATGAAGATGTACAACGATCCATCAACCAATCCTGTACTCTACAATCAGAAGTAAATACACCTTATTATATATATAAAGAAGAAATTGACGTATGAAGACAGAGCATATTCTCGTAATAAGATTCTCAGCCATGGGCGACGTTGCCATGACTGTGCCCGTGGTATATTCCCTGGCAAAGCAATATCCTCATGTGAGAATCACCGTGCTGAGCCGTCCATTCGCCCGTCCTTTCTTCGAAAACCTCTCCCCTAACGTCGGATTCATGGAAGCTGACCTCAAGGGGGAGTATAAAGGTGTAAAAGGACTGAATGCCCTCTATCGCAGACTCATCGCCAAGCAGTTTACGGCGATAGCCGATCTTCACAGCGTGCTCCGCTCCAGCTATCTGCGCATGCGCTTCAACCTGGACAACTTCAATGTGGCACACATTGACAAGCATCGCAAGGGAAAACGCATGCTCGTGGCAAGCACCAACAAGAAACTGGTAAAGCAGCCATCATCTTTCCAAAACTATGCCGATGTTTTTGAACAGTTGGGTTATCCGGTAAAACTGGATTTCCAAAGCATGTTTGGTGAGGGAAAAGGCGACTTATCCACGCTTCCACAAGAAGTTTTCCAAGCAAAAGAAGGATATCTTATATCTCTGGATGACAACAACTTAGAAGCTCCTTGGATAGGTATAGCTCCTTTTGCGGCACATGCCGGGAAAATTTATCCACAACCTCTGATGGAAAAAGTTATCCAGCAACTTATCAGCCATTATCCACATAGTCACATCTTCCTTTTTGGCGGCGGTCAGGATGAAACTCCTGTGATGGATGCCTGGGCTGAGAAGTTCCCGCAGGTGGTGAATGCATCTGCCAAGCTCCATGGCATCTCAGACGAGCTGATTCTCATGAGTCATCTCCGCGTTATGCTGAGCATGGATAGCGGCAATATGCATCTGGCATCGCTTGTCAACACACCAGTGGTGAGCATCTGGGGTGCCACCCACCCTTACGCAGGCTTTATGGGATGGCACCAAAGCCCAGAAAATGCCGTACAGCTCGACATGCCTTGTCGTCCTTGCAGCATTTACGGCAACAAACCATGTATGCGAGGCGACTTTGCCTGCATGAAGAACATATCGCCAGAAATGGTGGTGGAAAAACTAGATAGAATCTTAAAGAAGAGATAACAATGATAAAAGAAGCAGATTTCCTGAGGCCTATCAGCCACGGGAAATCTGCTTTTTTGCTTCTTCACTATGGATTCACAGTTGATACTTACAGGAATCCTATTGATTATCAGCTGATTATCTTAAAAAAAACAGTATCATTTCAGATTATCCACAAAAACGTGGATAAGTGTACGGAAAACCCTCTTAATAACTTTTTAATAACTTGCGGAATATCCACATCCCCCCATCCCAACACCCGTGATTATGGATATCCACAGAGTTATTAATAAGTTTTTAGAAACTTTTTCGCAGTTTTTGACTGAAAAAAGATATAAACTTATTAACTTTGCAGCGAATTGGGGAAATGTTGATAAAAAGGTTAAAGCATTAAGAGCCAAGAAAAAGATTTCCAAGCCCTATGCTGATAACCTGAGACAAGACTTGGATAATGAAAAAAGCAAATAATTACGATGTTTTTTATCCACTTTTCCACGTCATATCATCATCCTTATATTCTTTTTTAAAAAATAAGAAATAAAGAAATATAATATTAATGTTATGGTGAAAAACGATTGGATAAAGAAAGGTTACGTGGATGAACCTATCGACGAGACCTTGGACTTGAAGGCTGAAATCAGAAAGCTTTGCAAGGAGAAAGATGCGATTATCCTCGCCCACTACTACACGGTTGGTGAGATTCAGGATATTGCCGACTTTGTGGGTGATTCTTTGGCACTGGCTCGCAAGGCTGCCGAAACCGATGCCAAGGTGATGGTTATGTGCGGTGTGCACTTCATGGCTGAGACTTGCAAGCTCCTGAGCCCTGACAAAACCGTGCTCTGCCCAGACCTGAATGCCGGCTGCTCGCTCGCCGACAGCTGCAAGGCTGAGGATTTGAAGAAATATAAGGAGGAGCATCCTGGTTACAAGGTGGTGAGCTATGTGAATACCACGGCTGCCGTGAAGGCGCTTACCGATTGCGTAGTGACCAGCGGTAATGCCAAGAAGGTGATTGACAGCTTCCCACAGGACGAGAAGATTATCTTTGGTCCTGATTACAACCTCGGCAACTATATCAACAGCGTAACGGGCAGAAACATGCTGCTCTGGAACGGTGGCTGCCATGTACACGAGAAATTCTCTGTAGAGGCCATCGTTAAGTTGAAGCAGGAGCATCCTGAGGCTGTTGTGATGGCTCACTTGGAGTGCAAGGCACCTGTGCTTGCCGTAGCCGACGTGAAGGGTTCTACAGCCACCATGCTGCATTATGCCCAGGAGCATCCGGAAATCAAGGAGTATATCATCGCCACAGAGGCTGGTATTCTGCATGAGTTGGAGCGCAATTGCCCTGACGTCATCTTCTATCCTGTGCCACCAGAGGTAAGCGAGGGTGGAGTAGGCTGCAGCTGCAATGAGTGCGAGTACATGAAGATGAACTCTTTGAAGAAGATTTATAATAGCCTGAAGTTCGGCTGGCCTACAGTGGAAGTGGCAGAGGATATTGCCAAGGATGCTGTGAAGCCTATCGAGAAGATGCTTTCGCTTTCATAAGGTGATTTCATGAGGATGTGTCATAAGTACATGATACATCCTCATATATATTTTCCCTTAAGGCTAAATTTATTTTCCCTTAAGGCTAAATATATTTCTCCTTAAGGCTAAATATATTTCCCCTTAAGACTAAATTTCTAAGGTGTTGTATTTTCCTTTATCGGATAAGCAGTTTTTGATAGAATGCCTCATATCTTTCAGCCACCTTGATGTAGTCGTGATGCTTGCTGATGTATTCTATGCTTTGCTGTTTGAGCAAAGGAATAAGCTCTGGGTGCAATACGAGGTGTTCCAGTTCCTGGTAAACACTTTCGTAGTTAGGAAGCACGTTAATGATAGGGCGTAGCTTATCCTCGTGTATAATCTCGTAATTCTCCGGTTCTCCGCCACCTATGCAGATAATTCCTCTCGCCATCGCCTCCAGCGGATTCATGGATGGCGTGTAACTGTAGAGCTGATCGAGTATAGCATCGCTTCCATTCATCATTTTTACATATTCAGCAAAAGGAATATTTTCGGCTATCCGGAGTTCCGTCTTGTCTGGATATTTTTTAGCTATGGCTTGTGCTGCCTTCAGCATGATATCGGTACCCTTGTATTCGCTTCTGCTTTTGTTGATTCCGATGAAGAGCTTTACCTTCTTGGGGATATCTAATGGGATAACCTGATGTTTTTCTGCATTGGTATATGAGTTGCCATTTCCGGAAGTTATCAACTTCGGTTTGATAGGGAAGGGGATAAACGTTGTTTTCTGTGGAAAACCAGGTTGATAACATGCCCAGTATTCATAAAGTCCCGTTATGATGCCATCGCAATCTTCGGCAATCATCTGGTTGAGTCTTCCTTTTTCTGTTCCCAGCCAGTCTTTTCTTTCTTTCAGCGCATCAGCATTGGTCCGTAATTCATCACCGATATTGAAATCGCTGTATCTCAAAGGTTTATCTTTGCAGCAAACGCTTACCCAATAGTAATCCATTCCGAATCCACCTAGAATTATCTTCTTGTTATGCTTTCTCAGATATTGGTAAATAGGGAAGATGCGTTCTGCCTTCAGCTCCAGAAACATCGGGTTGATAAGTTGTACGATGTCGTATCCTCTCAACTTATGCACATTTGTGTATAACTTCATCATATACATGATTCCGCCCAGTTTTCCAGGCTTTCTTACCAGGTCAATATCTCGTGGATAATTCTTCCAAAAGTCGCCGTTGGAGAGCACGGTAACGTGATGCCCCAGCTTGCGAAGTCCTTCGGCAAGCGTGGCATGCACATTACTATATTCTCCCATGAGTAGTATCTTCATATCTTATCTTCTTTTCTTGATAGTAAAAATATTTATTTTTTTATAAAGAACAAGAGAGCAATTCTGCCTACATAGGTACTTATAATTTTTCTGAACATGGTATATTTCTTGGTGTAATCCTTGTCAGGAAGAGGGTATAAGCCATGTTTCTTCAATGTCTTGATAGCTTGATTGAGAGAAATCAAGGAATGATAGAGACGAATATTGTTGTAGAGATAATCCATGGACAGTTGAGCTATGCGACGGCTCAGTGCCTGACGGTCGGCTACAGGAATCTTATCAAGCAACTTCTGCAGATGCAAAATAACTTCTAAGTTATTGTCCATTCTCTGATTTATCTTTTCTTTGTTAAGCTGGTGACTTACAGAATTTGTATTTACCCGATAATAGTAAGCCTCGGCATTTGTTTTAAAGATGCGTTCGGCACGTAAGAACAGTTGTGGCGTGAATTCCTCGTCCTCCCCATACACGATACCTGGTGTGAATTCCAAGGTACCTTTAATGCTTCGTCTGAAAATATATGACCAGACAGCTCCACGCAAATTATTGTTTGACAGGTATTCTGTGCCAGATACTGGAATTGGAAGTTCGTATGTAGCTTCAGCAGAATTATCCTTGGAAAATTTAAAGGTGACGATGTCTGGTTGGTGATATCTCACGATGTCAAGGCAGTGCTCGTAAGCTGATTGTATGAGATAATCATCTCCGTCTACAAACTGTATGAATCTTCCTTTAGCCATCATCATTCCATAGTTGCGTGCCACGCTTACTCCCTGGTTAGGTTGGCGCAGATAGATGATATGGGTGAGATATTCTGACAGTTCGTTGAGCTGACAGATGTCGCTTCCGTCATCTACTAGGATGATTTCTCTTTCCTTGTCACTCAGCGAGAGCTGAAGAATGTTGTCGAGGCATTCTTTGATGTATTCTACTGGCAAATTGTAAGTTGTGACGATGAAGCTTACTAATGGTGCCTGTATATCTGATGTATAAGTTTGTTGAGTTTGCATAATCTATGATAACCTATGATATTTAATAATTTCAATTTCCATGAAGAGATGGGGTGGTATTGGCTTAGCCATTTCACCCAGTTGATAAGAGGTGGAGTTGGTTCATATTTTCCCGATTCCTCGTAAAGGTCGAGCAATACATTGAGAATACTTGTCATAAACTCTTCCAGTGGGTACTGATATTTGGCTAGTATTTCTTCTTCTCGTCCCTTCATCCTTTCGAATAGCTGGAGCATGGATTGCGTCTGTCCTAAATATAGGTTGAGTAAATCCTGATATTTAGCCTTGGCGGTGATCCCCTGGTTGTTCCAATAATAAAGATACAGTCCCTTGTCGGTAACTTTTATTGTTGGTTTTACCGTTGTATAACAGACATTTATCTCCTTTATGCAAGGACTTTTCCAAGATTTATCCACGGGGATTAATCCCATGAGATAAGGAGTTGTCAACACGTCTTCAAAGCTTTTTCCTTTAGGAAATTGTATGTTATGAAATAAGTTGCACTTGAATATTTTGTTGCAGGCATAGGTGTGTGCGAAAGCTCTTTCTCCTAGCCAATAGTCGAGTACATCGTTATATTTCTGAGGCTTGAATGATAGAATTTTTTCCCTATTGGGGTTGCCTATTCTTTCCTTGATAGGATATTCCAAGATATCGATATCCGGATATTTTTCCAGCTCTTCCATGAGAACAATCAGGGTATCTTCTTGAATGGCATCATCGCTGTCTATAAAGGTGATGTATTTGCCTTGGGCGCGCTCTATACCTGCATTGCGTGCGTCGCTCAGTCCTCCGTTTTTCTTGTGTATAACCTGGATGTTTTTATTGCTTGCTGCATATTCATCGCAGAGGTAGGGGCATTCGTCGGGCGATCCATCGTCAACGAGAATTATCTCGTAGTCGGTGAATGATTGTCGCAGAATGCTATCCAGGCATCTGGATAAGGTGTCTGGTGTGCGATAAACGGGTATGATAATGCTCAATTTCATGATTTTTTAATATTTGCCATAATGATAAATGGCAACGACATATTGAGATACGAAATGTCGTATGTTGAACTGAATAGATGGAAGTTATCGAATGTTACCATATTGATGATAAATGTTATGGCTGTGAGTAGGAATAGGCCATAGCCAATGTTGCCATATAGTCTCATTCTATTGTCTTTCCAATTGAGTGCCAGATAAATCATTACTGGTATTAATAGAATAATGTCTAGCGTACTCCCTTGCCGTGTTTGTAATACAAAAGGATTGTATTCAAAAAATAGCAGACTGTTCATATCCCATGTTAGAAATGGAAGAAATGTGAGACTGAAAATTATTAAAATTCCCAGTAAGAGGCTTATTTTTTGTCGAAAATGAAGTGCTAGGAAAGGGCGCAGCAGGAATATGAAGAATGGAATAGTTATTGCCAGTCTTGTGCTGAGTAGCATTCCTAACAGAAGAGAATACTGTCTATAATGAGTAGATAACTTTACTTGTTTAATTAAAAGAAAATTAATAACAGCTAATACCAATAAGAAGTTTGTTATTAAATCACTTCTTACGAGTATTTCATATATAAAGGCAGGAGAGTATAGTAAACATGCTAAAAAACAAAGAGTTGCGTTGTTATTATACATGAGTTTTATAGAATATAGCGTGAGAATCAATACTATAAATAATGATAGTCCTATATTATTGAGATAATAAAACGGAATATGTAAGAACTGCCAGATAGGGAAGGGTGATCCATATCCACCTAAATGGGTTTGAGCCATATAGGGATATTTGCCTTGTACTAAATAGTCGATAAAGTTGTAGATGGCAGACCATCTATCTACTTGTATTTGATAAGGGTTGATGCTATATTGTATACTTGCAAAAATAAGGATAAAGCCAAGGATGGCAAGCCCTAAACTACGATTGCTTACATGCTGGATTTTGGATACTAATTTGTGGAGTAATAAACCGATAAGTATGTAACTAAAAAGTCCTAAAAGAGCCACATAAAGGCTTATTCTCATCAAATACTTTGTGATAAACAAAGCATTGATGAGAAAATATAGCAAATACTGAATATATGTATTTATATTTTTTATCTGATGATTGCAATTTTGCATACAGTTCCTTGATTACCTTCGTTTGTTGCTGTTTCTACCATATAAATGCCACTAGCCACTTTTTCTCCTTTCATATTTCTGCCATCCCAGGTATAGGAGCCTCCGTTGCTTATTCCTTGATTTACGAGTATACCGTTGGAAGTGACAATCTTGACATCTGCTTGGAATGCCAATCCGGTGATGGTGATGAGTCCTTTATAATCAGGCTTCACGGGGTTAGGATAGGCCCAAACATTGTCTTTAGTCATTTTTTCATTAGGCTTACTGGCATTGCTCATATAGGAGCAGAGACCCTTATCTGTGCCGAAAAATACCTCGCCGGTGGTATTGTTGATGGCTATCGACTCTATGTTATCAGATAGTAGAGGGCTGTTGCTCGACGTGAAATGATGAATTTCTTCCATATTATCTTCACTAATCAGATAAACGCCGTTATAGCTTGTTCCAAACCATTTTCTGTTGCCACCATCTATAGCAATGCTACTGATGCTTACACCTCCTAACAGATAGTCGGCAAAATTTGTACCATCATTTCTTGGAATTTTTACCTGAGTCAATACAGGAGATTCCTTAGTTGTTTCCTTCTTTTCTATAAGTATCGGACCGGCATCTGTTGCTAACCAGATGTTATGTGATAGGTCTTCCTTGATGTCTTTCAGCCAATATGTGGTAAACTTGGTACCATCTTGGTTGATAAAGTTAGTTGTGGAATACAACTTATTGTTTTCTATGTCATATCTATAGAATGCTGGATTCTGCCAGTTATCGTTGCTGAACCATAAAATATTTCTGCTGTCAATCAACAGATGACTCATGTTTGGCAATGTTGATAGTTCGTTCTGGGAAAGTGCTGTCCAAGTTCCATCCTGATAGGTGAGCAGGTTCTTTTCCTTATTCATGCTGTTGATGAGCCAGAGTTTGCCCTGACTGTCAAATGTAAGCCCTTGTACCACCACATAGTTCTTGTCTGAACCGAATACGGAAACCAGTGGACTGTTGTCATAGCTGTAATGCTTGATGAATTTGCCATCGGCAAACTTATATAGTCCTGTTCTTCCGCATGCAAATAAGGTATCAGGATGCAGAGGATTGAAATCTATGCAGTTAATATCCACATACGAAGGATTTCCGGCTGCCTCATGAAAGTTGTCTTCATAGATGTTCCATTCCTGGTTTTCCAGAAGTTGGATGCAGCCGGGGCGTTGCATGTCCTGCATCACGTTATAGCCACTTCCGCAGGTATATAGCTGTCCCCGGTCAAACTTCATAAACCCAAAGTAATTATACTTCGGACCTCCCGGCTGCAGGTTGCTAACTATTTGTTTGAGTTCGCTTTTGTCTTCCAGCTTCTTGGCAACATAGCCTCCTGCTTTGCTCCAATTATTCTTGTCGAGCAAATTGCTGGTAAGCAAAGCACGATATTGTCCGTTGGTTTTACTATAGGCATAGATATGATTGTCTTTAATCTCGCACCAGTTTACATTGAATCCGAGATTATAAGTATCGCAGATTTCACCATTTGCAACATTTACTTTTATAATGCCGAAACCATTGCTCATATATGCATATTTGCCATACATGTAAATGTCGTTTACAGTTTTATCACCTGTGGTAGAGGCTGAATAATAATCAGAGAGATTCTGAACATCATAGTTGCTGATATTCATCAAATCCATGTTGGCATTGTTATAGAGGATGAGTAGGCGTTTTGTAGCCTTGTTATAAGCAATGTGCTGAATGCCACAATCGCTTAGATAATCCATTTTGCTGAATGTTTGGATGCTCTGGTCGTTTTGGTTATAGACATAGAGATTGTTGGAAGCCTGGACAAATATCAGGTTTCCGGCTTGTTCTATCTCTTGCACTTCACTATATGCCATGTAGGCTTTCCAGTCGCCGATGGCAGCGATTGCTCTGTATGATGTAACCTGCAGGAGCAGGAACGAGAGGAGTATTAATATTTTCTTACTCATGTATCTAAATGTATATAATATAACAACTTATATATATTAAACAAGAAAATGCTTGGTTTATTGCCTGTAAGCCTTGCTTTTATTGGTAAGCTGAGTAATGGGAAGAGTAGTTGGCAGAGTGCGTAGAGATGCCAGCCTTTCACTTTGTTGGCATAACTGATGATTTTTGAGTAGTCTTGCAGCTCTTTTCTAAACTGGTAGAGGGTATGCAGGCTTTCTTCTGTCTTGTTGATAAATGACATGTTTCCAATAAAATGTTCATAACCTAGTGGATTATCCACATGATGGATAGATATTTGGTTGTCTTTTAGTGTTTTACCCCAAAGAACGTCTTCGTATCCATAGTGGAAAAAGCGTTCGTCGAAGGGATATTTCAGCATGATGCTGCGCTTGGCAATAAAGTTGGAGGTATGAAAATCTCCGTATGGATTCATTTGACGCAGGCGGTAATCTCCATTTTGTACACCTGACAGTTCGAAGATATAGCGCAGATTATATTTCAAGCGTTCTTGAGTTTCTGCATCTCTTTTTATCTGATAACCACCATAGATTACGTCGCTTTCTTCTTCTTTCTGGTAATTGGCGAGATATTCATTATTGATGACATTCATATTGCTGTCGATAAACAGCAGCCAGGGATATTGTGCCTCTTTTGCCAGGAAGTTGCGGATGGCGGCTCTGCCTACGTTCTTTTCTCTTTCGATATAGCGACAATGGGGCAGGGTATTGATGAAGCGATTGCCTTCTATGGTTGTCTGGTCGGTGGAACCATCATCGGCAACTAATACTTCATAATCGAATTGAAAGAAAGAAGGTAATGATTCTGTGGAAGAAGACACTAATGATGCTTGAGCTTGTAAGGATTTTACAAGCTCAAAACATATATTATTATATGTAGGAATTAAAATCGAAAGTTTATTAATCATACCTTATTTCTTCTTCAAATATTCTGCCAGTTTTGCCACGGCTCTGGCTCTGTGGCTGATGCTGTTCTTGATTTCCTCACCCAGCTCGGCAAAGCTCTTGTCGTAGCCTTCTGGTACGAAGATTGGGTCGTAGCCGAAGCCTTCGGTGCCGTGCTTTTCGGTGGCGATGGAGCCGTTTACGATGCCGTCAAACTGATGAATCTTCTTGATACTGGTGCAGCCGCAAGGACAAACATCCTGCTTTTCTATGTAGCAGATGACGGTGCGAAAGCGAGCCTGGCGGTTTTCCTTGCCATCCAGTTCTCTAAGCAGTTTAGCCATGTTTGCCTCGCTGTCGTGGTCGGTACCCTCGGCATAGCGGGCACTATGAACGCCAGGGGCACCATCCAGTGCCTCTACCTCCAAACCGGTATCATCGGCAAAGCAGCTTACGTGGTAATGGTCGTAGATATATTGTGCCTTCTGCAAGGCATTCTCTTCCAATGTGTTGCCTGTTTCAGGAATATCCACAT
>ERZ507072.1457-NODE-1457-length-11443-cov-5.554004_pt1 | contig 11443 bp, 9 predicted proteins | sample MGYA00512864_ERZ507072 | MGnify/ENA metagenome assembly ERZ507072 | reverse complement strand
TGTGCGCGCGAAGTCCAGAGTGGGTATAAAAGCAACATGCAGAAGCGGATATTTGGCGGAAGATACGGCATACAGGGTATAGTCGCCCAAAGTATGAAGCCCGGGCGTGAGAGAGCCGGGATCAAGGCCGTACTGCTCCACAAGCTCCTGGGAAGAGATAGAGGAAAACAAAATATTGCCGGAATCATCCACTGTGAAAACCTCTGAAGACGTGGGAAGATCAGAGGCATCCCGGTAAGGGGAAACGAGCATTGGATCGACAACAAAGGCGAGAGTCCCCATACCGTTTCCGGAAGATCCGTATGGAAGCGTATAAAGTATGGCAATATCCGAAGCATAGCGCCCGGTACCGTTTAAGGAAATGCGGCTTCCTGCATGAAATTCATCCAGCAGGGAAATAAAGCGGTCATCGTTCAGGTGATACTGATTCCAAATCTGGATGGAATAGACAGAGGAATCCGTAATCAGCAGCTCCTGCTGCGGCAGATATATGAATATTGTGTTAATATAGATGCTCAGAAATTTATAGCTATTCAGCTTTTCTATTATAGAAGGGAGATCATAGTGCAGCTGCGGAGGAATATCGCCGTTGCAGGCGAGAAAGGTTTGTATGGCCTGATCGCCGCTTAACTCTCTGGCAAGGCTGTCCAATGCGTCAAGATTGCTCTCAAGAGAGGACTGATAGGAAATTGCCTCCTTATAAGCAAGCTGCCGGGAATAATTGGAAATAGTTCCGATCAGGCTGGATGACAGAAAAAGCAGAATGCCGGTCAGGAGGACCAGAATCAATAAGTAGGAAACAAGAAGTTTACGAAAGAAAACAGCAGTTCTTAATTTCTTAAAAAAAGCTCTCATTTTACTCCTTTCTTTTTCCAGGCAAAAAATGAAAACGAGATAAAAACTGAAAATTTATGGACAGAATATACAAGTTACAGAAAACAAAATTGTAGTTAAATTCCAAAACTAGGGGTGAAACGGGTTAAAAGCTGAAAATTGTAAAATTGCATTTGATCACGTAAAATAAGCATATAGCATTTGTGGGAAATAGTCAATTCTATCCTAAAATATGGAAAATATTTATGCTGATTACATAATACACACTAAAGCATATAGGAATATCTGTATACATGGATCTATATATGAATGAAGCGACATGGGCTTGGAACGGCTGGATAAATACCATGCAGAAAGGACATTAATCCAGAACGGCGGACATGGGAAGGGAGGAGAAAGAAAAAAAGAGGGAAAGACAGCAAAGGAAAAGAGAAGAAAAAAAGAAGGAGGAACAGAAATTTATGAGAAGATTTCAAAAAGCGGCGGCACTCGCAATTGGTGTATGCATGACGGTATCCGTACTTGCCGGATGCGGTGGACAGAGCGGCGAAAGCGAGATGAAAACAGAAACGAAACAGGAGGCTGTTACGGAACAGGCTTCCGGGCAGAGCACGGAGGAAACCGGAATAACATTTCCTCTGGAAGAACAGGTTACCCTGACGATGTGGGCTCCATTCAATGTGAATGCAGCATCCGTTATGGAGGATTATAACGGGAGCCTGGTATTTCAGGAAATGGAAAAGCGGACGAATGTCCATATTGAATTTATCCATCCGGCAATCGGGCAGGACAGTGAACAGTTTAACCTTATGATCGCTTCACAGGAATACCCGGACATGATTATGGGCGGAATCAGCTATTATGTCGGAGGCGGGGATCTGGCCGTTGAGGACGGCGTATTTTTACAGTTAAATGATCTGATTGACCAATATGCGCCGAATTATAAGGCGATTCTGGAATCCAATCCGGAGGCCAAGAGACAGGCGTCCTCGGACAGCGGAATTATGTCGTCCATATTGCCGATGATGCGTCAGGAAAATCTGTGCTGGTATGGTCCGGTGATCCGAAAGGACTGGCTGGAAGAGACCGGGTTGGATATTCCGGAAACGGTGGAAGAGTGGGAGGTTCTGCTGACGGAAATGAAGAAAAACCATCCGGATTCCACACCGCTTATTTTTCATCCGTCAGGAGCCTCTGCAGGAAACTCATTCAGAGAAAGAGGATATGATTTTTGGGGACTCTTTATGTCTGCCTATAGAATCGGCACCAGTTCCGGAACATTTGGAGCCATGTACAACGACAACGGAACCGTGAAATATGCGCCAATCGAGGACGGATTTAAAGATTATCTGGAAGTAATGAACCGTTGGTACGAAAATGGCCTGATTGATGCGGATTATCCCGCGCGTGATATGGACGGCGTGAATGCCCTGATTACATCCGGCATGGTCGGAGCGATGGTAGGATCCGTAGATATTGCCTCCAACCTGTTTGACAGCCAGGGGGTGGAATACGTTGCAGCTCCGTATCCTGTTTTGAAAGAAGGAGATCCCGTACGTCTTCGCGCATACGACGCGGTGGCCTCTCCGATAGGCAATTCTGTTTCCATCACCACCCAGTGCGAAAATCCGGAGATTGCCGTGGCCTGGCTGGACTATGCGTTCTCCGAGGAAGGCTCTCTGCTTTATAATTTCGGCGTAGAAGGAGACACCTATACAATGGTTGACGGTACGCCAACCTTTACGGATAAGGTGCTGAATAATCCGGACGTTCCTGGTGAAACAGCGCTGTATCTGTATAAAATGCAGGTATTTCCGCAGCTTCGCTGGGGAGCGCTGGCCAATCCAAGTACAGTAAAGAATACCAAGGTTCTGGAAGAAAAGACGGCATGGACCGAGCAGGGCACGGCAGAGCTGACAATGCCGCCGGTTTCTCTTACGGCAGAAGAGGGCGATGAGCTTGCAAAAATATTAACCACCACGGATGTCTATCAAAATGAAATGGTAACCAAATTCATAATGGGTGTAGAGCCTTTGGACAAATTTGACGAATACGTGAATGAAATGAAAAAAATGAAGATTGAGGATGCAATCGCTATCTATCAGAAAGCGCTTGACCGTTATCTGGCACGTTGAGTGACCGGTCCTGCAGAAAGCGCCGCCATGTACTTTCTGCAGGACCTTTTTTGAGAGACAGGATCCGGCCGGAAGTGCTGATTCTCAAAAAAGAGCCGATAAAGAAGAGGAAAAGGAATGTTGATATGAATAAAGTCAAAAAGAACAAAAATACCGGGGAAGGCGTTGGACAAAGGCTGAAACGGGATATTCGGCAGAATAAATATGTGTATCTTATGGCGGTTCCGGTTATCTTGTTTTATATCTGCTTCTGTTATCTCCCGATGGGCGGGCTTCTGATCGCTTTTCAGGATTATTCCCCCACAAAAGGCATTTGGGGCAGCGAATGGGTCGGATTTGAGAATTTCATTGACTTTTTTAATGACTATCAGTTTCCCAGACTGCTTCGCAATACGCTGACGCTGAGTCTGGAGCTGATTCTGTTTGGATTCCCAGCGCCGATTCTTCTGGCGCTGCTGATCAATGAACTACGCGGGAAACGTTATCGGAAGGTAGTTCAGACAGTCAGTTATCTGCCGCACTTCATTTCACTGGTGGTTATTTGCGGCCTAATCAGCAACTTCACAGCCTCTACTGGTGTGATAAATCAGGTATTGTCCTTTTTTGGATTTGAACCGAAAACATTTCTGATGGATCCAAAGCTGTTTCACCCTTTATTTGTAATATCGGACATATGGCAGAGTGTCGGTTGGGGCAGCATCGTATACTTATCGGCCATTTCGGGAATTGATCCCGGATTATATGAAGCGGCAAGTATTGATGGAGCGGGACGCTTTCGAAGGATCTGGCACATTACCTTGCCGGCCCTGATTCCAACGATTACTGTTTTATTTATTATGCGGATCGGAAATATCATGAATCTGGGATATGAAAAGATTATTCTGCTGTATAATCCCACCATTATGGAAACGGCTGATATTATTTCCACATTTACATATCGGAGAGGACTTTTGGACGCAGACTATGGATTCAGTACGGCAGTGGGTATGTTTAATTCTCTTGTGAATTTCGTGATCCTTTTTGTTGCAAACAAACTGAGCAGAAAGCTGACTGGAGAAAGTTTATGGTAAGGAGGAATTTATGGTTACGAAACGTTCACCCGGAGAAATTATTTTTGACATTGGAAATGCTGTCTTTCTGGGAATACTGACGCTGATTTTTTTGTATCCCATGTGGTACGTGATCATGGCTGCTTTCAGTGATCCGGCCAGATTTGTCAGCCATACAGGATTATTGTGGCTTCCGGAAGGATTTTCGCTGGCAGGATTTAAGATGGTACTTAGAACCGGCAGTATTGTAACCGGATACGGGAATATCATTTTATATGTGATCGCGGGCACAGCGCTGAATATCTTGCTGACCAGCATGGGAGCCTATGTGCTCAGCCGGAAAAAACTGTATATCCGCCGTTTTTTATCACTGGCGATCGTTTTTACCATGTATCTGTCCGGAGGTCTGATTCCCTTTTATCTCACCGTGCGTAATCTGGGGCTGTATAATACGCGATTGGCACTGATTCTGCCGGTGGCGGTTAATACATGGAATCTGATAGTGATGCGCACATCCATGTCTCAGGTCCCGGACAGCCTGGAAGAAGCGGCAAAGATCGATGGCGCAAACGACTTTGTCATCCTGTTTCGCGTCATTCTGCCTGTCATTAAAAGCACGGTTGCCGTAATGGTTTTGTTTTACGCCGTGCAGCATTGGAACTCCTGGTTCAACGCCATGATTTTTCTACAGGATCGGTCTAAATACCCGCTGCAGCTGTTCCTTCGGGAAATCCTGCTCAGCGGAAGCATGACGGATATCGCGGCGGGATCGACTGGCGAAGACGTAAACAATGTTCTGACAATGAACATGCTGAAATATTGTACCATTGTGGTTTCCACACTGCCCATTCTGTGTATCTATCCTTTTTTGCAGAAATATTTTGTGAAAGGTGTAATGATCGGTTCAGTGAAAGAATGAGAGGGATTCTGTCATGGAAGAAAGCATTTTGCATTATATCCGTCCCAAAGCCCCTTTTCTATGGGTGGATGGAGCCGACCGTCTGCCCAACAGCTATTACTTGTTCCGGGCGGAATTTACGGTGGAGGAGGACGACAATCCTTCCAGCCTGTGGATCTGTGCACGAAAGAAATACAGGCTGTATATCAACGATAAGCTGATCGGACAGGGGCCGCCGCCTGCGGTAGAGTATGGAAATATCATCGACTGTCACGCTGTTGCCAGAGAGCTCCTGCCGGGAAGCAAAAACTGCCTTGCAGTGGAAGTACATGATATGGAAGGCAGCGGGGAAGCCTGTTTCATTGCATGGCTGGAAAACGCGGATGGTACCCTGTATATGGGACTGTCAGAGAAGGATATTCGGGTGCTTCCGGCCCCGATGTGGGAGAGAAATACCCAGGAGGACCGTCAGAACAGCAATGTGCGCTACCAGGAACACTATGACGCGCGCAGTTGCCCGTTTGGATGGAGGCTGCCGGGGAAATTGCGGAAATGTTGTTTGTGAAAAGAAAGCAGCCCTTCACCTTAGCGGAACCGTTCGGAACTGCGGTTACGCTGCGGGCTTTGGATAAAGCCGGACTTATGAATCTTTCCGTCCGGATTCTGAAGGAACGCTGGGGAACGTGGATGGTAGACAGAGGCCTGACATCTACGCCGGAGGAATGGGGAATGAACGGAAGCTTCCGGAGCGGTAGCTATCAGGGGATCATGCGGTCGTTATCTCACGCATGGTCGGCCGGATCGGCCCAGTTTCTTATACATAATGTAACGGGGATGCAGATTCTTAAGCCCGGATGCGGAGAAATCAGCCTGCGGCCGGCGGATATCGGGGCCGATTACCGGATTGTATGTCCGCTTCCGCAGGGAAACCTGATAGTGGAAAACAAAAGAGGAGAAATCAGCTGCAGGGTACCAGACGGCGTAAAGCTGGTTTCAGTTTCATGCAGATGAATAGTAAAAAAGAAGGAGGGCTTATGGAGAAAATGAAATTTACATTTCCTTATGAAGATCATCTCTATGATAATTATACGATTCCGGACAGCGAACAGCCGGACATCGAACCATATGCGGGAGGAACAAGGTTTGAATACCCGTTTGCGCCGGAACAGCAGCCGCTTCAGGAGCTGGGATTGCTGGATGTGACGAAACCGCCCTTCCTGGCCGACGCCAGCGGTGAAAAAGACTGTACGGATACGCTGAATGAGGCGATCCGGACTGCGCAGAGATACCATTATGTTTGTTATTTTCCATTGGGTACATACAGAATTTCAGATACTCTGCAAGCACAGCAGTATATTTGGTGGAAGAATTATCCTTATGACAAATACCGTGTCGTACAGCGGAGATATCCGGTCGTGCTGATGGGGGAGAGAGGGAGGACAGAAGACGGAAAAACGCTTCGGCCGACAATATATCTGGCGCCATATTCCGACGGTTTTACTTTTCGGGATCATCATAAAGCGGTGATACATGTCTATAACGGAGCGGCGCCGGAAGAGAATGCGGCGCCGGCGAGCATTGAAAATATGATTACCGGTCTTCATATTGAAATCGGAGAAGGGAACAAAGGCGCAGTAGGGGTGGCCTTTTATGCTGCCCAGGGCTGTTCGATGGAAGATTGTGAGCTTGATGTAGGAGATGGATATTGCGGCCTGTGGGGAGCTGCTGGAAACGGAGGAAGTCATGCGCAGAATATAATACGCGGAGGGCGCGTAGGAGTGGACTTATCCAGAGGTACGCCGGGAGCGGTGATGAGCGGATTTGTTTTCGATCATCAGAGAGAGCATGCGATTATAGCGGGAACCAAGCAGGCGGTGGATTTTGTCGGCTGTGCCATATACACGTCGTCGCAGCTGCCGCCGGTGGTATCGTTCGGAGGGACTTATGAGCTGTTCCATCAGGGCCAGATTTCCCTGATCGACTGTATCATCGAGTTTGATGCACCGATGAAGCAGGGACGGATACAGGCGGCCGTCAGCAGCCGGGAGAGTATTTACTTGAGGAACATTTATGTGCGAAATGCAACGCATTTTGTATGGAATCCTGACGGCTCCAATCTGGCCGCATTGTCAGAAAACTGGTGCCGCGCAGAAGAGTTTGCTCATGGAATTACTTCCATGCCCCATGAAGGAAGAGTATATCCGTCTCCGATCTATATGGATGGGAAAAAACTGGGGGAAAACACATGGAGCATGGGAGTGGAAATCGTAAAGCCTCCAGCGGGACTGCTGAAAAAGCACCGGTACTTCCTGCCGTTATGGCAGGATGTAACTTCATATAACGTAAAAGATTACGGCGCAAAAGGAGACGGTATCACTGATGATACGAAAGCGCTGCAGAATGCAATCAATCAAAATGAGTATGTGTTCCTTCCAAAAGGCTACTATCGGATTACGGACACGCTTCATCTGAAGAAAGATACAAAACTGATCGGTGTTGCACAGGGACTTTCTCAGATCCTTGTTACGCAGATACCGGATGGAGTCTTTGCAGAAAAAAAAGAAAACGTACCAGCGATAGATACGCCGGATATTGCTGATGCATCTGTAATACTGGCATACTGCGGTCTCGTTACTTCCAGAAAACAGCCCGGCATTTATGCGCTGCGGTGGCGTGTGGCAGGAGGTTCAATTCTGCGGAATTTCGCCTTTTATGCCGATGTGGGATACCGCATTACCTGGATTACGGAGAATCGGAGTCATCCGTGGATCTTGGTGACGGGAAACGGCGGAGGAAGATGGTACAATTTCTGGTGCGATATTACTCAGGGCGGTAAGGATTACAGGATTCTCAGCATTCGCGGGACACGGCAGCCCTTTGCCATCTATGCCTGTAACGTGGAACACTCCAGAGCTGATTATGAGATGGACATTCTGAACTGCAGAAATATCGTGATTTATAATCTGAAAAGTGAATGCAATTCCCCCGATCTGCTGATCCGGGACTCAGACAATATTGCGGTGTTCTCTCAGGGAGGGGACGCTTCAACATATCCCGGAGGTTCCCTGTATCATATAGAGAACTGTACGAATTTTACACTGTCCCTACTGTATGATTACCGCATTAACTGCAGCGGACACGGGCCGGAATATTTCAGCGGGACATGGTTTGATCCATGTGAATGGCATATGCTGACGGAAACGGCACCAAACGGCGATGTGATTACAACCTTGCCCTGCGAACGCCCCTGTCTGTATAAGAGAGGAAACTACAGAGGCTGTAATGAAGCAGAAGAGTAAAAGAATAAAGTTTGGGAATGGAGGAAAATATGGATCATAATAAACAAATAAAAGGAGCGGTGTATTTTCCATCACGCGCTTACAATGCATATCAAACCTGGATGTATTTTGACAGAACGGTAATTGCAAGAGATTTTGGATATGCGAAAAGCGCTGGACTGAACGCTTTACGCATTTTTACAAGCTACGAGTACTGGCAGGAGGAAGCAGAGCTGTTCTGGAAGAAGTTTGAAAGCCTTTTGTCTGTGGCAGAAGAACAAGATATCCTGGTGATGCCCATCTTATTTGAAAACTGCGGCAGAGAGCCGTCTCGGGAAAACATGCTGGATCAGGATCCGGAAACAGCAGCCTGTATCCAGTCGCCTGGACGTAAAATTACAGAAAACCGAAAGCTGTGGGGAAAACCGGCTGAATATACCCGTGAATTTATGAAGCGCTATGCCGATGATGAACGTCTGGCGGCCATAGAGCTGATGAACGAACCCCATGAAGAAACCGGAGACATTCCGTTTGCTCAATTCATTACAAAGACGGCATTTGATATGAAAAAGAGAGTGCCTCTCAGTATAGGCTGCATTTCTCTGCAGCATAATCTGTATTTTGCTCAATGGATTGAAGTTTATCAGTTTCATGATAATTTTCCCTCTGACCGAGAGAATTTTGAGAAGAAATTAAGAGATGCTGTCAGCCTGCAGGAAATGACGGGGAAGGCGGTCTGGCTCTCAGAGTGGCAGCGGTTGCGGATAAGCGGACCCGGATGGGATCAAAGGGTAATTCCAGAAGAAGATAAAATCCCGTATCTTTCTTCTCTGGCAGAAGCTGTTTATCAGAGCGGCATTGGCAGTTTCTTCTGGTCGCTTATGGTTAAACCGGCTTATCTGCCAGCTCAGAGGATAAATGGAACAATAAACGGTCTGTTCCATGAGGACGGGAGCGTATACAGCACAGCGGACTACATTGCTGTTTCAGGAAAACAGAATTCTCCGGAAGCTTTTACACAGCCGCCGCTGTGGTATGTGGAAGAGCTGAAGAGAACCGGGAAGGAATAAAATACATCTTTATAGCATACACAGCAAAAATATTTGGAGACAGTCGATTTTTATAACTGGCTGTCTCTGACAGATAAAATGGACCTACCTTAGCAATTCAGTCTTTCGGGTACTAAGGTAGGTCAAAATTCAATGAAAAAGCGGGTCAATTTTAGGGTTCTTCCGCAAAATATAGTATTTGAACATGTACCAGCCTGTGGAGACCAGTATATATCCGCATATTTAAAGTTGTTTTTTGTAATTTGCTAAAATTTGCGGAAGAACCAAAGAGTTCCGGAATAATCAAAAAATAGTATTTCAGAGAGTATGAAGAAAAGTCTGTAAATGGGGTTCTTCTATGATAAGACGTGGTGGAATGCTTAGAAATTGGGCATTCCGCCTTTATTTATATACCATCCCGAGGATGGCACGTCAAAAACCGGAAAGAGGAAAAACCGACTATAGAACCGATAAACGCACCCATAAATATTAACATGAATCTGGAATTATACTGCAGATTCCTTCTTTTATTTTCTATTCGTCTTTTCTCAAATTCCATATCTTTTGTATTTTCCATAATTTCTCCCTTCTTAAAAACAGGAACAGAGCTCTGAAATATAAGTGCTGTTTTTAATTAGAGAAAAATTATCGAAATAAAATTATAAAATACATTGAAAAATATTTAGGCGATACCATTACATTGTTTCCAGAACTAGTAGAAAAATTTAATCAAAACAAATTATACCTATATTATTCACAGCACAGCCGTGAAAACGGCTGAAAGCCACATAGTTACTATATTTTAGCTGAATATTGCTTTTCACCTATCAAGTGAATGAAAAAAGAGCATCCATTTGTGATAAAATTAAGGTGTTCAAAGTCTTAACAATCCCAAACAAAGGAGCCCTTTATGAGTATTGTAAACACCTTAGCCTTAGAAAGCAATAGACAGATTAAAATAAATTTTGATGGAGGAGATCTCTCATTCGATGCAGGCCTGCTTCTTATCAAAGAATTCATAAGCAAACTTGGTATTGATACGCTTTTAGAAAAAGTGCTTAAAACCAATGATCCTGCTTTATTCCGATATCATTCGGATCCCAAAAACCTGCTCCAAATGATATATATGATTATTGCCGGTTATTTCGAGGATGATGCCTCTGATGAACTGACAAATGATCCTGTATTCAAGTTCGTACTTGAAAAAGTTGCGCTTGCATCACAGCCTACGGTATCAAGATTCTTTAACCGTATGGATGAAGACACTTTAAACCAGTTCCTTGCGATTGCCAGAGTACTTCGGAGGAAAATTTACAGTATTCAGATGCCACAGGCTGTTATTCTGGATCTGGATTCCACTCTTCTTGATGCATACGGCAGACAGGAAGGCAGAGCCTTTAACTTTCACTATTAGAGCAATGGTTATCATCCACTTGTCTGTTATGATGGAATGACCGGGGATCTGATAAAGATCCAGCTGCGTGATGGAACACAGTATTCCTGCACCGGAGTAGCTGATTTTTTACAGCCGGTACTGGGTGAATATCTGCATGACTATCCGGAAATCCCTATTCTGCTTCGTGGTGATAGTGGTTTTTCTACGCTTGATCTATATAAGCAGTGCGAGGAAAACGGCACAAGCTATGTGATCCGGCCGAAGGAGAATGGCATCCTACGCGGAAAAGCATCCTATCTTGTGGATAAGCTTGATGAAATCACCAGGAATAACAAAGTGGATTATACGGTAGTTTATGGTGAATTCATGTACAAAGCAAAGTCATGGCCTTACGAACGGCGTGTGGTATGCAAGGTTGAAAAGCCGGAAAACCAGATGGTTTACATGTACACCTTTGTTGTCACAAACATGCGCAAACAACGCATTGATACCGTCCGTTTAAAACTGCTGAAGATTGCTGCAAAAGTAGTTCATTCAGCAAGATATATCACATTCAAGCTGTGTAGCAGCTGCCCTCATAAAAATGAATTCTATGAGACACTTTCAAATATCGGTAAGCTGAATGTACAGCTGGAATAGTAACTATTAACGAACCTTGACAGCTTAATAACCGCTCAGAACTCTGCCACAGGGATTTTATACCCTTTTTGGAGATTGGTTGAGCGATATTTAGGCTACATGGGTCAATTTTTGGATTTATGGTACAGTTACCAGTTCAGATACTGTTCCGTGAATAATTCAGGA
>ERZ507072.1446-NODE-1446-length-11505-cov-2.807162_pt1 | contig 11505 bp, 9 predicted proteins | sample MGYA00512864_ERZ507072 | MGnify/ENA metagenome assembly ERZ507072 | reverse complement strand
CAACATCTCGTCGCTGTTACCGATCGTTTCGAGGGTGATCAAGTAATTACTGCCTAACTCCTTGAATTGCATCAATATCTTTTCGATTTGGATGGGGAACAGGTTCACGCCCTTCAAGATTATCATATCGTCGCTACGTCCTTTGAAACGGGCAATGCGTTTATGGGTACGTCCGCAAGGGCAATCACCCGGTAAGATGCAAGTAAGGTCACGGGTACGATAACGGAGTAAAGGCATCGCCTCCCGGTTGATGGTGGTTAATACCAATTCTCCGACCTCTCCCTCGGGCACCGGTTGCAAGGTAACCGGGTCTACGATCTCTACGATCACGTTGTCTTCCCAGATATGCAAGCCGTTCTGCTCCGTACATTCGAAGGCTACACCCGGCCCGTTCATCTCCGACATACCGAAACAGTTGTAAGCCTTGACACCCAGAAGCTGCTCGATGCGTTTACGTTGTTCTTCCGAGTGTGGCTCGGCACCGATACATACGGTGTGTAGTTTGGTATCCTTTCTGGGGTCTATTCCCTCCTCATACATAACCTCGGCCAAACGGGTGGCGTAGCTCGGTATGATATGTAAGCAGGTCGTGCCGAAATCGGTGATGAACTTAATCTGTCGTTTGGTATTACCGGCCGCCGCAGGCACTGTCAACGCACCTAGTTTTTCTGCTCCATACTGGAAACCGAGGCCACCGGTAAACATGCCGTAGCCGGATGTATTCTGAAATACGTCCGTATCCCTTAGCCCTACCATATACATGCAGCGGGCTACTTGGTTAGCCCATTGGTCCAAATCCTTGGCGGAATGTAAGACAACGGTGGGATTACCTGTCGTTCCACTGGAAGAGTGGATACGTACGCATTTCTGTAACGGGATGGCTGCCAATCCGAACGGATAGTTATTTCTAAGATCATCTTTCGTTGTAAACGGAAGTTTTTGTAAATCTTCCAAGGACTGAAAACTGTCCGGGGTAATTCCTTTCTCTTTGAATATCTTATGGTAAAAAGGGGAGTTGCCCGCTAGTTCTATGGTTTGTTTCAGTCGTTCCAGTTGGAATTTTACCAGATCTTTACGATCCATGGTTTCTATTTCTTTCTGCCAATACATCATCGTTTTTTCAATTAGAGTGTGTTTAATTCATGAAATTAGATTGCAAATGTATCTTTTATTTTGGATAATGCCATGCTTTTGTGTCAAAATATTAGTAATGACCTTTTGAAAATAAGAATTATTAGGCGGTAAGCCGTTGTAAATAAAAAAATAATAGTTATTTTTGTCCATTACGCAATTTAACTTTATGTATGGGCCATGGGAAAATATGACCACCTTTCCAAAGAAGAGTTGATTCAAAGGATTGAGAGACTGGAAGCCGATCTGGAAAAAGCCACTTTGACACCATCCGCGAGCGATAACGAACTTGAGATGCGCCAAAGCCAGCATACGATCAACTTCTTAAATATCTTGATGGATACGATCTTGTCGAACGTATTTGTGGAGATCACGGTGAAAGATATTTTCAACGGTTTCCGGTATATCTATTTTAATAAGGCGGCGGAGGAATTTACGGGGGTCAAGGCGGAAGATATCTTAGGGAAGACGGATTTCGAGCTTTTCCCTGATTCCCGGCGGGCGCATGAGATCCGAACGGAAGATTACCATACGATCAAGACGGGACGTATGGTAAAGGAAATGGTCGAGTATGAGAAACCGAATGGAGAGGTGAGAATCGTAAATATCGTACGTTTACTGATCACGAATCCGGACCCGGGAGCCTCGCCTCTGTTATTGATCATGCTGAATGATATCACGGAGCAACGTCAAGACCAGTTGGCGCTGATGAAAGTACAAGAGGCGGATAAGATGAAAAACGCTTTTATCGCTAATATGAGCCATGAGATCCGGACCCCGCTGAATGCTATCGTTGGCTTTGCCCATCTCGTGACGGAAACGACTAATGCCAGTGAGCAAAGGGAATACTTCTCGATTATAAATAAGAATTGCGATTTATTGTTGAAACTGATTAACGATATCCTGGATTTGTCGAAGATCGAGTCCGGTCGGTTAAACTATAACGTGTCGGAAGTTGAGTTGAGGGATATTTGCCAAGAGGCCTATGTGGTACAATCCTTGAAGATGACTTCCGATGTGGCATTATTATATAACTCGGTCGCCATGCCTTCTGTTCGTCTGTGGATCGATCCGCACCGGGTAGAACAGGTCTTGTTAAATCTCTTGTCTAATGCCATTAAGTTTACTTCCAAAGGTTTTATCTCGCTTTTTTATGAGGTGGAAGATATGTTCGTACGTGTCTCTGTCATGGATACCGGAATCGGGATATCAGAGGAAAAGCTGGAGTCTGTTTTCGAGCGTTTCGTGAAATTGGATGATTTTTATCAAGGGGCTGGTTTGGGACTACCTATCTGCAAGATGATTGTAGAGCAGTTGGGTGGTGAGATCGGTGTGCGATCTGAGCTTGGCAAAGGTTCCACTTTCTGGTTCACCTTACCATTGGTTGTTACGGATAAGGCTGTTGTGGAGAAGGATGATCCTTCTGTTTTAAGTGAATGTCAACTATATTAAATAAAAAAGAAATGAAAAATGCGGTTGTCTTTTTAGCGACAGGCTTTGAGGAAATAGAGGCCTTGGGTACGATTGATGTCTTGAGGCGTGGTGGTGTACGGGTTATGATGGTATCTATTACGGGTGACCGATTGGTGATAGGAGCTCATGATATTCCGGTAATGGCTGATTACCTGTTCGAGGAGGCGGATTTCAGTTGTGTCGATGCCTTGATTTTGCCGGGTGGAATACCCGGAAGCAACCATTTAAATGCGCATGCCCATTTGAAAGAATTAGTCAAGGAGAAAACGGAGGAAGGCGTATTAATCGGTGCTATCTGTGCCGGACCGATGGTTTTAGGTGGTCTTGGATTGCTAAAAGGGAAAAGGGCTACCTGTTTTCCTTTCTTCGAACCAACAATGGTAGGCGCTACCCCTACGGATAATGGAGTAGAGCAGGATGGAAATATCATCACAAGCAAGGGGCCGGGTTTTATGTTTGAGTTCGGCTTGACGATCTTGAGGAATCTGAAAGATGAGGAAATCGCTTTGGAAGTGGCGGATGCCTTATTATATGACGCTTTGTTGCATGGGACAAAGCATTAATGTGCTTGAAATTAAAATCCCTTGAGAGAATGTCTTAGAGACATTCTCTCAAGGGATTTTTGTTGTAAAGAGTTTTCCCTTTCCTAAATTATTTCTGGAAAGATTTTTTCATACGTGCGATATCTGTCAAATAGTCTTGCAGATCTTGCTCGTGTTCTTCTTCCTCAGCTAAGATATGCTTAGCGATATCACAAGTCGTGAAGTCGATGCCGTCCGTGAATTTAGCGATTTCTTGATAACGCAAGATGGCGCAACGCTCGGAGGCGACATTCTGGTTCAGAAGGCTTACTACGTCAAAGTCTGTCGGTGAATCATATTTGCATCGGGCTAATTCAAACCATTGTTTCGGATCAAGTACCGGAACTCCTTCCAATTCGATGATCCGGTCTGCCAATAATTGGGCGTGATGCCTTTCTTCCTCGGCATGTTCCTCGAATTCACCTTGTACGTCGGAACGCATGGCTCCTTCAACGACCAAGGCTCCTACCCAATATTGATAGTATGCTAGCCATTCTTCCGCTAATGCGGCGTTTAGTTGAGATAATAAATTGTCGACATCCAATTTCCCTCTTAAAATTTTGACGCTTTCTTTTGCCATAGCTGTATTAATTTAGAATTAAACGTATTGTTCGTTTTTTATAGTTCTAACAAGCTTACTAGGGCATTGTTTATTGTTTGTCAAAATTTTAACGTTATGCTGCGATTGTTACAATTTAGGTAATTCCCAAGGTGCCCGGTAATAGGCTTTCGACAAGGCGGTAGCCTCGTTATCGCCGACAAACAAATTGTTTTTATCATCCCAATGAACTTCCCGTTGAACCCGGCAGGAGATATTCGCCAGATGAGCCATCTTCGCTACACGGGCACCGATAGCGACATCGGCGTTCGGAAGCTCGCGGCTTTTAATGCAACTCAACATGTTTCCCACATGATTATAAAGTCCTTTGCCTTCTCCTTTCTTGAAAGGAACGGCTTCCATGCGGGCTACGTTCTCGGATACGACCGGTATGACCTCCCAACCGGCCCTGTCGAGTACCATCGTACCATTCTCCCCATAGAACGCTAATCCTTCCTTACGGTTATAGAGTCCGTGATTGATTCCGCAGGCGTGATCCCAGATGATATTAAAATCATCGTAGGCATAAGTCGCCATTAAAGTATCGGGTGTCTCCATAGCGTCGTCCGGATAGGCGAACTTGCCGCCGCCTGAGAATACACGGGTGGGAAGACCCGCATTCATTCCCTCAAGGGCATAATCCAGTAAATGTACGCCCCAGTCCGTCATCAAACCTCTCGCATAATCCCAGAACCAACGGAATGTGAAATGAAAACGGTTCCGATTGAACGGACGTTTCGGGGCCGGCCCCAGCCACATATCATAGTCCACTCCGGCGGGCACCGCCTCGTCCGGCTTGACGGGGATAGAGGGGCACCAACCTTGATAAGAGAATACACGTACGGTGCGTATCTTACCCAGCTGTCCGCTATGTACGAATTGCATGGCGTCCTGCCAATGCGGATCGCTACGTTGCCATTGGCCTACCTGCACGACCCGGTTGTATTTCTGCGCCGCCCGTACCATGATGTTACATTCCTCGATACTATTTCCCAGCGGTTTCTCACAATACACATCCTTCCCGGCTTGGCAAGCGGATACCATTTGCAGGCAGTGCCAATGATCGGGAGTACCTACGATTACGAGATCGATATCCTTATTGTCTATCAATTTACGCCAGTCTTTATATAAATGCTTTACTTTCTTCCCGGTGATCTTCTCGGTCTCTGCCGCCCGATTATTCAATACGTTCTCGTCAATATCCGACAAGGCGATACACTCTACTTCCGGATTACGAAGGAACGCTTTCAGGTCTTCGAATCCCATGCCGTTACATCCGATAAGCCCGACGCCTATCTTATCGTTTGCGCCCACACCAGCGCTCCCGGCTTTAATGAAAAAAGGACTGATGGTAAGTCCGGCACCGAGCAAAGCGGTCTGCCGGAGAAAATCTCTTCGAGTTGTCATGGTATTACTATTGATTTAAAGTATTTGCAATATTAAGCGAAATCCTTTACAATCGCAAATGATAATAGCTTTTTAACTACTTACTTAGTCGATGAAGTATATATCCTATGGCACTTGAAGTATATATCCTGTGGTACTTGAAGTATATCTGTCCGGTAAGGTTGGTATTGTAAGGATATGTACCATTGCGTCTTTGTAAAAAAAGTTATTAAAAGATATAGGGATGCGATATTGGAGAATATAGTTTAACTTTGTGCATTATGTTCACCCTAAAAGGGCGATGTGTTGTATATAATATAATGTATAGAGTATGACTTTGCGAAATTTGCTTTTCTGTTTTTTTATGGTGATGATCTCTGTTTCATGTATCCGGGAGGAGGCGCCCAATGCGGAAGCGGATATCTTGTCGTGTACGGTGGATGGCGATATATTGAAAGCCGAGCCGGAGATCGACAACGAATCCGTGACACTGACCGTGAAAAGTGACGCCGATATTACAAACCTAGCCCCGGTATTCACCTTGACTCCCGGCGCTACTATCACTCCGGCTAGTGGTTCCGCTTTTGATTTTACGACGCCGAGAACCTATACGGTAACTTCCGAGGATGGTCACTGGACAAAGACTTATACGGTGCGTTGTATCGTCTCCGGCGTAAGCACGGAATATCATTTCGAGCATATAACGATGGAGCCGAAGAATGGACGTTACCAGATATTCTATGACTTTACATCGAATGGAGATTCCGTGACTTGGGCGAGCGGGAATGCCGGATTTGCCTTGACCAATAATAAATTGGAGCCTTTAGACTTCCCAACCATGCAAGACGATAACGGATATGTCGGTAAATGCGCTAAGTTGGTGACCCGCAGCACGGGTAGTTTCGGTAGCGGATTCGGTATGCCTATCGCCGCCGGAAACCTTTTCATCGGTACGTTTGATTTGCTGAACGCTATTCCGGACGCAAGGAAAGGCACGAGATTGGGACGTCCTTTCGATCATGTGCCGACTTACTTGAGTGGTTATTATAAATATAAAGCGGGTGAGTCGTATAAAGTGAATGGCGAGGAGGTAAAAGGTAAGAAAGACCAATGTGATATCTACGCCATCTTCTATGAGACGGATGAGAATGTGAAATATTTGGATGGTTTCAACGGGCTGACAAGCCCGAACCTGATATCCGTTGCCCGGATCAGCGATCAGAAAGAGACGGATGAGTGGATGCGTTTCTATATCCCGTTCGTGGCTAAGCCCGGTAAGGTGATCGATAAGGATAAGCTGGCGAAAGGTGGTTATCAGTTATCCATAGTCTTCTCTTCGAGTTTGAAAGGTGATGTCTTCGAGGGAGCGGAAGGTAGCACGCTTTGGATCGATGAGGTTGAGATAATCCAGTCCGGTGAGAACTAAAAAAACAGAGGATATGAAAAGATATATAGTATTAATAGGTATACTGTGCTTGTCGGGTGTCATTACGTTGAAGGCGCAACAGGAAAGAAACCAAGGAATAATCTGGTCTTCCCTAAGGGGATTGGAATATACGGTAAAGGCCGGTATCAATATCGGCGGAACCGCTCCGGTGCCATTGCCTCGTGAGATTCGTGCGATAGATAGTTATCGCCCTACGCTTTGTGTCTCCATAGAGGGCGATATCAAGAAATGGTTCGGCGAGAGCAAGGAATGGGGTATGATGATCGGTCTCCGTCTGGAGAATAAAGGTATGGAGACAAAAGCGACGGTTAAGAATTACAGCATGGAGATCATTGGCTCCGGTGGCGAAAAGCTGAAAGGAAACTGGACCGGCGGCGTGCAGACGAAAGTGGAGAACTCTTATTTCTCGATACCGGTCGTGGCTCTTTACCAATTGAATAACCGGGTGAGTTTCTCGGCGGGACCATTTGTCTCGTTCGCTACAAACCGGAACTTCTCCGGCTACGTATACGACGGATATCTGCGTGAGATCAATCCTACCGGTACGAAGGTGGAGTTTTCCGGCGACAACCGTGCTTCCTATGATTTCTCGGATAACTTAAGAAAGTTTCAGTGGGGAGCGCAGATCGGTACAGAATGGAAAGCGTTTAAGCACCTTATCGTATACGCTGACTTGACATGGGGATTGAACGATATCTTCCAAAAGGATTTCGATACGATTACCTTCGGGATGTATCCGATCTATCTGAACGTAGGCTTCGGATATGCGTTTTAGGAATTGATATGAATCAAAATAAGGCTATCCCGGACAAGGATAGCCTTTTTTATTAAAAGATTATTATGGAAATAAATTATTTTTTATAACTTTGGGGCAATAATTCTCAGACCAAGTTACATTTTATCTTATATTATTAACAAAATTACCATGAAAGAAAACACTAAGAAGGGCGTAAGCCGTAGAGAGTTTTTGGGTCTTTCCGCACTAGGATTGGCTAGTTTAACAATTCTTCCCAGTTGGGCCATGAATGGCGTTCGTATCGCTCCGAGCGATCGAGTCGTTTTAGGTTTTATCGGCCTAGGTCAGCAAGCATTATCAGACTTTAAAGGATTTGCCGCATGTCCGGGCGTACAGGTTGCCGCATGTTGTGACGTGGACACGATGAAAACAGAGCGTTTCAGAAGACGTGTCGCTGAATGGCAAGCTTCAAAGGGAATGAACCAACGTTGTGATCAATATGAGTTTTACGAGGATTTGCTGGAGCGTAAGGATATCGATGCTATCGAGGTCGCTACCCCGGACCATTGGCATGCTTTGGCTACCATCCATTCTTGTCAATCCGGAAAAGACGTATATTGCCAGAAACCGTTGGCTTATACGATCTCCGAAGGCTTGGCTATGGTGAAGGCTGTACGTAATAACAAACGTGTGCTTCAAGTAGGTAGCCAGCAACGTTCCAGCAGAGAGTTCCAAGCTGCGATCGATATGGTTCAGAATGGAGCCATCGGTCATATAGAGAAAATATATGCACGTGTAGGTGAGCCTCCTACGCCGCTGAGCTTGCCGGAAATGCCGGTTCCCGCTAATTTGAACTTCAATCAGTGGATGGGTCCGTTGAACGATCCGAAGATCCATTATCATCCCGATTTATGTCCTCCTATTTCTCTGGACCCGGAAGAGAACGAGAAACTATGGGGTGCATGGCGTTGGTATCAAGAGACCGGTAATGGTTATACCGCTGACTGGGGCGCTCATATGTTCGATATCGCCCAAGCCGCTATCGGTATGGATGGCTCTGGTCCGGTAGAGTTTACACCTAAGGGATACAATGGCACGCAATATTCAACCATGCGCTATGCGAATGGTATCGTAATGACTGAACAACCTTATTTGGAGGATAATCCGGATGCGCAGGGTATTAAGTTTGTTGGTGATAACGGTTGGATCGAGGTAGCTCGTGGCTACATCAACTGCTCTGATCAGTCTAAGATCCCCGCCGACTTGAAGAATTTGATCGAGAAGCGCCCGAGAATGATGACTCCGGAAGAGCGTAAGAAGATGTATGAGGAATATATGAAGAAGCTGAAAGACAGCAAAAAGAAGGGTAACGATGCGGGTAATTATGAGACTAGTGCTCCGCATATGCAGAACTTCATCGACTGCGTTCGTTCACGTGAGAATCCGATCGCACCGGTTGAGGTAGGTTGCAGTACGAATACGCTTTGCTGTTTACAGAATATTGCCCGTGAGCTAGGCCGTCCGGTTAAATGGAACCCGGCTACATTAAGCTTCGGTAATGATAAGGAGGCGGCTTCCCACCGTTTGTACTGGTATCAATATCGCAACCCGTATTCATTGCCTTATTTCTGTAAATAAGCCTATTTAAATAGAATGATGTTATGAGTAACAGACGGGATTTCTTAAAAAATATCTCTCTCTTTACCGCTGGTGGATTGCTGGCTGGTAAAGCCGGTTCCGTAAATGCGGCGAACGCTGCGTTGGGAGTTGTGGATGAGGTCCATGCCAGCAAAGAGATTGGCTTGCAGATCTATTCTTTATCCCAAGAATTATATAAAGGTGACGTGGCCGCTAATCTTCGGAAGGTGAAGGATATGGGATACTCCAAGCTGGAGTTGGCGGGTTATGGTAAAGGCGCTATCGGAGGTGTTCCTATGATGGACTTCAAGAAAATGGCGGAAGACGCAGGCTTGAAGATCATTAGCTCGCACGTGAATCCGGTAGACGCATCTATCTCTGACCCTTTTAAGGCTATGATTTTCAAATACTCGAAGGAGGTTACCCCAAAGATCATGGAGTATTGGAAAGCTACGGCTGCCGATCATGCGAAACTAGGCTGTAAATATTTGATCCAGCCGATGATGCCGACGATTACTACGCACGATGAGGCTAAACTTGTTTGCGATATTTTCAACCAGGCCTCGGATGTTATCAAGGCGGAGGGTATCGCCACTGGTTTTGGCTATCATAATCATAATATGGAGTTCAATCGTGTCGCGACGAAAGAGCAACAGGAGAAGGTGAAAGGAAATCCTTTCGCCGCTTTCATGAAAGTTGGAGACCAGATTTATGACTTGATGCTGAAAGACACGGACCCGAGCAAGGTTTACTTCGAGATGGATGTTTATTGGACTGTCATGGGACAAAACGATCCTGTCGAGTATATGCAGAAACATCCGGATCGTATCAAGGTATTACATATCAAGGATCGTGCCGTATTCGGCCAAAGTGGTATGATGAACTTTGAGATGATATTCAAGCAAATGTATGCGAACGGAATCAAAGACTATTTCGTAGAGTTGGAGCAGATGCCAGACGGACGTACTCAATTTGCGGGTGTGAAGGATTGCGCCGACTATTTGATCAAGGCTCCTTTTGTAAAATGAAGTAACAATCGATAGATCGTAAGCCTCGGGGTTAATAGACTCCGGGGCTTTTTTATTAGATGAAAGGCAACATAAACGGGTCTATTTTGTTTTTATAAAAAGAAGTTTATATCGCAAAAATCAAGGAAAGGATGAGTTCTAGGATAAGGAAGATATTGAAACATACGGTGATCACTGTTTTATCGCTGGCTGTATTGTTCCTAGTTTTGAATCTTTTCCTGACAGGTCGTTTGGAGCGGTACCTGAAAAGAGAACTGATAGAGCGTACGGCGAATGCTACGGATGGTTTTTATCGCCTTTCTTTCGATAAGCTTTCTATTAGCTTCTTCAAGGGAGAGCTAAGGCTAGAGGGTATTTCATTGGAGCCGGACTCTAAGGTCTTTGAACATTGGGCCGCCTTGGATAGCTTGCCCGATACCTATGTAAGTACCCGGATTGAGGTGATAGATTTTAAGGGAATTAATTTGGTATGGCGTTGGAATTACCGGCAACTCCATTTCAATACCTTTGAGATCCGCTCGCCGGAGGTTCGTGTATACGGTTCTTCCGGATCAAACCCGTTAGTTTCCGGACTGGCGGCAGATACGGTAGAGCATGCCGAATCGAAGACCTTGTACGAGGTGATCTCTCCATACATAGATGCCCTGAGCGTAAAGACCTTGAACTTGGAAAATGCCAGTATCTCTTATAATGTGGAAAACCAAGTCTCGCCGATTATCTATACGTTGAATAACGTAAGTTTCCATGCGTATGGTTTTATGTTGGATTCTACCTCTTCACGGAGCGGGAAGCTGTTGTATTGCGATAACTTCGATTTTGTCACGAACCAGCCGCAAACCTTGTTGGTAAATAATGATTTTAAGTTGGAGACGGATAGTATATGCCTCAGTACCCAAGATTCCATTATCTATATCCAAAAAATCCAATTGCTTCCGCAAGAATTATTGTGGGGGGAGACCAATCGGAAACCAACGAATTATCTGGAAGGGAAGGTACAAACCGTAGAGATACAAGGGATTCACTTTAGACGGGAAGAAGCCTTGAACTATTTGTCCGCCCGTAATTTTGAGATACAATCTTCGGATATTAAGGTGTATGACTTGACTCGGGAGAAGAAGCAGGCGAATGCCGATGCGGATTCTTTGGTGCAAGCCTTATCGTTATATGATGTGATCTCTCCGGTACTACATAGTATATCCGTGGATCAAATACGAATAGAGCGAACCGCACTTCACTATTCCTTAGCCTTGAAAGGGCAGATAGAGGACTTCTCGATCCCTGAGTTTAATTTCCATGCGGAAGGTCTTCTGATCGACTCCTTGGTAGCTCCGGGCGAGGAACTGAATTATTTTCGTTCCATTGCGTTTGAGGCGAATGATATACAAGGGATCATGAGGGCTCGTAATCATCGGTTCGATATTAAGCGTTTGGCGATGAATATGCATTTAGGCTCGTTTCATATACATAGACTGCGACTACGTAAGTTG
>ERZ507072.1443-NODE-1443-length-11523-cov-4.897628_pt1 | contig 11523 bp, 7 predicted proteins | sample MGYA00512864_ERZ507072 | MGnify/ENA metagenome assembly ERZ507072 | reverse complement strand
GTTTTGCATTTTCCATTGCAATTTCTGCAATAGCCTTTTGGTTCTTTATCTTTTTAAAAGTCTTTTTCGTGTTCAAAACCATAAATACTTTTGTGTCAGCCGGTAAATCAGATTTTTCAATATCCTCAACATACATTTCCACCGCTTTTTGTTTCAGTCCAGCAAAAGGAAATAGCATCCCCATCACACCAACTGATTTATTCAATACATTTTCATTTTTCACCAAATCCACAGCTGTCTTTGCAGCCGCAGTTCCCATTGTAATATCCATATTATTTATTCGTTCCTTTCATAATATTTTATCTTCATATCTAAGTAACGCTCACATATTACTATTATTCAGTATTGTTTGCACTCATATTTTCTTTCAAAACAATCATTTCGTCCCTACATCTTCTTCCCTTTATAGTTAATCCCCAATATAGCTTTCCTGTGCCTTCACTCCAAGAAGAATATATCAAACCTAAAGCTCGCAACTGATTTAATATTATTTTTATCTGTTGTGAATCATTAAAATACACCATGCATCCTGTTATTGAAGCATATTTTGATTTTATGGCATCGCTAATAGCCGATTCAGTTAAAGAAACATCCATCATTTGTGTTGCAATCACCTTGAATATTTCTGGAAGTTTTTTTTCTATGCTACCACTCCTTCTATAACTACCTGCAGGTGTATAATGATAATCTATTTTTACATCATAATTTTCAAAAGCTACATTTTTAATTTCTGTAAACGAATGCACTGTTTCAATTGCATCATTCAATTTAACTTTCAAATTTTCATTTTCTTCTTGCAATTTCATTATTGTCCTACGTAACGATGCTTCATCAAAATCTGTTCCTCTTTGCCATCCCGGTCTTTCTATTGTTTCTTTTGCAGTCATAATCGAAACTGCCACTTTTCCTACCAATTCATCTGTATTTTTCCATATGCTACATAGCCTATTAGTTAATGCTTTTGCTCTAAATGCTTTTAACCGCTCTACTTTATCCGGTTCATTCTCTTTCTTATCATCTGGTAACACAATCTGCTCGTCAAGCACAAAAACCAACACTGGAATCTTATTTTTTATGGCATAATCATATTCCATCTCTGTATAGCTAATACCCGTATCGGGATTAATTGAACCATAACGTTGTCCAATTATTAATATATAGTAATCACATAAATCAATAACTTTTTTTATTACTTCAAACTGTTCAACATCAGTCGCAACAAAAGCTTCCATTCCTGCCGGAATACAATCCGCCATTAATAAAATATCCAAAACTTTTTTTCTTTCTTCTACTAAATCTGAATAAGTTGAACTAATAAATACTTGATATTTTCTATTTTGCATTTTTACACATCCTTTTCTTTATAATCTAGCAATATTATACCAATTCATCTTTCTTTTTTCCACAAAAATAACGCCCCAGCCTAAGCCAGAGCGTCATCCCATTTCCATATTATGCTATTATACAACTTTAAACATTTTCTGTGACATCGGTTTCTCTTTCTTCTGCTCAACCTCCGCCTGCGCCTTCCTAAACTCTTCCATACGTTTCAATTCTTCCTCAGCATCATCAAAACCAATATGCGTGTACACATTCATGGTAACGCTAATATCCGAATGCCCCATGAGGTATTGTAATGTCTTTGGATTCATTCCCGATTTTGCCATATTGGAGCAATAGGTATGTCGGCATACATGAGGCGTGATATTTGGCAACTGCACCCGGTAGATGTCATTGTATCTGCCGACCATATGATTGAAGCGGTGCTGCCAATGCATTGCAACAAGTGGCATTCCATTATCATCGTAAAATAGAAATCCACTATATCCGTCTATGGATTTTTCCACTTTTGGTGCCTTTCTATCCTCGATGATTGCCTGAAACATCTGTGCCACATCCTCTGTAATCGGCAATACTCTTGTTCCGGCATCTGTCTTTTTGGTTTCTATGATGTATCGCATATCCGATGTTCTCTGCAACTGGTGGTCAATATTCACGGTTCTGTTCTCCAAATCAATATCCTTCAGCGTCAAACCACAAAATTCTGATATTCGCATTCCCGTATGAAATAATATGTACACCACTTCATAATATTTACAGTACACCACATCGTCATGCACAAACTTTAAGAACTTTCTCATCTGATCTTTTGTGATTGCCTCTCTTGTAACTGCATCATTTACCAATACTCCGGCAAGTTGAAATCCAAATGGATTCTTTACCAGAATGTCATCATCCACCGCCATCTGAAAAGCTGGTCGCAACACTCCACGGATGGTATGAATGGAACTGTAGCTTTTGCCATCTTCCTGCTGCAATTTGATAAGGAACAGCTTTGCATCGGATGTTTTCACACTTCGTATCGTCTTTTTGCCAAATGCTTCCTTTGCAAGTAATCTCTGTACTGTAACATACCCCTGTTTTGTGCTTTGCCTTACTCCTGTCTTTGTTTTCAAATATCGGTCTACCAGTTCACAAACAGTCATCTGTCCGTCTACGATATTTACAAGCAAATCCAAATCTGTGTTTACCTGTTTTTCCAACTCACGAAGGGAAAGGCATGGTTTTTTGCCCTTTGGAAGTTTATCCGCAGGCTCCAGTTTCCAACTGTATACAAAATGTGGTTTTCCATCAATGTGATATTTATATTGATATTTTCCGTCTGCTCTTACACTCTCTCCCGGTCTTAATACTCTACGCTTGGAATCCCGCCTTGTCTGTCCTCTTCCTGCCTTTGCCATTATACCCGCCTCCTTAGTTCCGGATGGTTACGCAGATACCTTTCAAAGGCTACACGAAGAATCAGCTTGCGTTCTCCGTAATATGCCAGAAAATCTTCTCCATCCGTATTATTCAATAAATCGTAAAATTTTCTCCGGTTCAAAGCAAAATATTCAATTACCTCTGAAGGATTCAAAATATCCTTTTCTGCTAAATCTGGTCTTGCCATAAAGCACTTCCTTTCTGCCAAAAGTGGCTGTTTTCAAGGGTTTTCGTGGTCATCCTATGTTCGCTCTTATGCCCTGTAATAGCAACTACTTTCGGCAGATAAAAGGAACTATATTTCTGAAGAACCACTAATAAATTCTTCAAATTTCGGGCAGATGATCAGGAATCTGTTTCCACAGTACACCGCCACCGTTCCAAGGTTATCCTCTGCAATTCTTCTCAGTTTCTTTATACCAATATTAAAATAAGCTGCTGCCTCCTTGATGGTGAGCATATACTTCTCACTAACAGGAAGCGTTTCGTTGCTTTCTGCATTCATAGTATCTCTCCTTCCGACAAGGTGGTCACACAGCTGACTCCTTTGTACTATTTTTCCTTTTTTGTCATTTTTACTCTGATTCTGTGATACTTGCCCCAGGGGCGGTCTTAATCTCTGTCACCTTTTATGCCGGGCAACGGTGCCGCCCCTTCACGCACAAAAACTGCGAATTTAAACGGGGTATTAACCCCCAATACAGCGAAATACCATACAAGGGGCATATATCCCATTCAAGCATAAGTTCTGAGGCAATACGTAAAATATCTTTTTTATGCTTCTTTATGTCACTAGAATCCACTTTTTCGCCTAAATATTTTCGCTTTTTCTAATCAAGATACGCTTTTGTTTTAAAAAGAATGATATATTCTGGTCTTAAAACAGAAAGTCCATTTTTCACTTCTTTTCCATTGAGTAGTGCCTTATAGTAAGTTTCCGGATATAGAAAGCCGGACTCCATCGAAAACGAAGTCCGGCTAGGCATTATCTATATACGATTTCACAGACCCCTAATCCAGATTCTTCTGCAGAATGCTAATCAATTCCTCAATAACGATTGGCTTGGATAAGAATCCGTCCATACCGCATTCAAGAGCTTTCTTTTTATCCTCATCAAAAGCATTGGCAGTCATGGCAAGAATTGTAATACCCGCCAGTGCCGGATTATCCAGAGCACGGATCTGCTTCGTGGCCTCATATCCATTCATTACAGGCATCTGCACATCCATCAGCACCAGATCATAATTACCTGGCTTTGAATTCTTAACTTTTTCCACTGCCTCTGCTCCATTTTCGGCAGTGTCAACCAGGAAGCCATATTCATTGAGGATCTCCACTGCAATTTCACTGTTCAGTTCATTGTCTTCCACAAGCAGTATGTATCTGCCTCTGAAATCCGAACCTGCTGTCGGAAGGATTGCAGTCTCTGCCTCTGCCTGTTTCTGGCCGATAGCAGTCATCAAGGTATCTCTGATATCTGACATGAACATTGGTTTTGCACAGAATGCAGTCACTCCAGCTGCTCTGGCTTCCACTTCGATATCTGACCAGTCATAAGCTGTCAGAATTATGATCGGCGTATCATCTCCAAGGCTGCGGATCTGGCGGGTAACTTCAATGCCATTCATATCCGGCAAACGCCAGTCGATGATATAAGCATGAAATGCATCTCCCATTTCCATAGACTGTCGTGCACGGAGAACAGCTTCCTTTCCGGAAAGTGTCCATTCCGAACGCATTCCAACCTTCACAAGCATTTTTGTCACGCTGTCACAAGTATTAAAATCGTCGTCTACAACTAATGCTTTAAGTCCTTCCAGTTCTGCGATTTTCTCTATCCGTTGGTGCTTAGACTGAATCCGAAATGGCAGACGAACAATAAATTCGGTGCCTTTTCCCTGTTCTGTCAAAACCTCAATGGTACCGCCCATCATATTCACAATATTCTTGGTAATGGCCATGCCAAGTCCTGTACCCTGGATCCTGCTGACTGTGGAAGTACGTTCCCTCTCAAAGGGCGAAAAGATCTTCTGTACAAATTCCTGGCTCATGCCGATTCCGTTATCCTTTACCCGGATCTCGTACAATTCACTGCCTTTTACTGTCCCCGGATACTGTCTGATCCGGACAGAAACGGTTCCTCCCGCCGGCGTAAACTTCACTGCATTGGACAAAAGATTCAGCAGCACCTGGTTCAGCCGCGTCTTATCACAATAGACATCCTCATTCGTAACATCCATGGCATCCATATAAAGTTCCAGCTGCTTCGCATGTATTTGTCCACTGATGATCGTCTTCAGGTCATGAAGTACATCCGACAGACTGACCTCTGTTTCTTCCAGATGGATCTTTCCACTCTCAATCCGGCTCATATCCAGTATGTCATTGATCAATGAGAGCAGATGGTTGCTGGAGGAAAGGATCTTGCCCAGATAATCCCGAACTCTTTTCTTGTCATCAATATTACTTACAGCCAGTGTCGTAAAACCGATAATCGCATTCATTGGTGTCCGGATATCGTGAGACATATTGGAAAGGAATGTACTCTTTGCCTTGTTTGCTGTCTCCGCAGCACGTACTGCCTCAGAAAGTGCCTGGTTCATTTTCCGGTCAGAGGTACGGTCTGACATAACCAGGATATATTTCTTTTTCCCGTTTACCTCACTGCCCATTGCAATATTATGGAACCAGCGTTTTTCCCCTGTCTTCAGATGAACATATTCAAAATCCCATTCTCTCTGTTCCTGAACCTGAATTTCCTCCAGATAATTTTTCTCCGGATCTTCCTGTTTCTCTGAACGCAGTTTTCCCAGAATACAAATATCCTTATGAATCTGTTCTACCGTAATCCCCAACAGCTTTTCCACATTTGGACTGACGTAATCTGCCTGATATGTTTTTGCATCCAGCATCAGAAAGACATCATCCACGTTCATGGAAAGCTTTTGAAACAGCTCATCCCGATACAGAATCTCCGTATCCTTTCTTCTGAGATTTGTCCTGTTTTTTTGAATAATAAGACTGATAAAAAGTGCAGCTATACAGAACACGATCGCACTGACAAAGAATATCGTACTACGCTGCAGACGGTTCATGCTGGCATTGACGATATCCGCCTGGACAAGTCCCAGAAACATCCAGTCCTGAATATCTGCTTTTTCATAGACCAGATAGTAGTTCCTTCCATCCAGATTTAGCAGCATCGCATCGGTACGTCCTGCTTTAAACTTCTCCAAAAGCGCATTGATCTCTTTTTCAGACATATCAGAATACTCTCTTAGAATTCCGAAAAAATTATACACGTTCCCCCATGCCTCAGAAGAATGATCCACCACAACACGACCATCCGGATGAATCATAAAGCTCTGGGCATTTCCATCGAAAGCAGAAATATCCAGTACGTCTACAATGTCAGCGTTTTCGTAAGCAATAGCAATCGCATCATATTCAAATCCCTGATAAATTCCATGAGCCTTAGGCGTGGCAAAAATAAGCAGCTGAGATTTTCCGGGAACTGCTGCATTCGCTATCACATCATTTCCCTGCCGGATTTCCTCTTCCATATTTTCCTGTAATCCAAGGTACCCTGTTTCCCCTGTCGCCATCTTGTAGTCCCCGTCAGCTGACAGAAAAAAGAACTCTAAAAATCCTGTATCCTCCTGTGCTTTCTTTATATAGTCACGAATTTCATCTTCGCTCAAAATATCCTGCAGATTCTCTCCCCATATATGAAGATATGTCAGGTTCTTATCTGTCAGTTCTCTCATCATGTTATCAGACTGATGAAAAACCTCCGTCAAATGAGAAACACTTTCCTCATAAACAGTTTTCGACACAAATCTAAAATATCGAAAAACACCTAAAACAATTCCCACCAAAACAGCGATGCAGACAACTGCCATGAATTGTTTTCTCCTGACAGGCTTCTTTCTATCCGTATTATGATTTTCAATATCCATTCTTTCCGCTCATTTCTGCGCACGCTTTTTGCGCATGTCGAGTTTGTGTCAGTGCGCGCACACACAAATCTCACGATTGAAAAACTTTATCTTTCAATCTTCTCACCTCAGCGTCATGTAATCTTCAGGCTCTGCAAGAATGGCATTACCATCTGAAACATACCCTGTCCAGGTGTCTTTCACAGTGGTATCTCCTCCATCAAACACAATATTCTCATCTGCCGGATAAGCCTCCATGTGTTTTGATGTCGCGAGACAGGTTATCGTGAAAGTATCCTCGTCCTGAATTTGTTTTCCGTCCTTTATAACCTTGCTCAAGGTGTAACCATCCTCTGTTTCCTTGATTTCCACAGAAATTCCACTGACCACTGGCAGAGAGCCACGATTAAACGGAATAAAGCCTCCCTCGTAGCCTTCTACAAAGCTTTTAACTGTCTCTTTCAGTTCAGCACCGCTCATCTTACTGCTGTAAGCCAAAAGATCATTTGGCATGATCATGTCACCTGCCATTTTTTCTGTATAACCGGCTTTCAGCACGTTTCCCGTAAAGCTGTTTCCGGTTGCAATCAGCACATCTGACCCATAGATGCCACGCAGAGTATTTGCCATAACAGAATATGCTGCATTTCCTTCCCTGCTATGAAAGCGGTTGGAATAAGACTTCTGTGAATCCAAAACTACTTTCTCAGAAATGGATTTCTCCTCAAGAAGCTGAGTATTAAACGACTGATAGGCCTGCCCCGCATCGTATTCTCCTGAGATCATCCTGGAAACCACATCCTTGGAAACAGAGAAAAAGTCATTTGACGCAATGCGGATATACATGTGGTTTTCTTCGATCACAGGTTTCACATCTTTCATATATTTCGTAAGCTTTAGATCCACATCCTGACTGTAGCTTAACAGATCCTGGCCATCACTGATAATCTGATTCTGCGCATCCTCTGAAAGCATTGTGCTCAGTACCTTCATTGCTTTCTTTCGACGTGACTCATCCTGTGTCAGATCGCGGTTTAAAGCCACCTGGAAATATGGTGTAGTCATAATCCACTTTTCACCATTCTCCTGAAAGAATGGAAGAAAAGTTGTGTTGATGCCCTGATCCTGAAACATTTTTACACCAGCAGAGCTGCCAAAGTACATGGCAAGCTTGTTACTTTGATACATCTCAACGATATCATCATAATTCATATCCAGATCATCCCGGCTCAGCCCTGTATCCTGGATGAACTGCTCCATACGTTCAAAAGCCTCAGGCCAGACGGTACTGTCCAGGCCTTCTCTCTTTGTATTATCCGGGTCACTGTATGCGGTACGCCACTTGCGTCCGTCTACAGAAGACAATTCTGATGCTGACAGACCCTGCAGTGTCTCCATACAGGTATAATCATAATAATAGTCTGCCGTAAATCCACGAATCCCCACTTTATCAAATGCCTGGCAGGCAGAAACAAAGCTTTCATAATCTGTTGGCAGAGGAATCTCATACTTTTCAAAAAGATCTTTGTTCACTACAAACCCATGGGCATCTGCACACACGGGAAGCCAGTTTACGCTTCCATCCTCATTCATAAAATTGCTGAGATATGTATCATAGACAGCACCTGCTGCATTAGTTGTAGAAAGATCCATCAGACTGTCTTTCAGGGGACTTGCATCATGCAGGGAAAATCGACAGCAGGTTATAATATCCGGCAATCCATCGTTTTCCTTAAGAAACCTGTAAAAATCCAGATCATTATTGCCTACAACAAATTCAACCTGGATATCCGGGAGCTGTTTCTGGATGTATGGTGCATATTTTTCATACAGGTTTGTGCTCCATAAATACACAGTGATTGTTTCTGCATCTTCTTTTTCTGCACGCTTCCTGCCACAGCCCGGCAAAAGTGATATAACTGTCACCATCACCAGAAGCACGGGCAAAACTCTGCTCCATTTTTTCTTTTTCATTATGAGCTCTCCTCTGAGTTTCCTTTGTATTTTCCTATTTTACAGTGTCAATTATGTTTCACCAATTTATGGATTACTTTTATCAGTAATTCCACATCAATAGGCTTCGCAACATGCTCATCCATCCCTGCTTCTTTTGCTCTTATTCTGTCCTCCGTAAACGCATTTGCTGTCATTGCAATGATTGGTATTTTTTTTGCATCCTCTCTGTCCAAAGACCGGATCCTCTTTGCAGCTTCATAACCATTTATGATCGGCATCATAATGTCCATAAGAATGACATCAAATTCACCTGCTTCACTTTTTCTGAATAGCTCAACAATTTCCTGACCATTCCATGCTTTGGTCACTTCAGCACCTTCATTCTGAAGCAAAAATTCAGCGATTTCCATATTCAGCTCATTGTCTTCTGCCAGAAGAACATGCATCCCCTTTATAGATTTTTCGGATACATCCTTCGATTCTTCACGTTTATCCGCATCCAGATCTATTTTAAATGGAACCCGGATCACAAATGTCGTCCCTACGCCTTTTTCACTTTCAAAAGTAATGGTTCCGCCCATTTCCTCGACCAGCTTCTTTGAAATAGCCATTCCCAGTCCGGTTCCGGCAAACTTTGCACGACTTCCCGTATGTTCCTGTGCAAATGGTTCAAAAATATGCTTCTGGAACTCCTCAGCCATTCCGATTCCGGTATCCCGGCAGACAAATTCCATTGTCGTCATTTCCGGCTGTTCGGACGGGATTTCCACGCAGCTGACATAGATCTGTCCGTTTTCTTTGTTATATTTCACCGCATTCGACAGAATATTCATCATCACCCGTTTCACATATCCCGGACTTCCAATAAAATCACGGTGTGTGATTTCTTTTTTCTCCCACGCAACCCGGATATTCTGTTCTGCCGCCATCTGCTCGATCACAACAAATACTTCCCTGGAAATACTGCTCAGATTAAATGGAATCTCTTCCAGAACAATTTCACCTGACTCCAGCTTACTCATATCCAGGACATCATTTACCAGTTCCAGCAACAGATTCGATGCCTCTTTCACCTTTGTCCTATATTCCGTCTGCTTCTCCATATCATCTGCATAATGGTCTGCCATATTGACCAGGCCTCGAATTCCATTGATCGGAGTCCGGATATCATGGCTCATCCGCTGGAGAAACTCTGTTTTTGCCTCATTGGCAGCCTCTGCCTTTTTTGCAGCTATCAGAAGTTCTGCCTTATATTTTTCGTCTTTTTCCTGTTCCTGTTTCCGGTGTGCCAGATTGGTTCTGTATGTCCAGAACCAAAATATACTGAACATCAGGAAATAAAAGAAAATAACGCTTATCACACCGAATGGAAGGTTATGGAATACTTCCGTATCCGGCAGATACGCATAGATATAATAATCCCTCTGCTTCAGCATGATTCCGTAGCATCCGATTCCTTCATTCTTCAAATGGTAAATGTGCTGACTATCTGTATGCCTCTTCATTGCCTGAACAACTTCGTTGTCAGCCGTATTCTGTCCCAACAAGCTCTCATCATTGCTGGCAACCACTATTCCGTTGTCTGCAACTATAATCGTTCCATCTTTCTGAGTACTATACCCCTTTAAAAGCCCCTGTATTGTCAGAGTATAATTTCTGGTAAATTCAGGAGAGGTGTAATAATAAATCGCAACGATACCTGGCTCATCTTTTCTGGCACAGGCTGCAATGTCAATACGAGATCCGTCTTCCCTGGTAAACCGTTCCGAATAGCTTCTTTCTTCATATCCGGCAAAATCCATGATAATGTCTTTTTGCAAATACGCCGTAATCTCATTGGTCAGAGATTCATCCGTGCTGTATTCACAGTCCGTCTTTCCCTCTGTATCCAGCACAAGGATGCCATCCACCCAGAGAGTTTTCAGGTTTTCTTTCAGGAACTCCCGCCTTAGCTGACCACCGTTTTCAATTTCCATGTCGATATTTGTACTCATCTGTCTGGCACTTTCAATGGCACGAAGAAGACTTTTGGATTCCGAAGATTCATTATAATGGGTGTAGGTGGAACACTGCACTTTTACATAGTTTATAATCTCCACCATTCTTTCTTCTGCTTCCGCCTTTTCTACATGGAAAAAATAAAACAGAGCGACTACAGCTACACAAATTCCAATCAGACCACCGAGCAGATGGATTCGTTTTTCTTTTTTCATTTTCTTAATATCCAAGATCATCCACCTCCAGATACTTTTCCGGATCATCCAGATATTTTCCGATGATTTTCAGGGATGTGCCATCCTGACGCATTTCTTCCAGTGTCTGATCCATCTGCTCACAGATTCCTCTGTCATCCTCTTTTGCGAAAGCAACACCTATTCCGGTGATCATCAGCGGTTCTTCCAGGATGCGGAAGCTTGTGTTATAATCCCCCATATACTGGACAATCGATTCCTCATGTGCGGCAACCGCGTCTACATATCCTTTCCCCAGAAAGGTATAGATCAACTCCCAGTGTGCAAGACTGATCAGATTTCCCAGTTTTGGGATTCTTTCATCTGTCCGGTTCAGAAAGATGCCTTCCGGTTTGGTTGTGGACTGGACTGCAAGGTTTTTTCCTTCCAGGTCACTCAGTTTATAGATATCACTGTTCTCATTTACAGCGACCACCTGACGGCTTGCTATGTATGGTCCTGCCCAGCGATAATCGTCAAGGCGCCCTTCCATGGAAAAACAGCCCATAATACAGTCAATCTCTCCGCTCTCTACCAGTTCCTTTTTCTTCTCCCAGTTGATCTGGACAACGTCCACCTGATATCCCATTCTTTTGAATGCTTCCGTAGCCAGTTCTACATCAATCCCCGTCGG
>ERZ507072.1430-NODE-1430-length-11629-cov-5.438742_pt1 | contig 11629 bp, 9 predicted proteins | sample MGYA00512864_ERZ507072 | MGnify/ENA metagenome assembly ERZ507072 | reverse complement strand
AACTGACAGGTAACTACCACGAAAAATACTGTCTTGTGTAAGACATTGCAAGTCTTGCGTAAGACACATTTTTGCAAATCAGAATAACTGTCACATACACATTTGAATCTTTGATTTTCCACAGGGTCGCAATTTCCTTTTTTGAGAGTGGTTTGCGGTTGTAGGAGTTCGGATTGCCCGCCTTGCTTATATCCACATATCAAACCATATCTCTCTTGCATTGATTAAGAAAGACACACCGAAAGAGGAGTTGATTGAATATCTTACAAAATTGATTAAATAGTACATAACGGTATTCGTTCCATCTGTTTTTCAGCTAGGCGCATTTCATCAAATTTCACCTTATTACAGTCACTTTCCAGTATCATACGATTCATTACATCATAAATAAAACCTAACTGGCTGCACTGGGAACCTTATCCATGCTGGATAGCCAGTTTATAATACACTTCCCAGGAAAGCCGGGCGATAGATGAAGCTTATCCGCTCCGGTGCAAAGGTAAGAGTTACAAATTATTTTTTATAATTCAAAATCGCTACAATGGGCAAGGTCATAAAATTACCATGAATTCTTGGTATGTACTCATAAGCGTCCCCCTTTTCTGACAGGAATCGTACGGAGTGAACAGTAACCTGAGAAGTGCAATCAGCATAGAGTGTAAATATTATACAAAAATGATAAAAATAAATGGAAATACATAGAAGTAATGGTTGAAATGACTAAGATATGATAGAATAATAGAAAACAAAAAAGCCGTTGCACACGACTTTTTTTATGCCGCACCATGCGGCGCCAGACGGCGGTTTCGGGTTTCCCCTTATTTGAACTCGTCTTGTTAATACATGATTACCATAGCATTAGAAATTATAAATGTCAATATATTTTGGAGGCTTTTTTATGAATTCTGATAAAAGAGAAGATTATTATGTGGGATTAGATATGGGTACAGGATCACTGGGTGGTGCTGTTACGGATACACAGTATCATCTGTTGAAAGTAAAAGGAAAAGATTTTTGGTTTGTAAGGGAATATGAAACTGCAAAATCCCAATTAGACAGAAGAACCCATCGAATCGCAAAAAGAAGGTTACAGCGTCATAAGGCAAGAATCGGATTGATCCGGTCATATTTTGCAGAGGATATACTGAAACATGATCCACTGTTTTATATTCGACAGGATAACAGCAAGTATTATCATGAAGATAAAGATGTCAGACTGACCACAAAAGATAGCATTTTTGCAGATCCTGGTTATGGAGACAAAGAATACCTCGATGACAAAGAATACCCTACGATTTTTCATCTGCGGCAGGCACTTTTAAGAGATCAAATAAAAGACGAAGAAAGATATTCACGCTTCCTGTATCTGGCGATTATCAACATGTTCGAACATCGTGGACACTTTCTTTTGAATACAGAATCCAGTGATCTGAATGCAGATATGATAAAAGATGTAGGTGAACTGGTAATGAATGCTATCTGTGGTGTTTCAGAATATGGCTCGGTTACCTATAAGGAAATCATAGAAATTCTGGAAGATAAGAATATTTCAAGGACTGCTAAGAAGGATCAGATAGCATCTAAAATCGATATCAAAAAATCGGAGAAAGCACAGATGGAACGGATCAAATGCCTGTGCGGTATGGAAGCAGATGCCAGAGTCATGTTTGAAATCGAGGCGGATGAAAAGATTAAGATTGCATTTCAGCAGGCTGCTTTTGAAGATGAGAAAGAAGAAATCGAAGCTGTGATTGGAGAAGACCGCTATCTGATCATAGAAAATATGAAACAACTCTATGATTACAGTCAGCTGCAGTCTGTATTGAATGGATTCGATTATCTCTCAGACGCCAGAGTGCAGATGTACGAAAAACATAAAGAAGATCTGCATCTTTTGAAAAAGGTGTATAGAAAAAATCTGGATCGGGAAATATATGATAGGATGTTCCGCTCCGGAGAAGAGGGAAGTTATTGTGCGTATTCCAATTCCACGAATTCAGTGGATTCTCTGGCAGAAGCGAAAAAGTACAGAAGAAATATGAAAAAAAGAAGCCAGAAAGATCTCTATGACAGGATCAAGAAAGATCTGAAAGAGGTTCATGACGCGGATGCAGATGCTATTCGCAAAGAGATGGAATTAGAACGTTTTCTGCCCAAACAGATTACTGGTGCAAATGGAATCATTCCAAACCAGGTACATCGAAAAGAATTAAAGAAAATTCTTGAAAACGCAGAACACCATCTCGATTTTCTGAAAGAAAAAGATGAAAGTGGATATACGGTATCTGAACGGATCCTGATGCTGTTTTCCAGTAACATTCCATACTATGTCGGACCTGTAGGCAGCGGATCAAAAACAGGATGGGCAAAGATACAGGAATCAGGACAGGTATTACCTTGGAATATGGAACAGAAGATTGATATAGAACAGACTTCAGAACGTTTTATCACGAATCTTATCCGGGAATGTACGTACCTTTCCGGAGAAAAAGTCTTGCCAAAGCAGTCTTTATTATATGAGAGCTATTGCGTTCTCAATGAAATTAATAATTTACGCATTCATGGAAAACGAATCGTACCGGAATTAAAACAGGATATCTACAAGGAAGTATTCCAGGGATTCAGACTGGGAAAGAAAGTTACGAAAAAGAATATTTGCACATATTTGATAAACAGAGGACTGATTACGGAAGAATCTGAAGTTTCAGGTATTGACAAAGAGATCAATGCGTATCTGCCATCTTATGGAAAAATGTATGGCGTTTTTGGAGAACGTCTGAGAGAAGAAGCAGTTCAAGAGATAGCAGAAAAAATTATTTATTACGGAACTATCTATGGGGATGCCAAGTCGATGTTCCGAAAAAAACTGAATCAGTATGTTTCTGACGGATGGATGACAGAATACCAGGCAAAGCGGATTTCAGGTTATAAATTTAAGGACTGGGCAAGACTTTCTAGAAGTATGTTATGCCTGAGCGGATGTGATAAAAGTACAGGTGAGAAAATTTCTCTGATCCGGGCCATGTGGGAATATAATCTGAATTTTATGGAGTTGATCTATAGAGAAGATTTTACTTTTCAAAAAGAACTGGAAGAGAGAAGAAAAGCGTTAGGAAAAACCTTGCAGGAATTTCAATTTGAAGATCTGGACGAGTACTATTACAGTGCACCTGTGAAACGTATGATCTGGCAGGCTGTTCAGGCATTAAAAGAAATTACGCAGATCATGGGACATAATCCAAAACGTATCTTTATTGAGATGACTAGAACAGAGGAAGAAAAAGGAGAACAGGGAAGAAAGAATTCAAGAGAAAAACGTCTGTTAAAATTGTATGAAAGCATCAGGGACGAAAGAAACTGGGCGGCAGAAATAAAAAATGCAAATGCATCCGGAAAATTAAACAGTAAAAAATTGTATCTTTATTATTTGCAGATGGGAAGGGATGTATATACGGGAGAACCCATTGATATTGAAGATCTATTTGATGATAGCAGATATGACATCGATCATATTTATCCAAGAAGCTTGACGAATGACAACAATATTGAAAATAATCTTGTTCTGGTGTCAAAAACAATCAACCAGAACGAGAAAAAGAATGATTATCCGGTGCCGGAAAAGATCAGAAGGAATAAAAAAGTCCGGAATCTGTGGCATACACTTCATAAAATGGGATTTATGAATGATGAAAAATACAATCGCCTGACATCCACGGAACGTCTGTCAGAAGATCAGCTTGCCGGATTTATCGCAAGACAGTTAGTAGAAACTGCACAGGGAGCAAAAGGAATCGCAGAGCTTATGAAGGCGATGCTGCCGGGAACGGATATTGTATATGCGAAGGCAAGAAATGTATCTGACTTCAGAAAAGAATACAAGATGCTAAAAAGCAGGCTGGTCAATGATTATCACCATGCACAGGATGCGTATCTGAATATTGTCGTAGGAAATGTTTATTTTATGAAATTCACCAGAAATCCTATGAATTTTGTAAAGACAGAAGCAAGACGTGATGGCAGAAACTATGATTATAATCTTTATAAAATGTACAGTAAAGATATCATAAGAAATGGAGAAAAAGCCTGGATCGCAACAAGCGAACAGGGACCGGGAACGATTCGTCTGGTAAAGGAAACGATGGGAAGGAATACGCCGATCATTACAAGACAGGCATTTGAACAGAGGGGAGAATTGTTTAATCTTCAGCCGGTTGGAAAGTATTCTGCTAAGAAGGATAATTATGTTCCACTAAAAATAAATGATGAAAAAATGCAGGACGTAAGCAAATATGGCGGTTACACTTCTCTGAATCCTTCATATTTTATCTTCATAGAACATGGACCGGAAAAAAAGAGAAAGAAATGTTTCGAAGTGATACATAGCTATTATGCTGCTCAGATAAAAACGGAAAAGGATTTGATTGATTTTCTGCTACAGAAAGGATATAAAAATCCAAGAGTGATAAATGCCAGGATAAAAAAGAATGCACTTATAAAATACAATGGATATTTCTTATACATTATTGGAATGGATGCAAGAAAAAATATTGAATTTTCCAATGCAACGGCAATGTGCCTGAAGAATAAATATATACAATATGTTTGCAAGCTGGAAAAAATGAATAAGGCGATTTTGTTATCAGAAAAACAGAAAACAAATTTACACTGGGATGAAAAAATCACCTGTGAAAGTAATCTGGAACTGTACAGAGAACTTACAGAAAAACATCTGCATTCCATCTATCAAAGACATCCAAGAAGCATAGGAAAGTGTCTTGCAGATGGAGAAGGAGCATTTAAGCTTCTTGATATCGAAGAACAGGTGAAGATTATATGTGATATCGTTCAGTATACATCCTTTCAGAGAGGAGTCTTCTCATTGAAAGTTCTTGGAGGACCAAAAGAGGTAGGAAGAATACGAATATCCGGAAATATGACAGAGGCAAAAGAATGTAAACTTGTAAATTATTCGATTACCGGTATGTATAAAACAGAAATGGATTTACTGAAAAAATAAGAGGGAGGGATAAGTATGAGCTGGCGGACGGTGATCATATCCAGCGCGGCGAAGCTGGATTACCAGATGGGATATCTGGTGATCCGAAAAGATGATGTGACAAAGATTCATCTTTCGGAAATTGAAACAGTAATGATAGAATCCACATCGGTGTCGCTGACCGTGGCCCTCTTATGTGAACTGACAAAGAAAAAGATCAAAGTGATTTTCTGTGATGAAAAGAGAAATCCTTCGTCAGAACTCATCAGTTACTACGGAGCGCATGATACCTCATTAAAAGTCAGGAATCAGATTGCATGGACTGATGATATAAAAAAACATGTATGGACAGAAATTGTGGCGGAGAAAATACGGAAACAGGCGTTGCATCTGCAGCATTGGAAATGCGAGGAAGCAGATCTGCTTTATCGGTATATTAACGAAATAGAATTTGGGGATGTTACGAATCGGGAAGGGCATGCGGCGAAAGTTTACTTTAATGCTTTATTTGGTATGGATTTTACCAGAAGTGCGGAAAATGTTACGAATGCTGCGCTGAATTATGGTTATTCACTGCTGTTGTCAACATTTAATCGCTGCGTGGTGGCCAATGGGTATATCACACAGCTGGGGCTTTTCCATGATAATGTATTTAATCAGTTCAATCTGGCCTGTGATCTGATGGAACCGTTTCGCCCGCTTGTGGATCTGAAAGTGAAAAAGATGACCTTCCCATTTTTTGAAAAGGAAGAAAAACATGAGATGGTTTCGTTACTAAAAGAAGAAGTAACAATCGGTAACCGAAATGAATATCTGACGAATGCGATAAAAATATATACCAGGAGTGTCTTTGATGCATTAAATGATAACGATGTATCGCAGATAAAATTTTATAGGACAAATGAGTTATAGATATATGAGAGTAATGGTATTTTTTGATCTTCCGGTTATCACCAGTGCAAACCGAAAAGATTACAGGGATTTTCACAAGTATCTGATAAAGACAGGATTTCTGATGATGCAGGAATCGGTGTACTGTAGGCTGGCACAAAATTCCACAATGGCAGATGCAATTGTGGAAAATATCAGGAAAAATAAGCCTGCGGATGGACTGGTACAGGTGCTGAAGATAACGGAGAAGCAATTTGGAAAAATGGAATTTATTGTTGGAACGAAAAAAAGCGAAATTCTCGACACAGACGAAAGAGTGGTGATCATATGAAACTTGTGAATCCCAGATTAGGATTAGAAGTGGAGTTATCCGAAAATCAGGTTTTGAACATAACTGTTGAATCACCGGTAAAATTTTCAGAGGTTGTATATCATATTTGCAGACAGGCAGGAGGAGAAGAAGGAGAATTCATCCTTTCGGATATTGAAAAGGAACTGTCTATGGAAAAAAGGACGGTAGTGGTTAATAATCCGTTGACGGTTAATTGTGAGGAAAAAAGGATTCTATCTCAGCTTTATAAAAATCTTTCAGAAAAAATATTGGAAGATCATTTTGAAGAATTTGCGACTGTGAATCAGAAGGTTATCCAGTTTATGGATAAGGTTACGAGTTCTTCCGAATATAATTTGACATATGATGTTGATTTTCAGGCAGCAGGTCTGATAAAATATTGTAATGTACATATGGATTCCTGTTATGATAATCTGACTGAAAAGTTTATAGACTATCTGAGAACCATGAAGCAGATCTGTAATGTTGATATTGTTTTTGTGTTGAATCTGAAGCAATATTTCAGTACCGAGGATCTGAGAGAAATCTATAAACACTGTTTTTATACGAAGATGTATCTGATTAATCTGGAAGGAGTAAAATCAGACTCCATTGAAAGTGACAGATATATTATTATAGATAAAGATCTTTGTGTGCTGGACCTTGTGTATTAACAACCTTCTATCGTAAGAAGATAACGACTCGGCGAGAACCAGATTTGAGGTTTGAGAGTCTTGTTAATACGGAAGGAATTCAAACGATGAATCAATTACAGATGTATGGAATCAAGTTTGAGAGTCTTGTTAATACGGAAGGAATTCAAACTGTTAGCATCCAAGTTTTGTACAACAAATAGTTTGAGAGTCTTGTTAATACGGAAGGAATTCAAACGAAACTATCACAAAAACAGCAAGTTTTACAGTTTGAGAGTCTTGTTAATACGGAAGGAATTCAAACAAGCCGAAGCGAGTCAGATTAAGGCGCAGGGTTTGAGAGTCTTGTTAATACGGAAGGAATTCAAACGGAGTCAAGACCGAATAACGCAATGTTTGTGTTTGAGAGTCTTGTTAATACGGAAGGAATTCAAACGTGCAAGATATCCCGTCAGCTTCTGTAATTGTTTGAGAGTCTTGTTAATACGGAAGGAATTCAAACGGTGGACATAACCATATCGTACCAGGAGCCGTTTGAGAGTCTTGTTAATACGGAAGGAATTCAAACTATTGCTTAGTTGTACAAAATTTGACTTATGTTTGAGAGTCTTGTTAATACGGAAGGAATTCAAACATCTTCGGATATGCGAGCCACCCTGCGCCAGTTTGAGAGTCTTGTTAATACGGAAGGAATTCAAACTTTGTATTACTGGCGTAATTGCATTTACCAGTTTGAGAGTCTTGTTAATACGGAAGGAATTCAAACAGCGCTGCAAGGAAAGTACATATCTGAAACGTTTGAGAGTCTTGTTAATACGGAAGGAATTCAAACTATGGCAGTCATTAAAAGAGGGTAACTATAGTTTGAGAGTCTTGTTAATACGGAAGGAATTCAAACATTCGCGGCAATGATTTCCTTCACTGTCGGGTTTGAGAGTCTTGTTAATACGGAAGGAATTCAAACCGAGATGTATTAGATGATTATGGAGAGCCTGTTTGAGAGTCTTGTTAATACGGAAGGAATTCAAACTGTATAACCTTAATTTTGTTTCGGGGTTGCGTTTGAGAGTCTTGTTAATACGGAAGGAACTCAAACTTCACCGCTGGCACAAACAGAATGGATGGTGTTTGAGAGTCTTGTTAATACGGAAGGAATTCAAACGAGGGTGGGGGCATATACTACGACGCCCCCAGTTTGAGAGTCTTGTTAATACGGAAGGAATTCAAACAATACGCTTTTTTGCAGTGCTTACACCATAGTTTGAGAGTCTTGTTAATACGGAAGGAAGGAATTCAAACCACTTATTAAAGTGTGTATATATTTTCTCTGTGAGTGTCATAGCACTAGAGTGTCCCACAATCTTTTTGATAATCGTCTAATTAATACCAGTTCCCGCCAACATAGATATACATGTATGTCTGCAGCAATGTGGTGTACGATTAATATTAAGTTGTTCCATAAGTGGCTTGAAATAGCTATCATAGTAGTTTCGGTACTCAAAATGCTTTCAGTCTTCTGTGTGAAGTAAATATTCACATTCAGGGCAGGAATCATACCATGCCTTGTAGTATGGCAGAATCTTGTCAGCTATCTCAAGAAAATCAAAGTGATTTGACAGTGGCGACTTAGAATAACTTTGTGCGATTCTTAGAGGTTTCTGTAAAATAGCTGGATTATAAACAGATCTCATGAATGACCTTGACTTCCTGGTAAATGAATATGTAATATAAATGAATTTATCATAATCTAATTTATTATAAGGAGGCTTATTGAGAAATTCGTGGCATTTGCATATGAGGACATATGTAAGGATATATTTGCAAGTGTATGCAAACAAGAAGAAATTCCGTTTGTTCCGTCCCGTATCGGTTCTTACTGGTTGAATGATTATGACAGTAATACAGAGATTGATATAATGGCAATAGACAATCAAAACAAGAGGTGTATGTTTCCGAAAGGTCGAGAAAAGACCGAAGTAATATGAAAAGCAATGTTACAATGGAAAACGAGCGCTTCATGAAGCGCTTCTGTGTCAAAGCGGAAAATCAGCAGGAGGCGTATTATATCCTTACGCCCCACATGATGGAGTACATTATCAAAATGGCGGACAAGAGCGACGGCACTGTTTATCGGAACCGCCATTCTTCTGCTGGTAATCGCAATCACTGGTATTGTGCTGACTTGCAAATGCCTGCGTAATAAGCAGGCATTGCGCACTGTCAGCATTGTACTGCTGTCTTTGATTACGATGGTTCTTGCTGTCTATGTTGGACTGACTATTTTCTTTGTATATGCCGTCAGTCGGCAGCCTCCTATATCGTAAAGACAAAAAGCGGTTATTATTTGTTTGTGCTGTCTGCATCAATTACAGACTGAATCTGTTTCATCAAAGTATCATAGTTATCTTGATTATCAATTCCGCCGAGCATCGGATCACCTACAATATTACCATTTCTATCGACCAGTATTGTTGTAGGAAATGCCATGATATCGGACGCATATTTACCTGCATCTGAAGAAGAGTCAATGGAAAGATTGCGATATTTAGCACCCTGGTTTTCGAGAATAGTCTTTGCTTCTTTTATAGCAGTTTTGTTTCCGTCGAAGGTTTCTGTGTTGATACCTACAACTTCTCCCCCCATTGATTTGATTGCGTCGTTTAATTCGTTAAGTTTAGATAATTCGGCAACACAAGGTTTGCAGCCGGTGAACCAGAAATTGATGACAGTTACTGCATTTTTGGAAAACAGGCTTTCATCAACAGAATTTCCATCATAATCCTGACCAGAGAAATTCTTGAAAGGAGATGCGTCTTTGGAACTGTTTTTCTGATCAGTGTTATCAGATCCTGTATTTTTCTTTTCAATCTCAGCGATTTGTTCCTCGATTTTTCGGATAGCTTCAATATCAGCGGTAAGTGTTTTCAGCTCGTCATCTGTAAAAGACTCCTTGTTTGATTCAACAGTGTCAGCCAGATAATCCGCATAATTTCCATTTGGATCCGCAGCACTTTTACTCATCATGCCAAATACTTTGTTCCATACATCTTCATGATCTGCGAAGATCTGATTTTCCTGCTGATATAAATCATTCAGTTTAGAGTCGGAATCGTCTGCAGATTTTGAGCCGGATTCAGTCTTGGTATTCTGAGATTTTTCTGTGCCTGCAGTTCCTTTCCCGCTACATGCTGTAAATAATAATGCTATGCAAAGTGTTAAAATAGAGAGAAATGTTCTTTTTGTTTTCATAAATAATTGCTCCTTAAAATAATAGTAATAAAATTAATAGTTACCGGTTGGTTATGGTTGATTGCTGCTGTTCTTTTTTGGGGCATGTTTTTCCCAGAAACTGATATTGGATCGCATCTTTTGGACAAGCCTTGATGCAAGCCCCGCATCGTATACATTCTGGATGATTTGGAGTCTTGCACACATCAATATCCATTTTACATGCCTTTGAACATAGATTGCATCCGACACATTTGCTGCCTTCGACCTTAATATTAAGAAAGCTGATCTTATTAAATAATGAATAGATCGCTCCAAGAGGACAGATCCATTTACAGAACGGCCTGTAAAACAAAATACTTAGCACAACAACTGTAATTAAAATAAGACATTTAAAAGAAAAAAGTGTTCCAAGTGCAGACCTTATAGCAGTATTTCCAAGTGACAGTGGTATGGCTCCTTCCAAAACACCTTGTGGGCAAATGTATTTACAGAAGAATGGATCCCCCATCCCTATAGAGTTCGTTACAAACAATGGCAGAAGAATAACGAAAACAATGAGGATTATATATTTCAGGTATCTTAGCGGTTTCAGCCGGGCTGTGGAAAATTTTTTCCCGGGAATTTTATGAAGTAAATCCTGAAACCAGCCAAACGGGCATAAAAAACCACAGATAAATCTTCCGAGTGTCACACCGAGCAGAATAAAAAAACCGGTTATGTAGTATGAAAATTTAAATCTGGAGGATCCGATAACCGCCTGAAAGGCTCCAATGGGGCAGGCTCCTGTCGCAGCAGGACAGGAATAGCAGTTTAATCCCGGCACACATACAGTTTTGATTTTGCCTTGATATATTTTACCCTTAAATAAATTGGGAATATGAATATTGGTAAGTAATGTGGCAACTGCCTGTATCCATCCGCGTATTTTGGCAACTCTTTTTGATAGTAATTTCGTTTTCTTATCCAATTCCGACACACTCCAGACATAATTTTATTGCTTTGCCGAGCACGACATCTCCTTCACCTCTGAACGCACCATAGCAAATCATAGAGATACCCGTGATGAGTATTACAAATTGAGATATTTTTCTGCACTTCAAGATTTTGTTACTCCTTTCGTTTGTTGTATTTGTTGACCAGCTGACTTCAGTATTATACAATAGTTGGTGTGAAATTTTCGTTAAGAAGCAGGTGGAATGATTTTGAGATTATTAATAGTTGAAGATGAAAAACAAATATGTGATGCAATTGCGAAAAGTCTGTATGATGCCGGGTATGAGGTGGATACTTGTTATGATGGGGAAGAAGCGCTGGAATGCATTCTGACAGAGAATTATGATTTGGTTGTTCTGGATCTGAATCTGCCAGGCATGGATGGGATGGAGATCCTAAAGGAACTCAGACAGAGCAATGAGGAGACAAAGGTTCTTATATTATCGGCAAGAGGGCAGATTGCAGATAAGGTCGAAGGGCTGGATGCAGGTGCGAATGATTATATGGAAAAGCCGTTCCATCTACAGGAGCTTG